>ERZ1292623.4481-Hain-H51-01um-R1-4481-length-11424-cov-5_pt1 | contig 11424 bp, 13 predicted proteins | sample MGYA00564398_ERZ1292623 | MGnify/ENA primary metagenome ERZ1292623 (study PRJEB36523, sample SAMEA6512633) | groundwater metagenome | collected 2019-01-07 | study: AquaDiva: Metagenomics assemblies of 32 groundwater samples | reverse complement strand
CGCGCGAGGGTTTCCTGTTAGATTTGGAGCAGGCTGAGCCGAAGAAGTGATCCTCATTTCAGCGGGCGGGGCGGGCATTTCGCCAGTTCCCGCCCGCCGTTTTCCTCCAGCTGGAGGCGATTATCATCGACCGCGTGGTACGGTTGGCGAACGCTCTGGAATGGGGGGTACGTCATGTCCACCTACATCCGCGTGGCGCAGACTGTCTGCAAAGTGCGGGGGCTCAGCATAAAACAGGAGTGTTATCTGGTTACGACGTTCGCCCTGGACGGCTGGCCCAAAAAGCGAAACCTGCCCGCCAGTGGCGTCCGGCTGGCCGTGGTGCGGGCGGACGGCTCGGAGGTTGGGATTGAGATCCGGGTACATCGCGCGTGGCGGTCACGCGGGCAGGTGCTGATCGAGGGGCGCAGGAAGGTGGGTGATTGACGGCGGGAACACCTTGTTTTCGTGGAGGAAGGCATGTCACTGGAGAAAATGCACACGCGGAGCCGGGAGCGAAAACCCGTTGAAACCAAGCCGCCGCCCGGCCCGCACTATCCTCACTGCGAACTGTCGCGAATCTACTTCCTGTTCGCCTACTTCGGCCTCAAGCAGGTTGCCAAGGACCGCCTCTTGAAGTGTCAGTGCGGCGAACCGCCCAACACGGACGGCGCAACCTGTGCGAAGTGTTTCGCTCAGGTGATGCTGGAGGTGGTTCAGGGATACGTGGACAAGATCGGCGAGTCGCCCAAGCCTAAACGAAAAAAGAAGTGACCCATGACCACTCTCTACATTTCCCCCACCGGCCGCGCTGACGCTGATGGCCTCTCCGAAGCCAACCCGTGGCCAGTCAGCAACCTGACCAACTTCCGGCCCGAACCCGGAGATACTGTGCGATTGATCGGGGGTGCCTCCTACCCAGTCGCATTGGAGTGGTTCGGCCCCACCGATCCCGACCGGCCCATCACACTGACGCGCTACGGCGATCCCGGCCTGCCCAACCCCGTCATCGCCAGCGGCAACCGGCGGGGCCTGTGGTGCGCCGGCAGCGGGATTGTCGTTCGTGACGTGGACTTCCTGGGCGAGGGTGGCGAGGCTGGCATTGAGGTCAGCAGTGACTTGTCAGGCTCGCCGTCGCGCAACCTTTCCCTGATCGGCGTGGGAGCCACGGGGTATGTGATGGGCGGCATCGTGTTCAACGCGAGCGCACCCATTGAAGGCATCCTGATTCAACGGTGCAAACTGAACGGCAACGCCAACGGCCTGTTCATGAGTGGGGCCGGCGTGAAGGACGTGGGCGGCGTGCTGACCCTGACGGGCGTGAACATGCTCCGCAAGGTGAGCGTCATGGACACAGAGGCGAGCGACAACATCCTGTTCAACCTCGCCTCGTGCGGCAACGGCCTGTCCCTGGCTGGTGTGGATGGTCTGGACGTGATCGGCAACCGAGCGTTCGGCAACGGGAACGCCAACGGCACCACGGGATCGGGGATCACGGTCCAGCAATGCCGCGATTTCCGCGTGGCCTTCAACCACACGGGACGCACGCCGCAAGGGCCGCAAGGTGACGGCCAGGGGATCGTCGCCAACAGCAGCGAGCGCGGCGAGATTTCGTGCAACGTGTCCGACCGCGACTACATCGGCATCGACATCCACGACGACCGGCAGTTGTTCGAGCCGCACTATGTTTCGCGTCGCATCATCGTGCGGAACAACGTGATCCGTGGCTGCACAGTCGGACTACAGCTCTATCGCAGCCGCGGCGACGTGTGGTTTATCGCGAACGACGTGGAGGTTCACGCTGGCTCCGGCGAGTACAAAAAGTGCCTCGACATCGACAGCCCGGATGGGCTGATCTACTACCAAGGCAACACCCTCCGCGCGACGGCGGACGAGGGAGCGCTGGCCGCGCTGCTGATCGAGGCGGCGGGCCACCGTGGCCTGGAGGGCGCGTGGTTCGGCGAGGACAACCGTTGGCACAGCTCGGACGCGCGGCCGTTCAAGGTGCGCGCTGAGTATCTCGTCACGCTGGCCGAGGCGCTGGCGGTCGTGCCGGTGCCGATCCCGGCGGCGTGAGGCACTGATGGGCAGCCGCTCAAAACCTGAGTTCCGTGATCGCCTTACCGGGGCCTGGTGCCGCCGCACCAAAGGACCACGGCCGAAGCCGCCGAGGCCCCCGCGCTGGCAGGTCATTCGTTCACTGAAGGTGAATCGGGCCTAGCTGCAACGGCCACCGGGCAACCGATGACGTGCGGGTGCGTCTGGAGCGATTTCAGGCGCGCACCGCACGGGCATGAGCCGGTCATCTCCCAGTACGCGGCCAGTTGGCGATGGGCACCCCGGAGAACCAATTCCAGGTTGTCAATGTGGGCCAGCAGCGCCTCCAGATGCCCTGTCAGCCGGGCCTGTTCCCCGCTGAACGCGCCGCTCTTGCCGATGCGGTCAAACGTAGCTTGCATGGCCCGGCGCTTAGCAACGAGCTGACGGATCGCTTGTAACTCTGGCATGCATGGACCCTGTGTAAGGTAGTCACTTGCCGGTTCTTGACGTAGCCTTGCTCTTGTTCTTTAATTCAATTTGACTCGCTGCCTCTTCCCTTACCACCTTGCCCAGCGCTTGTTCCGCTTCCAGCAAGGCCGGCGGCCGGCCACGGCCCCGCTTCTCTTCCGTGGCCTTCAACCCCAGCAACTCGAACAGAACGCGCACGCCCGGTTCCTTGCCCTCTGGTCCGTGCTTGAGGGCTTCCTCGAACTCATACACGGTGTACGCATGGGGCACGTTGTCTAGGGTGTAGGTCAGAGCCGTGCCCGCTTCGATGCGTTCATGTTCGTTGACTGCTGCCAGGTGCAGGTGGTTGACGATGATTGGGTTCGTTGCATTTTCATTGGTGCGTGGTTTGCTGAGGAACAGCAGTGCGAAGCAGGTGGGTGGGGTTTGAATGAGCGAGAATAGCAGAGCATGGTCAGCGGGGTGAACGGCCCTGGCCAGTCTGGGCGTGATGAACCAGGAGTGCCACTTGGGGGTTTGTCGATCCAGGACATGCCTGTCTTCGTTGTGATAGTGGATGCTGATGCGCTGGCGGCGCCACAGCCAGCACCCTTGACAGACGTAGGGATTGGCGGGATGGCGCGCCCGGTTGGGGTTGCGCTTCGCGCCGGGGATTTCGGGGGCGTCGTCATGCACGTACAGGTCCAGGCACGGGGCGCCGCACCAATGGCACTTCCACTGCCCTGCGCACCCTGAATTCTGGCTCTTGGCGTAGAGCATTCCGGCCGTGGCAAATTCTCCGGTCATTGTTGTGACTCCCGTGCCTAGCGTTAAAAACCCTAAAAACGGTGACTACTCCACTGCTTTGGGGCAGTAGCTTTTCGGGACAGCACTCGGATAGTGCTTGAATCCCGCTGGCCCAGTCCGGGCCAGCCTGGCGCGAGCCAGGATATTCAAGGCTGCATTGTGATCTCTGTTAAGTGACAAGCCACAATTGGGGCACTCATGCCGGCGTACTGAGAGGTCTTTGCGCACCTCCTGGCCGCAGCTGCTGCATTCTTGACTTGTCCCCTTGGGATCAACCTCTACGAACTGCACGCCAGCTTTTTCAGCTTGACCGCGCAACACGTTCAGGAAACCGGCCCAGCCGGCGTCACTGATCGCGCGGGAAAACCTGCCGTTCGCCAGCATCCCCTTGATGTTGAGCGCTTCGACAGCGATAAACCCGAACGCGATGACCAATCGACAGGCGACCTTATAGTGATGTTCGCGCCGTAGGTTGCGGACGCGGGCGTGAACCTTCTGGAGTCGTCGGACGGCCTTGCGGCGGTTCACGCCACCTTTTCGCTTGCGGGCGATGGCGCGGCCCGCGCGGCGCAACTCAGGTAGAGCAGCTTTGAGGTAACGTGGATTAGGTTCATGACCGCCATTGCTGTCCGTCAGAAAGTGTGTCAGGCCCACGTCAATGCCAACAGCAGGTTTGTTGCTCTCTACTACAGGCACGTCAGGCAACTCACATGACGCAATGACGAACCACTTACCGGCTTCGCGCTTCAGGGTGATCGTCTTGATCGTTCCTTTTACAGGCCGGTGCAGTTTTACGCGGATCGTACCGACGTATTGAATGTATAAGTGGTTGTCTGTAAGTCGGACACCGTTGCCGTGCGTGGGGAATGTAAAACTGTCAAAGCGGTCGCAGCCCTTGAAGCGGGGATAACCCGCTTTAGTTTCTCCTTCCTGATAGCGCCTGAAGAAGTTGGTAAATGCCTTGTCAAGCCGCCGCATGGTTGCCTGCGCGCTAGAGCAGTTGAGGTTTTTGTAGTAGGGATTGAGCCGTCGCTCTATCGTGAACCAAGCTGACTGTTCCGGGTAGTTTACTGATCGCATCTCAGTTTCGTAGGCCGTTTTTCGCTGCTCCAAACAAGCATTGTACAACCGACGATGTGTCTCCAAAGTGGTGGTGAGTTCTCGTTCTTGGTTGGTATTGGTAAATAGACGGTAACGAAATGACCTGTGCATCTGCTCCCTTTCATGAAAGAATTTGCTTCAGACAGTAATCAGTTAAAATAGCACATACCATATTAGCGTAAAACGGTATAATACATGCGGGGCGATTTGCCCCCATTGTACCCGTTTTTGGTTGCGCGGGTACTATTGAGGCAGCAACGTGCTCGGCGGTTGAACGTCTATGGGTTTCCTGGCCGACTATTGTGAAAGCAAAGGGTGGGACGGGCAGGGCACGTCCAGACAGCTCTGGGACCGCACCTTTGGGGCCATCTCCAAGGAGCGTCCAACTGAGCGACCGTCCGGCGGCAACCAACGCAAATCAGCCATTGATGAGCCTGCCTCTCGTCGCTTGTTGCAAGCGCTGCGCTCGCAAGCCCCCGGCAGTTGGACGGACAATCGTTATGAACAGTCCAAGGCGTTCACGTCCATCGTCTACACGGCCGGCCACCGCAAGTACGAGCAGATGTCCCAGGCTGAGTTCCAGGTCTTCTTTGAAGATCCCGATCACCCGGACGGCAAGCGCCCGGTGACGCGCCGGGACGCGGAGCAGTACCGGCTGGTCAAGCTCTTGCAGCGACCCAATGTCGAGGACAGTTTTGGTGATCTTCTCTACTGGTGGAGTCAGCAGATGGATCTGACCGGCACGGCGCTGACCTGGATGGTGGAAAGCAAGCTGCCGTCGGCGTTGGAAGGCAAGGGCCTGCCGATGGAGCTGTACCCCATGCAGACGGCGACCTGCGTGCCCCAGCCCGTGACCACGGATCAGTTCCCGGACGGTTACTACCGCGTGCAGCCTCTCTATCCGTTCGGTCCTTTTAGCGGCACGCCCACGCCGTACACTAGCGTCGGCGCCCCGTTGGACGCCCGTTGGATGCTGCGCTTCAAGTTCCCACACCCGCTGCTGCGTTATGAGGGCTACAGCCCGCTCACCGCGTTGAACCTTGAGGTTGATGAAGTCAAGGCCATCAGCCGCAGTCGTTGGTACAAGATGCTGCGATCGTTTAATCCCACCGCGGCCATGATGTTTGACGAGATGGAGGGCCTGGAGCCGTTGCCGGCCGCTGAGCTGTCTCGCATCCATGCGGAGTTTGAGAACAGCTTTCAGGGGCCTGAGAACCACGGCCGCCTGATCGTGTGCCCGCCCGGCGCCAAGCTGGAAGAGTTCGGCAGCCGGCCCATTGACATGGAGTATCAGGCCGGCTGGGAGCAGCTGGTCAGCTTCATCATGGCTGGCCTTGGCATCACCAAGCCGGCCGCGGGCATGATCGAAGACAGCAGTTATGCTTCGTTGTTTGCGACGCTCAAGCAGTTGCACTTGTTGACGTTGAAACCAATGGCCGATCGTTTCGCTGCCAAATTGACGCGGCAGCTGGCCCCGTACTTTGGCGAGGGGCTCATCATCGAGATCCGCTGCCCGCGCATCGACGATCACGACGTGAAGAACGCCAAGCTGCAACTGCTGACCGGAGCTGGCGCCATCACGTACAACGAGCTGCGCAAGGAGCTGGATTTGCCCCTGGTCAAGGAACCGTGGGGTGACGAGCGCGTGGGCAAGGATCAACCTGAAGGAGGACCTGAAGTCCCAGGCATGAGCGATGGGGTACCCGGTTTTGGGGGCACGGCGCAACCGGGGCAGACGCAGGAGGCCATGCGGCCCGCGAATGCGGACATGGAGCCGGCCAATGCTGAGATGGCGAACGTGGCCGGTCAGCGGTTGGACGAGGAAGAAGCAGCGCGCACGCAGCCCACGCCAGGCAACCTTGGCCGTGGGGCTCTGGGGCCGCGGAAGGCACTTTTGAATGGGCAGGTCAAGCGGTTGAACGGCCAGGCGTGTTCCAGGTTGGTGGTAGCAGCGCCATGACGCGCAAATGCGATCGGTTGACGCCGGTTGAGAAGCGCAAGTTGGTGGCAGAATATGATGCTTTACCACGCAGCAAGCAGGGGCGAATAGAACGCGGCTATGCCGGGTTGCTGGGCCGCAAGTGGGGCCTGTCTCAGATGGTGGTGTACAACATTGTCAGGCAAGTGAAAGGGTTGAAGTGACCAATGCCACTCTTCGATCCCGCCCTGCGCGGCCGTTACATCAAGCTCAGCAAGAGTAACGGCTTCGTCAAGCTGTCCAAGATTGCGCGCGCAATCAGGGGCACGGACGCGCAGGGCGCGTTTTGCCGCGTGCATCGACAACCCGGTGAGGGGCCGCCCATAGTCATCCGTGGTCAATCCGTGAACAGGATCAAGGCGGCGTTGGAACGCGAAGGCATCCCCGAGTGATGGAGACTGAGCAATGCATGTTAGTCAACTGGCAGCACCTGTTGATCTTCCTGAGTGCTTTCGCTGCCATTGCGATTGTGGCTGGGCAGGGTTGTTGGCCAAGGGCGTTGTTTATGTAGTGGGGGTCAACTGCCTTGTCGAAGATGAATCAATGCAATGTTTGCGGAGGTGTCCTCAGTGCGTGAAGGACGTGACTCACGCTTCCTTGACGGTTGCTGATTTGCGTGAACGGTTTGCCTGGATGTGTCAACGTCTAGGAAATATTCATGGCAGGGGGACTGATGCGTTCCCATGCACTTGTGAGCACCGTCCGCCGTGCAATCTTGTGAGGGGGATTGAGCTGCGCGCTGCTCTGGCAGATGACTCTTGCTTTGTTTCTGATGCTGGCTGGATTCGCGCCGCGGGCATGGTGAAGTGCAACGGGTGTCATGCTGAGGGCAAGATTGCCTTGCTTGAGCGTCATTCCAGTCGTGACGTAGATGCGGTTTTCACGGTTGAAAGATCCAACATCTTGAAGCCCAGGATTCTTGCAAGTGAAGGGGGGTAGGCCATTCCCAGTTCAATCGTAGGCAACATCAGCGGCGGTGCCTTGCTGGTCAGTGGGGGTATCTTCAGTGGTACTTCACACGTAATCGGTGGTCTACAGCTAAAATTATCAACGAACGCCCCCGGCATTGTCTATTGCGGCTTGCCCAACCTTTCCGGCAACTATCCTTCGACCATTTCTGGGGGTGCCTTGACCAGTGGCCTGTCAGGGTACTACCTGACGGACGGGATGGAGCTGAGTCCTGGCGAAGATTACTTCATCCCCAAGAGCCGGTTGGTGTCAGGTGTGGAAACCCCGCGGTTCGTCATGGTTGCCGCGTCAAGTGGCGGTCGCGTTTTCTGGGAGTCATTTGGTTGGCTCCTGGCCGTGGGCACTTTGTTCTTTCAAGTCATTGGGGGTAGCTGATGGGCATGTTCGGTGGCTACCTCGGTTCTCCTGGCGTGACGCCCGGCGGCGTGGCCGGTGGGGACATTGCCAGCGGTGCCATCCAATCAGGTCATGTTGCCAGCGGCAGCGTGCAGGGGTTCTTCGGGACTACTTGGCACATCGCGTCCGGCACCGTGGGGGTTTGGGACTTTGGTTCAGGCGCGGTCATCGCCGGGGCCATCGGTTCGGGCGCGGTCCAATCTGGGAACATCGGCAGTGGGCAGATCGGCTCAGAGCACATCGCTGACGGCACGGTTATTCAGGTGGATATTGGCAGCGGTGCCGTAGGCTCTGGTGCGCTGTCTTCCGGTGTGGTGTCTCGTTTTCATCTGGCCTCTGGCGCCGTCAACTCGGGGCACGTCGGTTCCGGCGCCATCCAGGGCTTCTTTGGTGCCACGCGCCACATCGCATCCGGCACGGTGGGGGTGAGCGATCTAGGTTCGGGCGGCGTGCTGTCCGGCAACATTGCCAGCGGCAACGTCTGGGGCTTGGTGGGAGCGCTGCCCCACATCGCCTCCGGTTCGTTCACGGGCTTTGAACTGGGTTCAGGATCAATTGTCAGTGGTCGAGTGGCGAGTGGGCAACTGGCAGATTTTCACCTTGCCAGCGGTGCCAAGATTGATGCTTCTGAGTGGTCGTTGGACGACAACCAGGTTACGACGGAGCCCATCAGCGGTGCCACGCCGATGGCCGTGGGGTTCAATCAATCAGGCTACTTGCAAGCGGCGATGGCGGGCGTGAGCGGCCGCATGCCAGCCGTGGGTGTGGTTGTCAGCAACTACCTCTCGGGAGCCACTGCGGTCGTCCATCGTTTCGGCCGGCACTACAGCACGATCTACAACTTCAGCGGTTGGACCAACCGGCCCGTCTACGTGGGGCGCAGCGGACAGCTCTCGGCCAGCGGCGCCCCCACCAGCAGCGGCGACGTCCAGCAGATCATGGGCGTGAGCATCACCGCTTCGGGGCTGATGTTGCAACCGGGCGACGCGCTGGAAGAGGCCGTGGCCGGCAGCGGGGACATCGGCAGCGGTGCCGTGACCGGGCGTGCTGCTGGCGGGGTGTTCAACATTGCTTCAGGAAGTGTGGACACGTTTGATCTGTCTTCAGGCATCGTGGCCCGCGCCGCCAGCTTCGTCACGCCGTTTCATTCAGGGACGGCGTGGTCCTTGCTCACAGAGGAAATCATCAGCGGCGTGCGCGCCGTCTGTATCTCACAATCAGGCACGCTCCGCATCGCGATGGCTTCAGTCTCAGGCCGCATGCCTGCCATAGGTGTGGTGATTGATGGTGTGTTGAGTGGTTTGCCGGCGAACGTGTTTTCCCAGGGGTTCTTGCAGTTCTCGTCCGGCATGGCCGATTATTCAGGACATCTGGGCAAAACGGCGTGGGTGGGACGTTCTGGCCATGTCGTGCAATGGTCTGGTTCCTTCAACTCCGGTGGTTTGAGCGTGGCCTCGGGCGGTGATTTCCTTCAGCGGATTGGGGCCATCATCAACAGCGGCGCCGTGGTGGCCAACGTCGTGATGGACATGAGCCAGACGCAGTTGCTCGGGGTGACGGCGGCCTACGACGTGATAGATCGTGAATTTGGTTTGTGAGATTCAGCGAATGGCAACGGTGCGCAAACCTATGTTCGGATCGATGCCCCGCCGGGGCAACTACGGCGCCCGTTGGCGGCGCGGCATGTTTGGCGGCCCTAGTAGTGGGGCGGCGATTCTGCTGAGCGACTTATTCCCTGAAGCCAATGGCACGAATCTGAGTGGCAAGGCGCTGACGGGCGGCACCTGGACCGTACACGGGGGCAGCGGTTGGGATGTCCAGAGCGGACAAGCCAACCCAACCGCCGAGCCGGGTGGCGGACTGTGGGCCACGGCGGTTGCGAACGCGGGGGTAGCTAGCGTTCGCATGTCGGTCAAGACAGCTTCCTTCTACGGCGGGTTGATCGGTCGTGCGGTGGACGTTGATAACTATTGGTTGCTCGCGCACAATTCCACTGCAATGGGGATCAACGAACGCACCGCAGCCGGTGGGTATGTGGAGCGGGCGACGGGCGCTTCTTCCTTGGCAGCCGGCCATCGGCTGGAGTTTGAGTTTCGCGGCAACGTGATTACGGCGCGACACTACGATGCGGCTGAAGTGCTTCAGCTGGAGCTAACTTTCACCAGCGCGACGCACAATACGGCGACGAACTTTGGCATCGCTGCCATCGGTGTAAGCGCTGATGCGCGCCTGGACGAGTTTTACGTTTACGCTTAAGGAGTGCCGTCAGTGTTGGGTATTTGATGACCAACTGCATTGACGCAATGATTCGCTTTGACAACGCACGCGGCGGGGCAGTGTAAGCAGGGGTTGCAGATGTGCTCATCTACGTTGGCCTAGAGGGTGCCATGCTTCAAGGATCGACCATACTTTCGGGCGGCGTCCAAAGCGGCCACCTGGGAAATCAGTCCGTAGTATCCGGTTCCTACGCATCCGGGTCCATTTCTCATTTTCATCTCGGCAGCGGTGCCATACAGTCAGGAGACATCGCCTCCGGTCAAATTGGTCCGTTTCACTTCGGCAGCGGGGCTGTGGCGCAAGGCGTCCTTGGCTCGGGTGCGGTTCAATCAGGCAACATCGCTTCAGGGTCCGTGGGTGAGTTTCATCTGGCATCGGGGGCCGTGCGCAGCGGGGCCATTGCCAGCGGGCAAGTCACGTTCTGGGCGATGGGTTCAGGCGCTGTGGGTGCGGGCAGCCTGGGTTCGGGCGCGGTTCAATCTGGGAATATCGCTTCAGGTACGTTGGCAACGGAGCATTTGGCCAGCGGTGGCTTGCGGATGTCAGGCATCGGCAGCGGCCAGATCGGCGCGCAGCAGTTGGGCAGCGGCATCACCCTCATCCAATCCGGATCCATTCAATCGGGCCACGTGGCTAGCGGCACAGTCGGGGGCTTCTTCGGGGCCACCAGGCACGTTGCCAGCGGGACCATTGGCTCCACGGACGTTGGCAGCGGCGCGGTGATTGTTGGGACAATTGGCTCCGGCGCGGTGCAATCAGGGAACATTGCCAGCGGGACGTTGGCCACTTCGCACATTGCCTCCGGCGGCATCACGATCAGTGGCATCGCGTCAGGTTCCATTGGCCTCCAGCAGTTGGGCTCCGGCGTGGTGTCCCTCGCCTCCGGCACGGTGACGAGCGGCTATCTGGGTTCAGGCTCGGTCAACAGCGGGGCTTACGCTTCCGGTTCCATCGCGTGGTTCAATCTTTCATCAGGCACGGCCAGGAGTGGGCATGTCAGCGACAACGCCGTCAACAGTGGTCAAGTGGGTTCTGGCTCCCTGGGGGCGGTCCACGTCGCTAGCGGCGGGCTGTTGTCTGGGGCGCTCGGGAGTGGCCAAATTGGTCAAGCGCACCTGGCTTCTGGTGCCGTCCAGTCTGGTCAGCTTGCTAATGCGATTGTCGCCTCCGGCGCGGTTGCTTCAGGCGTCATTGGGAACGTCCACCTGGCTAGCGGCGGCATTACCATTTCAGGCATTGCCAGCGGCAGCATCGGTTTGCAGCAGCTGGGCAGTGGCGTAGTTGCCCTCGCATCAGGTACGGTCACGTCTGGTTATCTTGGCAGCGGCAGCGTCAACAGCGGCGCCATCAGTTCCGGCGTCATTTCACGCTTCCAGCTCGCCAGCGGGGCCGTGAACAGCGGGCACTTGGCGCCCAATTCGGTTGGTTCA
>ERZ1292623.4480-Hain-H51-01um-R1-4480-length-11424-cov-5_pt1 | contig 11424 bp, 13 predicted proteins | sample MGYA00564398_ERZ1292623 | MGnify/ENA primary metagenome ERZ1292623 (study PRJEB36523, sample SAMEA6512633) | groundwater metagenome | collected 2019-01-07 | study: AquaDiva: Metagenomics assemblies of 32 groundwater samples | reverse complement strand
GTTCACGAAAACCTGCGGAACTTTTTCAGATTCTTCTGCTTCTTCCAAGTCCATTAGGACTCTTTTTGTCGCAGCAGTCTTGCCAATGCCAGAAGTTCCGCGAATCAGCAGTGTTTTCCCGTTCCTGCCTGCAAAAAGCATCTTAAGAGCATAAGCAATATACTGCTGCTGGCCTTCCCTATGAGGCAGAAGTTTTGGCACAAAATCAGGGTCAAGAGCATCTGGATTAGAGAAAATAGTCTGCCCTGATAATAGTAAGCTCATAGTATAGTTAGAAAACATAAGTTTATAGTATTTTTGCTTGCGATAGGCTTTAAAAACAAGCAAAGTAAAAGCTAATATGAATGAAATATACCGAAAGGGCTATCATTCTACTGCCCTGCTCACATTACTGCCTCTGCTCTTCTGGAGCGACTCGGTTCTTCCATCTGTTTTTGCGACAATCGCTGCAATAGCAATAGTTGCCCATTGGTATATTGACTACCGGCAGATTCGCAGGAAGAAAATGGATGATGCCATAGAAGGCATGTTTGAAGCTTTTGGGGAAAAATACGATAAAACGCAGGGAAAAGAGCTTGAGAAACTTGAGGAGGATTTTTACAAGGCAATTGTTGCGCAGGTAATTAGGAAAGAAGAGCACACAATGGTTTTGCCGACAGTATTTTGCCTTTGCGCTTTCCTGTTTTCCCTCATTTTCTTTGGCAAGTTTCCGCTGGCCTTCGGGATAATTGCGCTAGGCGTCGGCGACACTTCAGCGGCAATAATTGGGACTTATTTCGGAAAAAACAAGATTTTCTGGAACAAAAACAAGAGCTGGCAGGGCTTCCTTGGGTTCTTTTTCACAGTCACGATAGCAAGCTACTTATTCATGCTGGCATTCCCTTCATTTGCGCTCTTTAATCCAATAAAGCAGGCCCTGCTGGTGGGGCTGGCTGGTGCGCTGATAGAAAGCCTGCCAATAATTGATGATAATTTTTCAGTTCCTCTGGTGGTTTCTGCGCTGATTTATTATGTTGGCGCGAGTATCTAAAACTTCGCTTTTGTATGCGCTAACATTCAAAAATCGCCACTAAGGCGATTTTTATTATGCTTCGGCTATTTAATATCTGCCAGCTTTTTTATCATATAGTGCTTGCCATAAACATACCCTTGTTTTGCATAGTAGCCTTTTACACCTGCACCTGACAGGACTTTCAGCTCTTTGCACTTGTTGGCTTTAGCTAATTTTTCAGCTTCAGCAAGCAATTTCTTTCCCAGGCCTTTGTGCTGAATTCCAAACACTGACAAGTCTTCGGCGCCGATTGGAATCATGTGTCCGTAAACGTGAAGCTCTCTGAGGAATGCTCCTTCTTTGCAAACCCTCAGCCGTGCAAAGCCAAGCAGAATGCCCTGCTTTTTGTCTTCAAATGAAATAAGGTATTCAGTTCCGCTGTTTGCTTTGTATTTCAAAACACATAATTCTATTTTTTTCGGCAGTTTTCCAAAGAATTTATACTGCTGGCCCACCTCTCTGCACCTAATACACTTGCAGAATTTGCCTTCTCTTTCCAGTTCGCTGTTGAGCATCTGCCTGATGTTTGTTGACTTGTAGCCAGCCTCAACATAGTTTGACGGTATATCGCGCATGATTCTTTTTATTCGGCAGTAAGGCGGAATATGTTTTGTTTTTATTTCTTTCAGAACTTCAATTAGATACCTGTCATCTTTTGGCTTGAACCTTCCTTTTTTCCAGTCATTGTAAAGTTCAGAGCCCTTAATTACCCCGCACGGATAAATTTTTAATCCGTCTGGTTTCAAATCTTCATCTTCAAAAAGGGTTTTGAACATTTTAATATCCGATTTCCTTGTTGAACCTGGCAGGCCAAGCATCATGTGCAGGTCTACTTTGAAGCCTGCGTTTCTCAAATCACGAATTGCGCGCTTGCATTCCTGCAAATCATGCCCGCGCTTGACCTTTTTTAAAACTTTATTGTAAACTGACTGCAATCCTAATTCAACTCTTGTGGTGCCTAAATACAGCATTTGTTCTATGTGCTCTGGCCTGCACCAATCTGGCCGAGTTTCAATTATCAGCGAAACAACTCTGTTCTGCACAGTTTCGTTTATTTTTTGTGAATCAAAAAGTGTTTTTGCTTTGTGTTTATCGCATGGTTTTGCCTTTGCGCAGCATCCAAATTGATTGAATGCATCAAAAATATTTTTTACAAACTTGTATTGGTATTCCCATGGCATCCAGGTGAAAGTTCCGCCCTGAAGTATTACTTCATTTTTGTCTGTGGCATGCCCTACTTTATGCAGCTGCGTTAATCTGTTCTGCACGATTTTGTACCCATCATAATTATTTCTTATTGCGCGCATTGTTGACGGCTCGTGTCCGGTGTATGATTTTGGCGCGCCTTCTGCAGTCGGGCAGTATGTGCACTTGCCCACACAGCCGGCTGGCTTGGTCATGACTGCAACAACTGAAACGCCTGAAAGTGTCCTTGTCGGCTTGGTCATTATAGCTGAGGCGAGCTGTTTTTTCTCGCTTTTGCTGGCAACTGCAAGAATTTCAGAATTAAGCGGAATTGGCCTGCCGTGTTTCTTCGCCCACTTTATCTTGATAAATTCCACTCTATTCTTGTCTTTCTTTTTGGCTGAAATTATTTCTCTTATTAATTCTTTTAGAGGCATGCCAAAACATGTTATTTTTGTTTTAAAAACCTGTTTGCTAAAGATTTATAATCCTCTGTTTTGAAAATAAATCATGGCCCTGCATACTCAAAAATACAAGAGCAACTTATCTAAATTATTTCCAATATTTATAGTATTCGTGATAATTGCATCAGCAGGCATGGTCGTACTCAAGGCATACCAATCAGACCATGTGCTTGCACCGCAAATCGCGCTGATTAAAATCAATGGGGAGATAAATTCCGGCATGGCAGAGGAATTATCAAAGGCAATTGACAAAGCCAGCAAAGATTCTGAAATAAAAGCTGTTGTTTTTGAAATAAATTCTCCGGGAGGCTCTGTCCTGCCTTCAAAAGAGCTTGCAGAACAGATAAAATCAATTTCAAAGCCGAAAGTTGCATGGATCCGCGAAGTCGGCGCATCGGGTGCTTATTGGATTGCATCTGCGACAGATAAAATAGTTGCGGACCCATCTTCAATGACTGGAAGCATTGGTGTCATCGGCTCGTACCTGGAATTTTCAAAATTATTTGATAAATACGGAATAACTTACCAGAGATTAGTTTCCGGCAAATACAAAGATGCTGGCTCAGAATTCAAAAATATGTCTGCTGATGAGCGCGAATACTTGCAGGGAAAAATAAATAAATTAAACCAGATGTTCGTGAGTTCTGTTGCAGAAAACAGGCACTTGGATAAGTTTTACGTCGAATCGCTTGCCACAGGAGAGATATTTTTGGGCGTTGAAGCAGTTGATAATAAGCTAATTGACGTGCTCGGCGGGAAAGCAGAAGCGCAGAAGACTGCTGAAAAATTAGCGAAACTAAAAAGCTCCAGACTTGTTGAATACAAAACTGAAAAAGGCTTTTTTGAATTATTAAACAGCGGTGCGGATGCTGTGGCATACTGGGCAGGCAGGGGAATTGGCGATGCAATTACGCCCGAGACTTCAAACAAGATAGAATTTTCTGCTGCAATCTAAAACTTGTGCTGCAGTAAATGCCCCTTGTGCTTGAAAAGCGAATAAACAAAGTAATACATTGCATAAAGCGACAGTGCGAATGGCAAATACCCCAAATATCCAAGTATTGGCATTTCAAATACTTTTAGAAAACCCAAGTATGGGATATTGTAAGTCCACTTTATGACTGCCCAATAATTCCAGAACTCCCAAAGAATGCCAAGCACTATTCCCGACAAAAGAGTTATTGCAGGTATGTGCAATCGCCTATCTTCTAGGTGTTTTATTATCGAGGGCTGTTTGTGCAGATAATTTATCGGGTCGAGGATGAAAAAGAAGGCAAGCCAAATCAGCGGGTAAAATATCTTTGGCGCGATGAGTTGCGCGGCCAAGGAAAATATTCCAAAGCCCACCATTGCAAACAGGAATAATTTTGTAATTTTATGTACTTTTTTCAACTGTGCGTGCGAAAACAAATTCAAAGTTTTGAACAGCTCAAATGTTTCAAAGAAGGCCGGCAGGACTGTTGAGAATTCCAAAGTCCTTTTGGCGAATATGAATAAAGTCATCCCTGCTACCGGCGCGCCATTGGACCAGTAATTCCAGTTTCCTGTTTGCGCATTTAATAATTCATAAATCCACCATATTATCGCTGAAAGCGCCATGAGAAAAATAAACTGCTGCCTGTCGTTATGCATCAGCGAGTGCTTTCGTAATTTATAAACAATTGAATCAACCAAAAAAATATACCCGAACCAAATAATTGGAAAATACCACGTTGCGAACGGCTCGATTTTGATAATGAAATTCAACTCTGCGAAAGACACCATCAGTGCGCCAAGCAAGCCATACCACTTAAACATAGTTTTATTGGCTAATTAATATATTTAAGCTATATTTTTCACTAGTTAGGTTTTAAAACCAAGTTTTAATGCAATGGGCATGGGCTTAACAGACAGGCTGAAGGAGGCACTAGACCATGTGGCTAGCCCGTGGGCCCTTGGCTCTTTCCCAAGCATCACCGCATTGCAGATGGGGCTTCAAAAATTCGGAATTAAAGATACTATGAATGCAGTCATGCACTTCTATGCTGGCGGAATGCTTGGCACTTTGTGTTTCGATTTGGCAAGGCATAGCAGAAAAGGGCTTGCTGCTACCCTTGCTGGCACAACCGCATTTAACGTCATTTGGGAAATAATGGAAGCAACCAAAGGATTTTCTAAGGGACTAAATACTTTTGACACCCATGCAGACATACTTGCAGTTTATGCTGGCGCTGCTGTTGCGCTCGGCTTTGAATATTTCAGGCACCATGCCTAAGCAGTCTCGTCTTCAACTTCATCTGCCTTAGCCAGAGTTACTTCAGCAGCCCTTTCGTAGTCTGTCAGGCTTGGCCTCAGAACAGTTGGTACTACTTTTAATTCTTCGACTGTGAGCTTTGCAATAGGCATGCCTGCCCGCAGCATTATTGGCACTTTTGAAGCATTAAATATTTCAAGAGTAAGGTAGCCTGAAAATGCAGGGTCTACAAACCCGCCTGAGCAGAAAACCTGCAAGCCAAGCCTGCCCATAGAAGCCCTTCCGAACAAAGAGCCATAGTGAGTCTTTGGCATTGTGATTTTTTCCTTTGTTATGCCAATAACATATTCACCGGGAGATATGATGTAAGAACCGCTGTCAAGAACTTCAACTGTCGAAAGCTTCTGCGTAGTTATATATTCTTCTGCAAGGCCGGCGATTGGGTCAATATAATTCGTGCTTGAGGACATAATTGTTGTAAACCTATTTCCGAGCCGAAGCTCAACACAAATAGAACGCACTAGTTTCGGCTCAAACGGCTCAATCTTAAACTCGCCCTTATTCCTGAGGTTAAAAATTTCAATATCAGATAAGTATACCATGCTGTTTATTGGATGTAAAAATTATTAAGACTTGTGCAGATGTTTACAATATTGATTAAGAATATAAATAAAAGAAAATTAAAAAAATAAATCTACCCTTTCTTCCACGCAAGATCAAACATGCCTTGCATTGCAGAAGCAAAGTAAGGAGTATGTACCCACATTGCTAGGTCATATGTCGGGTGGACGTCTTTGTCTTCGAGCATCATGAAAAGCAATTGCTTGCCATCCACAATGCAGAATCTTGCGCTCAGGTCTTTCAGCTCTTTTACTTCAGCAGCGCCTTCCAGCTTGTCAATTGCTTCTTTTGATTTTTCATTTACGGGGACTGCAATCCTGATTTTAACTCCGCGCCCTTTTGCTTTTTCTAAAATTGGTTTCAGTGCGCGCACTTTTCTCATCAGGCCTTCTTCTGTTGTTGACATCACAATGCTGGATTCTGCTTCTTTGCACAGCATTGAAAGATGGTCATAAATGTTATGCCTGCCTTTCAAAGCGCCTGAAAAGTCTGTCGGCTGGAGCGGTTCAACGCCCTGCTTGTATAGCGCAGCTAATTCTTTTAAAACATCAGAGTCTTTAAGGCTTGCCAGCCGTTTTTGCTTTTCATCAGCGTGCTCGAGCAGTCTTTTCTGGACTCTATCAAGAACTTCGCTAGGTGCAATTGCCAGATATTTTATTGGCTTCTCAGGTTTAACTACGACAAAACCTTTTCTCTCGAGGGATTCAAGCACGTCATAAGTTCTAGACCTTGGAACATCTGCAATGTCAGACATTTCGCCTGCTGTTGATACACCTCTGGACAGCAAAGCAGTCCACAGTTTCACTTCGTACAGGTTCAGGCTGAATGCGCGCCTGAGCTTGGACAAAAATTCTTCGTTCACGATCATTCCATTCCTCCGGTTGCCACAGTCACGTTACTATTCAGATTACGGTATCGTGCAGTAGCCATTGAGGTTTCGTTACTGTTACTACTTAATATATGTTTTGTTTTTTCATCACACATTAGCGACGCAGTCCGATTGCTAACTAAGTAATGTCTAAATCGGTGTTGTAACTGCGTTCATGCGAATCGATTTTGCTAATTAGGAGAGACATTATGCGATTTAACACTCATTCAGAACAAAAATTAAATACCATAGTGCAAAAACAAAAATCCGCACGATTATTTAATAATCAACCCCGCAGTAAGAATATATTTTCTTTTGGCACTTTTAAATCAAGCTTGGCGAGTCTCGAATCTGCGCGCCTGTCGAGATAAGCTGCCATGGCAATATACAGCGACATGCCTGCGATTGGGCCAATAAAACCACCATACTTTTCTGCCAAAACACTAACTAATATTGCTGGCAGGACAGGCAAAACCGAGTTCAGAAATAGTTTCCTCTGGCTGGCCTTTAGTAAACCTTCAACTGTCTCTTCCAACTTGCTTTTATCTTCGATAAGTTCGAATACATTAACCCGCGTATCTGCTGGTAGTTTTTTTAAGTCCATCTGCTTGAGGTAATTTTCCAAACTATCAGTCAGCCCGGATGAATCAGCATAATGAACATTTGCACGCCAGCCACGCCAAGAATACCTGAGAGTAATTACAATTGACATTACAAGCTTCCTAATTTATCTTTTGCAATTAAGCCCATGGCCTGCATCTGTTCAAAGAATTGCGGAGTAACAACCATGTAATTTGGCTTGAATCCGCTGTCCTCTGTGAATTTTTTGGAAACTTCTTCAACATCTGCTGTTTTAACTAATTCAGATACAATGAAAACTTTTTTGTCCTTGTCTTTGGTAACAAAAGCATTGAAACCGCCTTCAAACTTTTCTTTCAATAGTGTTTTGAATAATTCCAGCGGATCCTGCTTTGCGCCAATCACGAGCTCATGGACTTCTTTGAATGTTTGGGAATCTCTGTTGAGTTTATACCATGTGAATTTGTCCTGCTGTTCTCTCCCGACCAAACCCATGCTAACTAATTTCTGCACGATTCTGAAAGTTGTCGCAAGTGGCACGCCTGTTTCTCTGCTAATATCGCGCAGGTAAAAAATATCTTTTTTCAGCAAAAGTTTCTTGAGAATTTCAACTGTCTTTTTGTCAAACAAACTTGAGAGAAGGGTGGATTTCTCATCCATACTTTAGAAACTAATAACTAACTATTATTTAAGTGTTTCTTTTTTTGGAACACATTTCAAAATAGAAAAATTTGTTCCTGAAAAGCTGTTTCATAAATAAAAATCGCATCATATTACGCTGTTCCATTTGCGTCTTTATAAAGGAACGCAGTTTGGATTTCTGGCACTCCTGCACTTCTCTTGCAGGCCTGAAAATCGCAGTTCCACAGGAAATATAGGGGTATTTTTGCAATATTTCACATTCCTCTCCAGAAATGGGGTGTTTCAGCTAAGGAAGCCATACTTCCTTGACTAAACTTAGCTTAGTTTTGAGTTGTTAGCTATATAGTTCTAAGCCATTAGATTTCTTAGGCTAAAATTCCTAGAGGGACATTATTTGCAATAGTGGGCTGATACTTAGTTTAACTAAACACCTTTGGCGCGTGCTTGATTCCTAAACCTTCGATTCAGGGTCACAAATTTCACAAAGTTCTGCGCGTGCAGATGCAACCTCTGCTTCCCAAGCCCTGCCAAGCCTATTAAGTGCATTGCTTCGGCCATACCAAGCCATTGTATGATTCGGTTTTATCTTTATCGCCATATCGTATGCTGTGAGTGCTTCCTCAGACCTGCCAAGCTTACCAAGTGCATTGCCTTTGTCATACCAAGCATCCGCGCTGTTCGGAACTAATTCGGTTCTTTTATTAGCTTCTGCAAGCGCGAGCGCCATAATCGCATCTACAAGGTTATTAACTGGATGGACGGAAATATCGCTCTGTGGGAACAGCCCGCAAATCTTATCTATATTATCTGGTCCTATCTTTAGCTTTTTCAGCGTCACCATAGTTATTGCTATATTGTGGTATTTATAAACTTTTTGGCAACTTTTCTGCAACTAATCTTTATCTGAGCGGTAGCCAGTTAGTCTACCGCTTGTAAAATACAATTACCTGCCTTTCTGTTGTCCGTAAAGCGTTTTCACTCTCTCAATCGTGTCAGCCTCATCAGGCCCTTTATCAAATCTGATGCGAATAAAACGGGGAAACCTCAAAGCATAGCCAGACACGTAAGTTGGACTTTTCTGGATTTCCTTCTGAAATGGGAATCCTCTGGGCTAATAGCGCGAAGCAAAACTAAAACAAGCTAATAAAAAAACTAATTCAATTTCTCAATTATTTGCAAAATCTCTTGTAAGTTCCTAATTATTGCCGTTGGTGGCACCAAGCCAGCATTTTTCTTGAACGGTTCTATTGCTATAGTATAACAAATTCCGGCGTCATACGCTCCTTGGATGTCTGATTTATGCTCATCGCCAACAAATACACACTCAAATGGAAGAACTTTCAGCTTTTTAGCTGCAAGTTCGAATATTCTCTTATCAGGCTTAGCTACACCAACATCGCTCGACAAAACCATTGCATCAAAATATTTGTGCAATTTCTTTTTTTCCAGACAATGTTTGCCACGACTAAGCCAAGAGTTTGAAACTAGAGCTATTTTATACCCTTTATTTTTTAATTCTTTTAAAACCGTTTTGCAGCCTTTGCGGAACTTTATTTCTCGATCATATACGTCATTAATGTATGCGATTTTTTTAAAATCTATTGGTTTTACAACTAAATCATAGAATATAAATCTCTTCAAGATGTCATCTGGCTTTAGATGTACGCCTTTGGCCGCAAGTTTTTGGTAATTATTAAATGCTTCCGACTTTCTTTTTCGGTAATCTTCATAGCTAATTTTATAGCCTTGTTTTTTCAAATAGTTATGGGCTATACGATCCGCTCTTTTTAGTGCTGCTTGGGTAACCCTGCCCACTATGAGCGTATTCCAGAAATCAAACATAACTGCATTTATCATGGCTGAGTTGGCAGGCTTAGGTTTAAAAATTGTATGTTTCAGTATGTACTTGCACGGAGAACAAAGCGATTAAAATTTGCTGAAGTTGGTTAATGATAAAAACACCGAAAGTCGTACTAATAACACAGGATTTTTATCCTATGTGTGGCGGAATAGCAACTTATTTGGAGCAGATATATCTTAAATATTTCCAGAAAACAGATTTTAATGTTATCGTTCCAGATTATATTGGAAAAAAGAAATGCTACGATGCGTGTTCTTTCGCAGTTTACCAAACTAAGTTTAGCCCTTTTACATTAGATGTGCGAAGGGAAAGGTGCAACAAACAAATGCTAAACATTTTGGATGCGCTGCGCCCAGACATACTACTATTCGGTTATCTTAGGTCCCATCCAGAAGTAGGTTTGTTCTATAAATCAAAGAATCCTGCGGTTAAAGTTGGCATTTTTATGCATGCGAAAGAAGCATTCATAAATGATTGCATCTGCAAAAAGAATAATATCTTGGGAACCCATAAGGGGTATTTAATTAAAGAAGCTGAATTTTACAAATTCATATTGAACAAAGCAGACTTCATTTTTGCAGTAAGCACTTTTACAAGAAATCTTTTAATAAAACAAGGCATAACCCGAGAAATACATATAATCCATCCAAGCGTACAAATCAATCAAACCCCTCTGAATTCGCTGAGTGGCAATGATAAAGATATTACTTTGCTTTCTGTTGGGCGGCTCGTTAAAAGAAAAGGCCAAGGCAAAGTTATAGAAATTATGCCACATTTGCTAGAAAAATATCCCCATTTAAAGTATGTAATTGTGGGCAATGGCCCCGAAAGACCTTTTTTAAAAGCGCAAATAGAGCGATTATGTTTAGGAAATTGTGTTACTTTGGCGAGTGGCATCTCAAACAAAAAACTAACTCATTACTATTCGCTTTGTGATATTTTCGTACTGCCTTGCGACTTTTTGCCGCCAAATGATGTTGAAGGGTTTGGAATGGTCTTCTTAGAAGCAAATTTATATGGAAAGCCAGTTATCGGGGGCAATACTGGTGGCACCAGCGATGCAATTATACATGGAAAAAGTGGTTTGTTAATTAATCCGCGCTCAACTGTTGATTTAAAAAGAACAATTAGCTATCTTATCGAAAATAAAAACATACGAAAAGAATTAGGCTCTTATGGCAGGGATAGAGTTATTAAAAATTTTAACAATATCTCAAGCGATTATCTTGTAAATTTATTTAATCAAGCATAGGACTCTCGTCCATGGGACTCGCATAAACTTTATTGGGTTGCGCTAAATGGCTAATACTATTAATGAACTTTACACGCACCGAATCTTTATTTTTTTGAATTAGCGAGATTGAACCGCAATTAATTACCATTTTTGTCCAAAATTTAGGTTCTATGCCCATCGCCTTAGCCAATAGGTACCGGATAACATTGCCATGAGTAAAAAAAGCAACAGTTTTATCTGCCGAGTTTAATATTTCCTTCCAAAAAGAATCTATGCGCGCTTTGTCAGAAACTTCCCGCGAATGGGGCGTACCTTCTTTTTGTGGTCCGCCTACGAGTGTGCGGTAAATTTCTCTTAATTTTTTTGTTTTAACAAAGCGCATGTTTGGGTTTAATTTTTTGTATTCTTCGAAGGTTTCAATTGCACGAATTTGGTCACTCACATATGCTTTAGTCAGCGGTATTTGGCTTAACATAACTGCTAATTGTTGTGCCTGGACGTTTCCATTATTTGTAAGGTGGGGATTTATTCCAATTTGTTGAGATTCTCCGTGCCGGATTAAGAGGATGTTCATCGTAGTTAAGGCACTTAACGTGCCAAACTAATTAAAGCTTTTCTACGTTATTTAAGTACGATTTAGTCTAAAGTGGCAATATGATAACCTTTATAAAATTATCTATTAGTTC
>ERZ1292623.4478-Hain-H51-01um-R1-4478-length-11425-cov-4_pt1 | contig 11425 bp, 8 predicted proteins | sample MGYA00564398_ERZ1292623 | MGnify/ENA primary metagenome ERZ1292623 (study PRJEB36523, sample SAMEA6512633) | groundwater metagenome | collected 2019-01-07 | study: AquaDiva: Metagenomics assemblies of 32 groundwater samples | reverse complement strand
TTCTATTGCTTTTAATGATCCTTTGCCTATTCTGTTAGCATAACTGTCATGTATGAAACTTTTATTGAATAATGGTTCTATAATATTTACTAATGCGTGATGTATAATACGGTCTCTAAAGTCTGACTTGCTTATCTTTCTTGTTTTTGGATCTCTTAGTATGAATGTTTCTAAAGGTCTTGGATTGTATGTCTGTGTTATTAACTCGTTTTGTAATATTAAAAGATTTTCTTTTAGTTTTTTCTCGAAATCTATAACGTATTTTTTTAAAGTTTTTCTACTTCTTGCTTTCTCATAAGCTAAATACAAGTTTTCGTAAGAACATATTTGATTAAATAAAGAATTATTTTCCATTTTAAAATGTTCATCCCAGCTATTAGTTTCGCTATTCCGAGGAAACGACCATTATTATTGAGGTTGTTGTTGCCGTTCAAACCGTTGTTGTTGTAGTTGTTGTTATCAACGAAAGCCAAACGGCCCGAATGTAGCCTTTTCACTTTCAACTGTTCACTGCAACTTCACAATTTGGCGTTGTTGCTGTATTTTATAGTAACATTGTTACCTTAGTGAAAAGGCGTGTAGCTCAAACTACTCCAAACTTTGCTACACCATTTATTTTTAATGTAGTAGTTAGTTGTAGCTGGGACTAAAAATTGTGATAAAAAGTAGTATAAAAATTTTATTGTTTAAGTTCTAAACATTCAGCTAAAACATAAAGTCTTCCTTCATGTCTTAAAACTCTTCCATCATGCAATAATTCTACTCTAGATTCTAAAGGAACTTGTGCTGATGGTACTTCAATTTTCGGTGCACTAAGCGGCTCCGCCGCAACCCCGAGGAAACGACCATTATTAACGAGGTCGCCGCCCAAACCGCTGCTGCCGTAGCTGCTGCCACCAACGAAAGCCAAACGGCCTCTGTCCACTAATCCTTGTTTAACGTCTAAGCTTATCCAAGGTTTCTCAACTTTTTTCTTGTCTAACATTTCAGCATATTGTTCAGCTCTTCTTTGACCGCCTGCAAGGATTATTACTCTTGGATCTTTAACCCATTTAGCTAATTTTACATTATCGTTAGACAATCCATTAAATAGACTAGCATCTGCTACAACGCCGTATTGTTCTTCTGCTAAATCTTTGTTTTGGGTTTCTTTTAAGAATTCTTCATAATCTCTTAATCCTTCTATTTTTCTTTCTCTGAAAGCTTGAATTTCAGTATCTGTTAATTTTGCTCCGTAATTAACTAGTCCTTCTTCTACAGCACTTCTTACTCTTTGAGAGTCTGTTAAAGGATGTTTTAGTCCGTGAACAACAATAACTTTGTTTTCTACATTATAAATTCCTGAAGTTGTAGTATACCAATTTGTCCATATACCATCATTAAAATCTGGACAATCTTTTCTTAAATCTAGAAATTGTGGTGTTGTTAAAGGTATTAAATTTCTTATTTTAATCTCTTGTAGAGCATTAGCTACTCCATAAGGAGCTGTTAAACTCTCAACAGTTTCTCCAATTTTAACAGGAGAAGTCTTGTATAATTCACCATCGCGTGTTAATATCATTTTATTGCCTCAAAAATATATATTAAGCTGAACTTTATAAACCTTTCGATACTTACACTACTATAAAGTAGCATAATAATTATTCTTCATCAATCTTTTCTTTCAGTTCATTAAGAGCAGGAGAATCAATAACACCATAGGCTTTAGGTTCTGGTTTAATATAATCTCTCTTAATAGTTTTTTTTACTTCAGCTTTAGGAGATTCTTTTTTAATAAAATCTGCAGTAGAAACTTTCTTAACTTCTTTCTTAGTAGATTCTTTTTTTGCAATATTTACAGGAGCTTTTTTCTTTACAACAACAGGCTTTGAAACCTTAACAACATTATCAACAACTTTTTTCTTCTTAACAACTCTCTTAACTTCCGGTTTAGAATCAACAGCATCATTAAATACAGTCTCTGAATGGACATCATTTGTGTTATTCTCTAAAACTTTTTCTTCTTTATAATCAACAACTTCATCATCAAAAAATGAGACAATATATTTATGCCAACCAAATACAAAAAATAAAACAATCAAAGCTAAAATAATAAAACCTGAAAGGAAATAATACTTATAATTAGAGAATAAACCGGGAATATTATCATCAGAAGGTGAAACTATAACAGATGCAGTAGCATTAATATCATTATCAGAAGAGAATAAACCAACAAACCAATCCTTAACTCCTAAGAAGAAACCTGATCCTGAATCAACAACTGGACCTGAACTTGATAATTTGATATCAGTAGCCCTCTCTTTATTATCAGTAATCTCAATCTTCATATCCTTAGAATCAAGATTAGCACCATTCTTCAAACTTAAAGTAACTTTAGCATCATAAACACCAAGAGGCATATTAGTCTTAGGAGCTACGTAAACATAAGCAGTCTCAGTCTTACCAGGATCAACATTAATATCTACTGGATTCATATTGCTGAAAGTAGCAGCATTACCACTCAAGAATAAACTATAAGAAGCTCTCCTCACACCTGAATTCTCAATATTAACAGGAATAAGAACACTTGAATCAAAGTATACAACAACATCATCATAAGGAAGAGATAATCTAGGCTTGTAACATTCATTAACTGATACAACATCTAATTTTAATGAATCCTTATCCTGAAGACCATCCTGATCAGTTGAATTAACAAGAAGACTAATATCATAAGAACCTGATTTAACATCAGATGTAGGAAGAGCTTTCAGGACAATACTTTTTTCTTCTCCGCCAGCAATATTCAAGATCTTAGTATCAGAGGAAACCCAAGAGGGAGATTCTAATCCTATCTTGTAAGATTTCCTTATCTCGCCAGTATTTTTAATCGCAGCATTAAAAGATGACTCAACACCCTGACAGACTTGTGAAGATGAATCTAGAATATCAACTTTAACACCATAACATTTCCTTACAAGGATATTAAGATCATTAGATATCTTACTAAAACCAATCTGAGGTGAGACTTCTAAATGAACAGGGAAAGAACCTTCTATACCATAAGTAGGTGCGAAAACAAGATTAAAATTCTTAGCCTCATTAGATTTCAGAGTAAGTTCAATCTTCTCAGACCTAGCCCATACAGGACCATCAACTTTAAGTTTATAAGTATTAATAGCAGTACCCTTATTCTCAATCCTCAAAGGGACAACATTGTAGCTCCTGTCACAAACATTATATGAAGTATCTGCTAAAACCTTGAAATCAAAATCATAACAAGGATTAACTTTCAATGTCAGAGGGATAGAATCACGAGTCTTTCCTGAATTACCTAGAGCAAGAAGAGTGAACTCATACTCACGAGATTCAACAGGAGCTTTAAGATAAAGGACAATCTTCTTACTTTCTGCCCTGTCAAGAATAACAGTATCATCACTAATGCTAATAATATCTTTCAATTCACCTTCAATAGATAACCTGAAAGTTTCCTTGAATTCTCCATTATTAGTAAGTGTAAGCTCATATTTTACAATACCATTAGGGCATATTTCCTGCCTAGTAGATGTAATAGGAGCCAATCCAGCCCTGAAACAGTCTTTAACAACAACTGAATGAGATATTAATTTAGAATCATCATCAGTACTGATAACTGTATCAAGATTATAATTGCCAGGATTAGTAGTCTGAGATGGTGTGATATAAGAATAAACCTTTTTTTCCTCATTAGGATTAAGAACAAAACTAGAAGGAGCTGTAACAGCCCAGCCAGAAGCAGAACCTCTAGAATTAATATTGAAATCTTTAGGAACTGAAGCAGTATTCTTTACATTATCAATAAATAAACCTGTGTCTCTAGGACATAATGGAGTGCTTATTGATTCTTGAGAAACTGAAAATGCATTTACTGAAGATAGAATTATAAGAAATATAAAAAAAATTGAAAAAAAGTTTTTAATACCTTTCATTAACACCACTTATACAGTTTGCTAAGTTAGTAGTAAGTTTTACCTTCTACGCCCTTATCATCTTTATCTTCTGTTAATTTTTTTATTAACAAGATAACTGCTAATAATACAAGTACTAATAAAAGTACAACAAATACTATTGTTAATACTCTCTTAGTTGTATCGCTAGCAACTGCTTTTGGTGTAACCTCAAGGCTTAAATTCTTTTCTGTTACAACATTGTTTCCAGTCTTAACCTTAACACTGAAAGCTTTTGAACCTGTGAAGCCTTCATTTGGAGCAACGTAAACGTTAACTTCAGATGTGCTGTCAGGTTGAACAGTTAATGTCATTGGAGTAACAACTACGTTAGCCCAACCATCTGTACCTGTAACTTCAACAGTGTAAGATTGTGCTACCTTATCTAAGTTAGCAACTGATAGCTTGTAAACAGCTCCCTTACCAGCTTCTACTTTCTGAGCTAATGTATCAACACTAACTACAGTGCTTGGCTGAATTGCTACTTGTGAAGCTCTAACATGCAATGTGTATTTCTGTTCTTCGAAACTGTGGAATCTATTGTAATCTAATCTTACAATAACATCGTAAGTTCCTTCTTTAGCATCCTGAGGTACCATCAATACAAGGTCATTTGATGTGAAACCATCATTTCTATCAGAGTTTCTCTGAGATTGTGATGTTTCTAACTGATCAATGTATTCTTGTGTTTGTATACCTAACTGAGGTACGCTAACAGTAACTTTAACACTGTCTTCTATATTGTCTCCAAGATTCTCTGCTCTTACAGTTACGAAAACTGGCTGACCAGCTTGTACGTAATTTGAAGGATTGAATAATGTGTCAAATATATTAACACTGTGTCTGATTTCTTCTAATCTTAGTATGTAAGATTTTTTAGTTGCTAATGAATCATCTGTGCTTTGATCATCATCGAAAACTTCAACTCTCAATGTGTAATCATCAGAAGCTTCAATATCACTAGGTATTTTTAATGTTAAGTGAATAGGTCTAACTGCGCCCTGTAAAACTTGGAAAGGTGCGCTAACGTCTTCTACTTCACCATATTCGTAACCACCAATGAAAGCTTTAACTTTAACATTGTAACATGATTTACCTCTGTTATCTGTGCATTGTTTAAATACGTCATTTCCTCTAACCCAAACGTCTACATTAACTATTGAATTTCTTTCAACATATAATGCAGAGCCTGCGGATAAAACTGTACCATCAACTTCAACCTTTTGGATTGTGAAGTCTGGTGCTCTACTATCTACTGCACTAACACTACCTGTGTGTCCCACTAATGGAAAACCTGGTACATGGTTAGCTGATACTACACTAGTTAAAACTAATACTAGTACCATTGCAAGTGCGAATATTCTAAAACTTTTCATTTTTTCCTCCCTATATGAAACATTATGAAATGTTATCATTATGTAGTAAACACATATTTATAAACCTTTTGGTAGTAACGTTTAAGCTACTATAAACGGCCAATAAACTGTTTTAACATTGCCTCCATCTGATCTTAATACAAACTTCACTAAATAATTGCCAGATTGTGCGTTACTTGGCACAGCGAATTGTGTCTGAACAAGCTTATTTTGGCTTACATCAAGGTAAACATTTCTCACATCGTAGTTTTTAGAACCTTCAACATAAGTAACTAGTTGAGCTTCTTCACCGAAATCACCTTGATTACTTAATCTAAGTAAAAGGTAAACAGTCTCACCAGCTTTGTAAGATGTCTTACCATTCAAGTCTCTTACTTGACCTAGAGCTAAATCGTGGATCTCTTTATGAGCTGTATTTTCATCAATTCTTCTATCAAGATCTCCACCTCTATTTTGAGCAACGTCAACTCTAACTAGAATAGTATCAGTAGCAAAGCCACCTCTATTATCAGTAACAGTCAAAGTAACAATATAAACACCTTGAGCTGAATATTCATGGAAAGCTCTTACTGTTGAAGCAGAGTTACCATCTCCGAAATCCCAATTATAACTAACAATATTTCCATCAGGATCTGAAGATTGAGAACCATCAAATAAAGCTGATTCCTCAACACCTAATAATTTATCATCACCAGCATTAGCTAGTGGAAGTGAATTTATTTTATTTTGTACAGTTACTCTAACAGTATCAGAAGATGAAGCACCTTCAGTATCTGTAACAGTTAATTTAAGAGTGAAAACACCAAGTGAATCATAAACAATTGAAGGTTCAGATTCTGTGCTGTCAATTGTACCATCATTATTGAAATCCCAAGCAAAGAACATTTCATTATAATTATCTTCAACTTCGAAAACATATTGTCCGAATACAGAGCCTGGAATAGTAACTGGTTCACTAACAACAGCAGGGAAATCATTTCCTAAACCTACAAGAGGAGGAGCGTTCAATACCTGAACTTCCTTGCTACCTAAAGCACCGTTAGCATCTATAGATACATGATCAGTACCTAGAACAGCATCATTAGTTGGAACAAGACCGTGATAGAAATATTGACCTGGAGTTGGATTTGTGCATGTAGCATCATCATTTCTGGAACATAATTCACCATCAACAATAGCAATGTCACCAACAACTGTATCAATAACACCATCATTATATCTTTCTAAGACAAGTCTTCTACCGTTTCTTTCAAGAGAGACATCAGAATCTATACCTGCAATACCATTAGAACCTGCTTTAACTGAGAAAGCGACTAATAAATCCTGCCCTCTAAAGTAAGAATCATCTCTACTTTCTTGATTGAAAGTTTCATCATAAAATAATATCCTGTCAACATGAATAACTGAAACAGTTACAGTATCAGAACTTGATAGACCTTCTGCATCTCTAGCTGTGAAGGTTAATGTTTCTTGTCCATCAAAGTTTCTATCTAAAGTACGGATACTAACTCTATTATTATTTATTGTAACTCTAAAATTATTGCTTCTTGAAACTGTCCAGACTATATTACTATCTGGAGTAGTATCATCAGAAACAAAATTACTAAAATCAAAAACATTCCCAAGCCTGCCAATAAAGAAATCTTGTGGAAGGTCAACAACAGGAGCATTATTTACATTAGGATCCTCTATTGTAATATGCTGGCTAACACCTGTATCAGCGTCAGGGAAAGGATCAACAACTGCACACCATATAGTGTCACCAGGGTTTGTTGAAGAAGCAGGAAGTTCTCTCTGATGAGATACAGACCTACCATTAACAAACCAAGTGAATGAAAAAGATCTCTGCTCAACGGAGTCAAATCCATCGATAATACAAGTCAATTGTTCATCAGCAGGACATACTCCATTAGGACATACACCTGAATCACTAATGATAGAAACATCATAAGCAGCAAATACGACTGAGACTAAAAATAAAAACATTATAGGTATTGATAATAGTTTAAAGTTTTTCATGGTAAATAGTAAAGAATTAAACAGATATAAATACCTTTCGGTGAGTAGTGACAATATTGTATACACTATTAAGTTGTTATATAATTAGGTTATAGGCTTAAAATAACTATTTTTGTAACTTTAATATTTTATGAATTTCTATTAGAGACAAGATTATAAAAAATAGATGGGGTTGCAGGGATTTGAACCCTGATATGAAGGTATCTTCATCAAAAGCGACATACCAATATTATATCATTGCCTTTTACAGCTCATCGCTCCATTATTGGAGCCTTCCATTCTAACCAAGTTATACTACAACCCCGATAAGTTTACGAAGCTATTACTTACTTAAAAAGATTATGAATTGTTTATATCACTATCCTGACATTATTTTCGAAAATTTCGAAAGTTTTTCATATATAAATTAAAAATATATTTAAATTTAGGAATCTAATTTTTATAATGGACTACAAAAAGGATTTTCATTTAGCAGAAGTTTGTGGAATTCATGCAGGTGATGGTTATTTAAGGAATGATGGAAAAAGGAGAGAACTAACTATAGAAGGAAGTTTTGAAGAAAAAGGATATTATGATGAACATGTCGTTCCACTCTTTAATAAAGTTTTTAACATTGATATAAAAAATTGTAAATTCCATCCATTAAGAGGGACGTATGGTTTTTCAATAAGAAATCTTGAAGTAATCGAATTCATGCATAAATTAGGTTTTCCTTATGGAAATAAGTCATTGATAGTTAAATCTCCAAATTTTATTTTCGAAAAAAGTATTTTTATAAGATATTTTTTAAGAGGTTACTTTGATACAGATGGTTGTTTAACGTTTTCAAATAAATCGTCTGAAGGATATTCAGAATTTAAAAGAACTAAACACTATTATCCAAATATTAGATTTAGCACGGTTTCTAAATATTTATTTTTTGATATAAACTCAATGTTAAAACAAAATAATTTTAGTTTTTTCAATAATTTTTATAAACCTAAAAAGGAAACAGAAAATTTGAGACATTCTACTATCTTATCAGGAGTTAAATTAATGATGAATTTTTTAAATGAAATAGGGACTAAAAACCCTGTGAAATATTCTAGATATTTAGTTTGGAAAAAATATGGCTTTTGTCCCACTAAAACTACTTATACACAAAGATTAAAAATGGTAGAAGGCTCTCTAAATCCTGAAGAATTTTATTTTAAGGGTCCATAGTATAACCTGGATAGAACGGCCGGCTACGGATATTAATGTAGATACCGGCAGATGGGGGTTCGAATCCCTCTGGGCTCGTATTTACATATAGTATAACAGAATTTTACAAATAATAGTAATCTCATTCGTTAAGCTTAAATAGTTTTGTATAAACATTTTTAATATGAAAATAATAAATGGATTGGTTGTAACAGTAATTGCTTTAAGTTCTTGTGATAATGATAGAGTTGAACCTCCTAATCCTGAATTTTATAAACATTTTGTTGGTTCAGTGCCTTTACCAAACTCTAGTACTCTTTATATTCATGATTTAGATGGTGATGGAAATGCAGATGTCTTAGCAGTATCAAATAATGTTTGGTATGTTGCCCCTAATCTATCTGATGAAGTTAAAAATAAGTTAAAAGAGTGGCATTGGGATACGGAACGTGTTCAATTAATGACTCAAGAAATGAGAGAATTATCAACAACAGCAATGAAATCAGACCAAAAATTAGCTTACATCATAGATAAAGCAAGATATGATAGTTCTAAATAATAATTATTTCATTAGTGTTATTTTCTAATAAATTTTGTCCAAAGAATTTATGACTAACAAAAAATTACCTTTTATGACGCTTCTTAATCCTATGATGATGCCTTCTACAAGGAGAGGATAAATCCTTCAAAATCAAGGAGATAACTAAGAAGATCAATAATGCTAAAAACAGTGAACTGTAAATAGGCCATTTACTTACTGTTGTATCTATGAAAGAAGGAATCTTATCTAATTCATCAACAACAAAAGAAACATCAAGTTTTGGTTTAACTATACCATTATCATATATTGTAGATAAAATCAGATTAGTTGATTCATTACCTTTCCTTAACTGAAGATCAAAAATACTATCATCCAAATCAAGGAGTATATTAGAATCTTTTAAATTGTTAGAGCATACAATAAACTTATCACCAAATTTGTAACTAGAACAGTCATCACATGAAGAGCTATTAGAGATAATACAGTTCTGCTTCTGAGAAAAAACTGATGGAACTAATAATATGAACAACAATACTGAAAGAATGATCCACCTCATAAGATTAAATATTTAGATTGAATTATAAAAAGGTTTTTATTCTATAATAAAAGACTAAAACAATGAGCCCGTGATGTAACTGGATAACATTAACGGCTTCGGATACCCTAATTTTAGAAGATACCGTTGCATGGGGGTTCGAATGAATCTTTTTAGAAAAAAGCTTCGGCAAAAAACTAAAGAGAAACGAAAATCCCTCCGGGCTCGAAAATTATTTATTCAGTATATTTTGCATGTACCTGAACTAATTTTTCTACAGTATCATCAATAATTTTTAACCTATCGCCCATATAAGGCATATGACTGCCAAGATTTACAGTTGAAGATTTTAATAAATTGAAAATTCTGTTAGGTTTTTTAGCCAATACTTCATTCACTAAGGGTGTATAAGTTCTTGATAAAGAAACATACCTCATTGCCAAAGCGTTAAGATCAGGTACAAAAAATGGATTGTTGGCTATATCACAACTAGATTGAGCTAAGGCAACATCTATACCAATATCTAAAAGCAAACTTACCCTTGTTGATAATGGAACATCTGCTCTATCTTCAACAGATTTTTTAACACGTCTTGCTCTTTCTTCAAATTCAAATAAAGAGGCTTTATTCTTCATATCTTCTACAGTATTATATTGAGCGTTATATGCACCTAAAAATAAATTATGATATTCTCTATCTAATGGATCAGCAGAACCTACAGGTTCAACAAGACCAGTCTTAGAGTTCCTTTTTTTCCTTTCAGCGAAAGTCTCTGTAAGTATTTCACAGATTTTAGCATAATCATTATGAGAGACTTCTCTTTCGTTCCTCAAATCCAAATTTATTCTAGTAACTCTTATAACCATAACTACTAGATAGGTGCAAAATTTAATAAAGCTTTCTTTAGATTTAAGAGAAAATACTAAATAATCTAACAAAGAATGGGACATCAGTAATTGTAACAGGATAATCCTTATTTATAGAATATTGTTTACCATTCTTATCCTTAAAATCAACTCTTAATGTTACATTATTTTTCTTATAAAGATTTTCAGAATTAAACTTCATAGATGCTTTCTTTGAACCTTCCATGAAATCAATCTTAAAGACTTCAAGATCATTAATAAAAAGATGGACGTCATTAACAGGAACTTTAACATTCAATAAAACATCAAATTTAAAATTTTCACCATAAGAAACTTTCTGAGGATATTTAACATCACTAATAGATAAATCAGGATTAGATAATATCTCGAACCTGACAGACTCTTTAGCATTGAAAGAACCTGAAACTGCTGTAATTTCTATAATATTCACTCCCTCTTTTAATAATGGAAGCTTGATGTCAACAGATTTCTCTTCAGACTCATCAAGAGCCATGGATTTACATATATCAGAAGCACAGACATTAAGATCAAACAATTTCCTTCCAGAGTTATTTTTAATTTTACATTTAATAGAAGGAGTCTCATATGAAAAAGTGAATTTAGTAGATGAGCAATCAAGTTCTAGAGGAGATAAATCAACAGATGGCTTGACAGAGGAAATCATCCTATCAGCCTGATCTTTAGATATAGATTCAACACCTGAAGAATAAGTGATATTAGTACTATATCTATTATGGAACTGATCCTCAACTTCAAAAGTAGATTTGTAGACATAACCATTATCAATATTCTCAGGAATAGAAGATATCCAGAAAACCTTCTTAGACTCACCTGGCTTCAATAAAACTTCCTTAGAATTCTTATCTGTCAAAGCATTTGCTTTAGTAACAGTCAGAGATAAAGGAAAATAATAATTATTA
>ERZ1292623.2006-Hain-H51-01um-R1-2006-length-18822-cov-9_pt3 | contig 11425 bp, 10 predicted proteins | sample MGYA00564398_ERZ1292623 | MGnify/ENA primary metagenome ERZ1292623 (study PRJEB36523, sample SAMEA6512633) | groundwater metagenome | collected 2019-01-07 | study: AquaDiva: Metagenomics assemblies of 32 groundwater samples | reverse complement strand
AAAGGTTGGGGTTATTAATTTTGTAGCTTCGATAAATCCGCTCACCGAGTCGAGTCTATGACTTTCAGCGAATTACTCAGCCACAATTTGTATTTTAAATTACTCCGTAGGAGTCTGATATCCCAAAGTGATGCCTTTGGCATTGGTAGAAATAAATTAAAGAAAGGTTTTAAAATCCCGTAGGGATGGAATATTTATTTTTGTGGTCTCCTTACTTTCTTTCTTGAAAGTAACAAAGAAATTTTTTTGAAATCGTAACGCGCAAGATTATACTTTCCAAGTCTTCCGCCAAAGGCGGATGTATCCGCTGAGGCGGACAAGTAAAAACTTGGAAAGTCTACCTTTCGTCACTCTGAGTTTATCCACCAGAGGCGGATAAATCGAAGAGGGACTTGTCGTAAAAACCCAGAAGGTCTTGTGATTTTCAAAAGATAAATAATTTTTTCTCATTCACTTGATATTTAGATTTTTTTCGATTAGATTGAAGCAATAAAATTATGAAACACATTACTGGAAAATATTACCAAACAAACTCTTCAACTAACCAATATTATTGGTGGTGGTTTAGTACGCGCGGAGATTTACCCCAGTAATTTTTGAGCAATAGGAAACTATTTAAACCCTTCTCAGAACCAACTGGGAAGGGTTTTTTGTTTAAATAAACGATAAAATAAAAATGACAATTGAAAAATTTACCAAATTAGCTGCAGAATTTAACTTAATTCCTGTTTATGAAATTATTACAGCGGATTTATTGACTCCAGTTCTTGCCTATTTGAAAATCCGCGAAAAGGGAAAACAGAGTTTTTTACTCGAATCAGTTGAGGGCTCGCTTAATCTTGCAAGATATTCTTTTATCGGAAAAAATCCGGAGAAAATATTTTTCAATAATTACCTTTCACTTTCGGAAGAAACTGCAAAAGAAAAAAAATCATTTGAAAAAAATATATTTGAGTACATCAAAACCGAATTGCAAAAATACAAACAACCAAAAATTGATGGACTTCCAGATTTTACTGGAGGCATTGTTGGTTTTCTCGGTTACGAAATAATTTCACTTATTGAAAATGTTGTTCCGCAAAACGAAAATGGATTTGATAATTACGATTCCATTTTTGGAATTTACAAAACCATTCTTGCTTTCGATCATTACAAGCACCAAATTATTTTAATTTCAAATGTAGATGTAAAAGCATTTCCGTCAATTGAAGAGGCATTTAATTCTGGCAAACGAGAGATTTCAAAACTTCGAGCAGAATTAAAAAAACCACTTGAGTTTTCTTCGGACTTCACTTATCAAAAAGAGACATCATCAAATTTCTCAAACGAAGAATTTTTCAAATTAGTCGAATCGAGCAAACAAAATATTATCGAGGGAGATATTTTTCAAATCGTTTTATCAAAAAGATTTTCAACAATTTACAGTGGAGATTTATTTAATCTTTATCGCGCGTTACGAATTATTAATCCCTCTCCGTATATGTATCATTTAGAATTTGAAAATGATTTTACTGTCATCGGAACTTCGCCAGAAGATTTATTAAAAATCAAAAATCGAAAGGCGCAACTTCTTCCAATTGCCGGAACTCGCAGAAGAGGAAAAACAATTGAGGAAGATAAAAATCTTGAGGAAAATTTATTAAGCGATCCGAAAGAATTGGCGGAGCACACGATGCTTGTTGATTTGGGAAGGAACGATTTGGGAAGAGTTTGCAAATTCGATTCTATTAAAGTTACCGAGTTGATGAAAATCCAACGCTACTCGCATGTGATGCATATTGTTTCAAAAATTGAGGGAGAACTTTCCGACGATAAAAATGCGATTGATGCTTTGCAGGCTTGTTTTCCGGCGGGGACTGTGGCGGGCGCGCCGAAAATCCGCGCAATGCAGTTGATTTATCAATACGAAAAGCTACGCAGAAATGTTTACGCTGGCGCAGTTGGTTATTTTGATTTTTCTGGAAACCTCGATATGTGCATTGCAATCAGAACTTTTTTTGCAAAAGGAAAAACTTTGTACTGGCAAGCTGGCGCTGGGATTGTTGCAGACAGTTTGCCTGAACTTGAAACTAAAGAAATTAAAAACAAAGCGGCAGTTTTAATTAACGCTTTGCAATACGCAGAGGAGATTGATGAAAATATTAGTAATTGATAATTACGATTCGTTCACTTACAATCTTGTGCAGATTGTTGGAATGTTTGAAAAAAATATTATCGTGAAACGAAATGATAAAATTTCTGAAATGGAAATTGAAGAATTGAATCCCGATAAAATTATTATTTCTCCGGGACCGGGAAGACCTGAAGAATCAAATATTTCTCTTGTGGCAATTCAAAAATTTGGAAAAAAAATTCCAGTACTTGGAGTTTGTCTTGGGCATCAGGCAATTGGTATTTCGTTTGGCGCAAAAGTAATAAAAGCAAAAGATTTAATGCATGGGAAAACTTCTTTTATCAAGCACGATAATAAAACTATTTACAAAAATGTTTCGCAAAATTTTGAGGCGACTCGTTATCATTCACTCATCATTGAAAAAGAATCTCTTCCAACTTCGCTTGAGATTACCGCCGAAACAAATGATGGAATTATTATGGGAGTTCGACATAAAGATTTTCCGATTGAAGGAATTCAATTTCATCCTGAATCTATTTTAACTATCGAAGGAAAAACAATTATTAAAAACTGGTTGATGTTATGATAAAAAATATTTTAGAAAAAGTTATTGCAAAAGAAAATCTTTCGTTTGATGAATCGTACAAAATTATGCAGAGCATAATGAACGGCGAAATAAATAATTCTCATTTGGCTGGGTTACTTATCGCATTAAAATCAAAAGGAGAATCATCAACAGAAATTGCCGGCTTTGCATCTGCGATGAGAGAAAAAAGTAAAAAAATTAAAACAAGTGACGAGTTAACAATTGATATTTGCGGAACTGGCGGAGATAATTCTGGGACATTTAATATTTCAACTGCGGTTGGTTTTGTGGTTGCGGGGGCTGGCGTAAATGTTGCAAAACATGGAAATAGGTCGATTTCAAGCCTATGCGGGAGTGCTGATGTTTTGCAGGAATTGGGAATTGATATAAATCTTTCGATTGAAAAATCGGAAGAGGCGTTGCACAAAACAGGAATTACTTTTTTATTTGCGCCAAATTTTCATCCCGCGATGAAATTTGCCGCGCCAGTAAGAAAAGAACTTGGCATAAAAACAATTTTCAATATGCTCGGACCTTTAACAAATCCTGCAAATGTAAAACACCAACTCATCGGCACATTTAATAACCAAGCCGCCGAAGTTATGTGCGCGGCAACTGAATATTTGGATTTTGAAAAAGTTTGCTTTGTTTGTACCGATAATCGTTTTGATGAAATTATTTTAAGTGGCGAAACAAATATTTATGAATTTGATAAATCTTTAGGAAGAAAAAATTATAAACTTTCAAATGAAACTTTTTCTTATCCCAAAGTATCTTTGGAGGAAATTGTTGGTGGCGATGCAAAAACAAATGCTGAAATTATTTTGAATGTTTTAAAAAATAAAAAACGCGATGGTGCTTTTCACACAATCTGTGCAAACGCCGCGATGGCTTTGTATGTGGCAAATATTTCAGATGATTTAGAAATCTGCAAACAAACTGCCGAAGAATCGATTCTTTCTGGGAAAGCGTACGACAAATTAATTGCGCTTAAGGATTTCGCATAATGAATTTTCTCGAAAATATTATTGAAGTAAAAAAACAAGAGGTTGAAGAATTAAAAAGAAAATTTTCTCTCTCTTCGTTTAAGGATTTTGAGTTTTATTTGCAGAAGCCACTTTCTTTTTCTTCGTCTTTGCAAAAAGATAAATCAATTGCAGTGATTGCAGAAATAAAAAAAGCATCTCCATCAAAAGGAATTTTAAAAGAAGATTTTAATCATTTAGAAATTGCAAAATCATATTTCAAAAACAGAGTTGATGCAATTTCAATTTTAACAGATGAAAAGTTTTTTCAAGGCAACATAAATTATTTAAAAGATATTGCCGAGATTAAAACCGCACCTCTTTTGCGAAAAGATTTTATAATTAGTGAAATACAAATCCACGAAGCAAAAGCATTTGGTGCTGATGCGATTTTGCTAATTTGCGAAACGCTTGAAAAATCTGCAATTGCTGAATTGACTTTTTGTACAAAAGAAATTGGACTTGAAGTATTGTTGGAGTTGCACTCGGAGAAACAGATTGAAAAGATTGACCAAAATGTGAATATAATTATTGGAGTCAATAATCGTAATCTTGAAAGTTTTGAAGTTAGTTTGGCAACCTCAATTAATTTGAGAAAATATTTTAATGAAGATGTAATATTTATTTCTGAAAGTGGAATTGCAACCCAAAAAGATATTTTAGAATTAAAACAGATAAATACAAATGCAATTTTAATTGGCGAACATTTAATGAAGCAAAATAATATCGACTCGGCAATTAACGAATTGCAAAAGTGGTGCAAATATGAAAATTAAAATCTGCGGAATTACAAATTTGGAAGATGCATTGTTAGCAGAAGAACTTGGCGCTGACGCAATTGGTTTTATTTTTTACAAACCAAGCAAGAGATTTATTTCCACAGAAACTGCAAAATTAATTTCGGAAAAACTCTCTTCTTTCACTTTAAAAGTTGGAGTTTTTGTAAATGAAACGGAAGATGAAATTAACAAGATTACAGAAATAGCCAAACTAAATTTAATTCAGTTGCACGGAGACGAGAAACCAGAAATAATTCCGAAACTTATTCTTCCATCAATTAAAAGTTTTAGAATAAATGAAGAATTTGATTTTTCAAATATTGAAAATTATAAATGCGATAATTATTTGTTTGACACTTTTTCGCAAGATGAATTTGGCGGAACAGGAAACACTTTTAATTGGGATTTAATTCCTATCTCACTTTTACATCGTTCAATAATTGCAGGAGGAGTTTCTGAAAATAATATCGAGGAAATTTTTACAAAATTTAAGCCACACGCCGTTGATGTTTCTTCATCAATAGAGGAATCCATCGGTAAAAAAAATCACAACAAGATGAAAAATCTTTTTAAAAAAATAAATCAAATAAGGAGTTAAAAAAAATGATGATTATGATGAAGCTTGATGCAACCGAAGAACAAATAAAAAATGTGCAGGAAAAAGCGAAACAAAACGAGTGCAGTTCTCACATTATTTATGGCTCTTCAAAAATAGCAATTGGAATCACTGGAGAGACAAAAAGTCTTTCCGTTGACGATTTTATTTTGATGGATGGTGTTGTTGATGCAATGCGCGTTTCAAAAAAATATAAACTTGCCAGCCGCGAGATGAAAAATGAAGATACAATAATCGATTTTGATGGAGAAAAAATCGGGAATGGATTTTTGCAAATTATTGCAGGTCCTTGCTCGGTTGAAAGCCGCGACCAAATTTTTGATATCGCTGGGCAACTAAATGAAATGGGAATTAAATTTTTTAGAGCTGGCGCATATAAGCCTCGTTCAAGTCCATACGCATTTCAGGGGCTAAAAGAAAAGGGTTTGGAGCTTCTTGCCGAGATAAAAAAAGAATTTGGCTTGCAAATTGTTACCGAAGCCAAAGACACCGAAACACTTCCGCAGGTGATTGAAGTTGCCGACATAATTCAAATTGGTGCGCGCAACATGCAAAATTATTCGTTGCTCGAAAAAGTTGGTCAATCGAAAAAACCTGTTTTTTTAAAACGAGGAATGGCGGCATCGATTGAAGATTTATTAATGAGCGCAGAATATATTTTGTCGCAAGGAAATTTTAATGTAATTCTTTGCGAGCGTGGAATTAAAACTTTTGAAACTTGGACGCGCAACACACTTGACTTAAACGCAATTCCAGTGATAAAAAAACAATCGCATCTTCCAATTTTTGTCGATCCTTCGCATGGAATTGGAATTCGCGATAAAGTAATTCCAATGGCGATGGCTGGCGTAGCGTGTGGTGCCGATGGATTGATGATTGAAGTTCATCACAATCCCGACAAAGCACTTTCCGATGGAGTGCAATCATTAACTCCACAACAATTTAAAATTTTGTTGAAAAAAATTGAACAGTTAGCGCCAATCGTTGATAAAAAATTTTAAATTTATGAAAAATCAAAATTATAAATTTCCAGACTCAACTGGACATTTTGGAAAATACGGCGGAAAATTTGTTCCCGAAACATTAATTGCACCACTTGTGGAATTGGAAGAGATTTATATTCAATTAAAAAATAATTCTACTTTTCAAAATGAATTATTACAACTTCATAAAGATTACACAGGCAGACCAACTCCGCTAACTTTTGCCGAACGATTAACAAAATATTTTGATAAAGCAAAAATATATTTAAAGAGAGAAGATTTATGTCATACTGGTGCGCATAAAATAAATAATGCGCTTGGGCAAATTTTACTCGCAAAAAAATTAGGGAAAAAAAGAATCATCGCCGAAACTGGTGCTGGTCAGCACGGCGTTGCAGTTGCAACAGTCTCGGCAAAATTCGGATTGCAATGTGTTGTCTACATGGGCGAAGTCGATATGCAAAGACAAAGTTTAAATGTTTTCAGAATGAAACTGCTTGGCGCGGAAGTTATTCCGGTTACCTCGGGAAGTAAAACTTTAAAAGATGCAACCAACGAAGCAATTCGCGATTGGGTTACGAATGTAAAAAATACACATTACATTATCGGCTCCGTTGTTGGTCCGCATCCGTATCCGATGATAGTTCGGGATTTTCAATCAATCATCGGCGAAGAAACAAAATTGCAATTGCATGAGAAAGAAAATCGTTTGCCCGATTATATTGTTGCTTGCATCGGTGGAGGAAGTAATGCGATGGGAATTTTTTTCCCGTTTATTGATGATGAAAAAGTAAAATTAGTTGGCGTTGAAGCCGCAGGATTGGGTTTGCAAACTACAAAACATTCCGCAACTTTAACACTTGGGCGCGAGGGAATTTTTCATGGAATGAAAACTTATCTTTTGCAAAATAAAAATGGTCAAGTTGAAGAAGCACATTCGATTTCCGCTGGGCTTGATTATCCCGGAGTTGGACCGGAGCATAGTTTGCTAAAAGATATTTCGCGTGTAAAATATTTTTCTATTACTGATGATGAAGCGCTCGAAGCGACAAAATTATTAACCGAGCAAGAAGGAATTCTTCCAGCACTTGAAACCGCACACGCAATCGCTTACTTAAATTATTTGATGCCACAAACCTCAAAAGATGAAATTGTAATTGTAAATATTAGCGGACGAGGCGATAAAGATTTAAACACAATTATTGAAAATTTTAAAAAAAATAAAAAATGATAAAACAATATTTAGAAAAAATTAATTCAGAAAATAAAAAAGTTCTTTCAATTTTTCTTACGGCGGGATTTCCGCGCAAAAATGATTTTGTAAATCTTGCAGAAAAAATTTTAAACGCTGGCGCAGACATGCTCGAGATTGGAATTCCTTTTAGCGATCCTTTGGCAGATGGACCGGTGATTCAATATTCATCGCAAAGGGCACTGGAAAATGGAATTACAATTGAGGATGCATTTTATTTCGCAAAAGAAATAAGAAAAATTTCCGATAAACCACTCGTCGCAATGACTTATGCAAACATTATTTCAAATTATGGAATTGAAAAATTTATTTGCGACGCTTCTTCTTCGGGATTAAATGGAGTTATTATTCCCGATTTATCCCTTGATGAATATGATAAATTTATTACATTTCAAAAAAAGGATTTTGATATTATACTTTTAGCTTCAGCCACATCTTCAAACGAAAGATTAGTTGAACTTGATAAAAAAAGTAGTGGATTTATTTATTATGTAAGCGTAACCGGGACTACTGGTACGCGAAATGGTTTTACTAGTGATGATATTTCTGCAATGCAAAGAGCCCGCAAAAAAATTTCGCAAAATAAAATGTTAGCTGGCTTCGGCATTTCTTCTCCAGAAAATATTTTACAGATAAAAAATTTTTGCGATGGAGTAATTGTTGGTAGCGCAGTAATTAAAAAATTAATTAATAATGAAAGTTATGATTCCGTTGCCGAGTTTGTTGGAGAATTAAAAAACGCCTGCCTTACCATTGCTAACTGATTAATAATTTGTAATAGGAAATAAAATGTTGAACCCCTATGGGGTTCTGATTTGTTGTGTTTAATATATCTACCAATATATAATCCCTACGGGATTGAACAAAGTACAATTAATGCCAAAGGCATCCCTTCGGGACAATTTATCCGCCTTTGGCGGATTAACAATTATCAATAATTAATCTTTGTGGCTATTTATTTTTGCCACAAAGTCTCTAAGTCACAAAGATGCACTAAGATATTTTTTTGTGACTTCGGTACATTCGCTCATCGAGTCGAGTCTACGACTTTCAGCGAATTACTAAGTCACCATTTGTATTCTAAAAAGCTCCGTAGGAGCGATATATTGGTAGAAAAGAAATAGAGAATAAATTAAAACCCCATAGGGGTGAAATGTTATATTTATTAGATTCCCGCTTTCGCGGGAATGACATTCGATTAAAATTTAAACTCAACAATAAAAACCCCCCTCTCCTTTTTAAGGAGAGGGGAAGCCTGCCCTGAGCGGAGTTGAAGGGGGGTGAGGTCAAAAATTCGCATAGCGAGTCGTAAGTAAATCAAAACCTGACACTTATAAATCTTTTTTGTATTTTTGTAAGTGATTTTAAAATCAAAAAGGAAACAAAAAAATGGATGACGCACTTCTACTTCACCGAATTCAATTCGCGTTCACTGTAACTTTTCATTACATCTTTCCGCAATTGACAATGGGGCTCGCCCTATTAATTGTTGCGATGAAAACAATCGCACTTTGGAAATCCAAACCAATTTACAACAACGCCGCAAAATTTATTGCAAAAATATTTGCGTTAAATTTTACTTTGGGAGTTGTTACAGGCATTCCACTTGAGTTTGAATTCGGAACAAACTGGGCGCGATTCTCAACTTTTGCTGGAGGAGTTATTGGTCAAACTTTGGCGATGGAAGGAATGTTTGCTTTTTTTCTTGAATCAACTTTTCTTGGACTTTTTATTTTTGGAGAAAAAAAACTTTCCCCTCGAATGCATTATTTTTCTGCAGTGATGGTTTTCATTGGTTCGTGGTTGAGTGGATATTTTATTGTCGCAACAAACGCATGGATGCAACATCCTGTTGGATATAAAATTATTGGAAGCGAAGTTGTGTTAACAAGTTTTTCCGAATTACTTTTTAACCCATGGGCATTTTGGCAATATCTCCACACAATGCTTGGAGCAACAATCACTGGTTCGTTTGCAATTGTTTCAATCGGCGCATATTATCTTTTGATGAATAAAAATTTGGAGACTGCAAAAATATATTTACGCGTTGGAATTTTGTTCGGATTAATTTCAACAATTCTTGTTGCTTTCCCAACTGGCGATTATCAAGTCAAACAAGTTTTAAATAAACAGCCAGTAACCTTTGCCGCAATGGAAGGACTTTTCGAAACAAAAAAAGGGGCGGAATTAATTCTTATCGGTCAGCCAGATATGGAAAAATTAAAAATCGACAATCCGATTTATGTACCGAAACTTTTAAGCTTTTTATCTTATTTAAGATGGGAGGCAGAAATCAAAGGGCTCAACGCATTTGATAAATCTCTTTGGCCAACAAATATTCCGCTACTATATTATAGCTATCACATTATGATTGGGCTTGGTACAATTTTTATTTTAATAATGTTTGTTAGCGCAATTTATTTATATCGAAAAAAAATATACGAAACAAAATGGCTCTTGTGGATTTTAATGATGAGTTTTCCATTTCCGTTTATTTCAAATATTGCAGGTTGGTGGACTGCGGAATTTGGCCGTCAACCTTGGCTTATTTACGGTTTGATGAAAACTGCAGATGGAACTTCGCTAAATGTTTCGGCTGGTAACGCGCTATTTACTTTAATCGGTTTTGGCGGAATGTATTTTTTACTCGGCGTGATGTTTCTTTTTCTTTTTTTGAAGTTGCTTGAAAAAGGACCGGAAAAAATTATTATAGAGAGGAAAAAATAAAATGGAAACAATTTGGTTTGCGATTGTAGCATTTATGTTAGCGATGTATGTTGTACTTGATGGTTTCGATTTGGGCGCAGGAATTGTTCATCTTTTTGTTGCAAAAAAAGATGACGAGAGAAGAATTGTTTTAAACTCAATCGGTCCGGTTTGGGATGGTAACGAAGTTTGGTTACTTGCCGCAGGAGGAACTTTATATTTAGCATTTCCAAAACTTTACGCTTCAAGTTTTAGCGGATTTTATTTGCCACTAATAATTATGTTGTGGCTTTTTATGTTTCGCGGATTGGGTATTGAATTTCGCCATCATTCCAAAAATCCATTGTGGAGAAGTTTTTGGGATGTGATGTTTTCTTTTTCAAGTATTTTGCTTTCAATATTTTTTGGCGCGGCGCTTGGAAATGTTGTTCGCGGCGTTCCTCTTGATGCAACAGGATATTTTTTTGCGCCACTTTGGACAACTTTTACAATCACTACTCACCCCGGAATTTTAGATTGGTACACTATTATATTGGGATTGGTTTCGTTTTTTGTTTTGACACTTCACGGCGCAACATTTTTGGCGATGAAAACTACAAAAGAAGTACACGCCAAATCGCAAAATATTGTTTCGATTGTTTGGTGGTTCGCGGTAACTTTTTCTGCCATTGCGTTATTTGCTACAAGCATAATCAATCCGATGGTTTGGAATAATTTTTCAAATAATATTTACGGATATACTTTTCCGATAATTGCGCTTGCTTCGATTTTTGGAATTAAAATTTTCAACTCGTTTAAAAAAGATAACTTTGCATTTTTATCTTCATCAACTTTTATAATTTCGATGCTTGCAACAACTGCATTTGGTTTGTATCCAACTGTTTTACCTTCGTCAATCGACCCAAAATATTCTTTAACAATTTTCAACACTTCAACAAGCGCTTACGGTTACAGCGTTGCGCTAACTTGGTGGGTTTTCGGATTGGTTTTAACACTTAGTTATTTTGTATTTCTTTTTAGGACGATGAAAGGAAAAGTCGTTCTCCCGAACGAAGAAGAAGGATATTAAATTAATCCCGAAGGTATTGCGCTACTTCTCAAGACTTCAAAGTTTGATAGAAAATTCTAAATGTCCACCCAAACCAATCTTAACAATTTTTTGAAGGGTCGAAATACGAACTTCTTTAATGTTGTTCTCAATTTTAGAAATGTAGCCTTTGTTAGTTCCGCATTTCAATGCGAGTTCTTCTTGTGTTAGTCCTTTTTCAAGTCTAGCTTGTTGAAGAAGAAAACCAAGTTTAAATGCTTCATAGCCTTTCTCAAACTTGTTTCGTTTAGAAGTTCCTTTTTTGCCGTATTGTTCGT
>ERZ1292623.4475-Hain-H51-01um-R1-4475-length-11430-cov-5_pt1 | contig 11430 bp, 4 predicted proteins | sample MGYA00564398_ERZ1292623 | MGnify/ENA primary metagenome ERZ1292623 (study PRJEB36523, sample SAMEA6512633) | groundwater metagenome | collected 2019-01-07 | study: AquaDiva: Metagenomics assemblies of 32 groundwater samples | reverse complement strand
CGGATCAATTCAGGTTTCAACTTCTAACTCAGCTCCGGCGCAGAACATTGCAGTTAACTTAGCAAATCAGCCGTTAGGTGCATTCAGGGTAGATGTAAAGGGTGAAGCAATTTCTGTAGGGAGAATTGGTTTGAACATTACCTTGGGCTCTGAAGGCACTAACGACGACGTTGATGATATCACAAACGTTATCTTGGTTGATTCTGATGGTAATATCGTAGCGGGGCCATCTGATGGTACCGCCGCAGATAGTTCTAATACCACTGGTTCCGGAGATGGTTCGGTGGTGTTTACCGATACAGTAACTTTCCAGCCAGGAGTTAAAGACTATATCATCAAAGGAAAAATCGGAACTGATATCGACAACAATGTTACAATTATTGCTTCAACTACTCCAAGCGCAGATTTTGCTACAGTGAGAGGATTAATAACTGGAAACACCATTACTCCTTCTCCAACTTCAGCATTAAGCTTTAGCACAATGACCGTAAAAACTGGATCATTGGCAGTAACTGTATCTAACGTTCCTATTGCCCAAACTGTTATCTCCAATACCAAGGGCTTTGAGTTTGCAAGATATGTCTTGGATGCCACAGCATCCGGAGAAGATGTACGCTTGACCACTCTTCCTCTTGCTTATGGATTTGAAGCGGATGGGACCAATGGAGCGTCGACTGACCTTACAAATTGTCAGCTTGTCGATGGATCTGTAGTTTTAACATCAGGTTCAAACGTAGTTAATCCATCATCTGCAAGTTCTGCTACTACATTCACGTTTGATGGAACTGGTCTTATAGTTTCTAAGGGAACTTCAAAGACTATTGGTCTTAAGTGTGATCTCAAGGGTGGAGCTTCGGTAGGTTACTACTGGGGTCTTGATACCGGTCAAGCTTCAAGTTACACGGGAGCTACTGGGCTTACTTCAGGACAAACCATAGTTGAGACATTGACAGAATCTAATGGTCAGAGAATGGCAGCTGCGTCTGGTGGTACCTTCTCAGCGGCTTTGGATACTGGAAGTCCTGGATATAAAATAGTATCTGCTGGATCTACCGGTGTTGAGCTTGCAAAAATCAGATTTACTGCTGCAAATGAAGATATAAATCTAAAACAAGTTGCATTGCAACTTACAGGAACCGGTTCTTCAACTGGAGATGGTATTGGTACAACTACTGCATCAGCGTTGGTTGGGCGAAAGGTAACTTTGTGGGATGGAGCCACTCAAGTGGGTGAAGCTACTTTCTCACTATTCCAAGGTATTTCTAGTGGAGTTGCAACTTCGTCTAACTTCTTTGCAACTTCGTCTACGCTTACCAACTTCAAAATTCCACGCGATGGAGCAAAGATACTTACCATTAAAAGTGATATTGCAGCAATTACAACATCTGGTCCACTGACACAATCTGGAGTTTTGTTGGCGGTTGACTATGATGGAAGCAACACTGGGCTCAATGGTACATACGGTGTTGGTGCATCTTCAGGAACCACTCTTTCTCCAAGCGGAGGTGATAGTGATTCTAAAGATCGCGGCGTGCAGGACACAGCTTCTTCTGGCGTGAGAGTTATGAAGGCATATCCTGAATTGAGTTATGTTGCCTTGAGCACAGCTGAAAGAACATTGGCCGCTGGAACAACTGCAGGTAAAACTCTATACAAATTCTCGGTTAAAGCAGTGGGTGGCGATGTTGCTTTGTACAAAGTGACATTCCAAGTAAGCTCTTCAACACAAACAGGAGCTTCAGGAACCACATCGCTGTTCTCTCTCTACGCTTACACTGATTCCGCTTTTTCAGGCGCTGATACTACATTTAGCTCAGACGGTTTGCTAAATGATGGTCAAAGCTTCTGCGCAGATACGTCTATTGGTGGCGGACAAGATTATGGCATTAACAACCTTGGTCTTTGTGGAACAGCGGCCGGAACGATTAACGGCACTGCATTCCCGCTCGCCATATACATGGATAAAGAAGCTGGAGCTGCGCATGCTGGTACAACTACTTATATTGTTCCTTCCGGATTAACCAGATACTTTGCCTTGAAAGCAACAACTGCTAGCGTAAGATCATCTGGACAAGAAAACTTGCAAGTAGCCATGGAAGGTGATGCGGTTTACGCAAGACCGCAAGTCACAGGAGGAACGTCAACCTACACAAAGGAAAATGTATACACCAACATGTTTAACGCTTCAACTACAGATCGTGATGCAAACGACGACTTTATTTGGTCACCAATCTCAACATCTTCAACGAACGCTATTATTGACCTCGACTTCACCAATGGTTATCTGATGCCCGGTCTTCCAACGTCAAACATGACGCTTGAGACTCTGACGACTTCAAACTAGTAAACTAGTTAAAACTAAGCTTCTGGCTTGTGAACAGGGTTTAGTGATTCGAAAACCCCCCTTTACGGGGGGTTTTCGTTTTGCTAAAATATCATCCATGAGCAAAAATTATTTAGCATTATTAATAATTGCCATTTTTGCCGCTAGCGGATTTTTTGCAGTTAGCCGATTTTTAAAAAAAGAAGAAACAATGCCTCTCATTGTAGATATTGGAGAAAATACGAAAGAGCCTGAAAAAATAGAAGAGGTTAATAATAAAGTAGAAAATATTTCACCCTCCCAAAAGACAAAGACAGAAGGAAGTAAAAAGTTGCCGTCACCTCCCAGCGTTGATAGGCCCATAAACGTTATTTCTTCTGTTTCTGGAGCCGAAAAAGATGAGATTATTGAACAGATAAAACATTTTTCCGCTTCGCTGCGCAACAAGCCGGAAAATTTACACGAATGGATACAGTTAGGAAACTTATACAAAATCTTAGGCGATTATTTGGGAGCAGTGGAGTATTGGAAATACGCAAGCGTTTTGGAACCAACTTATCATGTGCCATATAATAATTTAGGCAATTTGTACCAATTTTATTTAAATGACTTAGCTAAAGCTGAAGAGTATTTCAAAAAAATGATTGAAGTCTCGCCGAACAATGAAGAATCGTACAGAAATTTATTTGAACTTTATGCAAATTCATACACAAAAAAAGAAAATTTGGCGATAGGGGTTTTGGAAGAAGGTATAAAAAACGTGACTCATAATCAAAATCTCAAAATGATGTTAGAAAATTATAAGAGTGAAAAAGGTCTAAAATGAGCATAATCGGAATGCGAAAAGTTACTTATTCCATATCTGCCATTTTGGTGGCAGCAAGCCTTTTAGCTTTAATTGTTTGGGGTCTTAAACCGGGTATAGATTTCACGGGCGGATCTTTAATGGAAATTGGGTTTATAGACGAAAGACCCGCAAACAATGTGATTTTAGAAAAATTGAAAGAATCGGGAGTTGAATCCACTGTCATTCAGCCTACAGGAGAAAGGGGTGTTATTTTGCGATTTAAGGATATAAGTGAAGCCCAGCATCAAACTATTTTAGTTTTTCTTTCTTCTTTAGGGAAGTTTGAGGAAAAACGATTTGATTCTATTGGACCTACTATCGGTAAAGAACTGCGCAGAAAATCTTTGTGGGCAATAGGTCTTGTTATTTTAATGATCGTTTTATACATTGCTTGGGCGTTTAGAAAAGTATCGCGGCCTATATCTTCCTGGAAATACGGAGCGGCTGCCATAATTGCTCTTTTTCATGATATTGCAATTCCTACGGGAGTTTTTGCTTTTTTGGGTAAGTATTACGGGATAGAAGTAGATACTCTTTTTGTAACAGCTCTTCTTACAATTTTGGGTTTCTCGGTGCATGATACAATTGTAGTTTTTGATAGAATTCGCGAACGATTAAACACATCCGGCGGCAGGGAAAATTTTGAAGACACAGTTGAAAAAAGCATTCGTTCTACAGTCGCGCGTTCCATAAACACATCTTTAACAGTAATAATAGTGATGGCGGCTTTGTATTTTTTGGGTGGCGCAAGCACCAAGCTTTTTTCTGTCGCAATCTTGATCGGCATATTTTTTGGCACATATTCTTCAATATTTATAGCCAGCGCCCTTTTGGTAAGCTGGAATAAGTTTACTCTAAAATAAAGCTTAGTTTTCCACAGCCCCTTGCATAGTTTTTTATGGTATGATATACATATAATATTGTTTTGAATATTGCGAGTTTATAACTTAGCTTTTTTTGGTGTCCCTTAAGCGAAGGGGTAGTTTTTATTTTAATACCTAATATTATAAATAAGTTGTAAAAAGACTTAAAAAACGCTTATGCCGATAAAAAAGAAGTATTTTTCATACTATAGGCCGGCATTGGCTCCAATGCCTACTTTGGTTGAGATGCAAACAGATTCCTATGATTGGCTCATTAAACATGGCCTTAAGGAAATTTTTGATGAGTTTTCTCCCCTTGAAGATTATACTGGAGAAGAGTTTTCTTTGGAATTTTTGGATTACTTTATTGAAGAACCAAAATTTGACGAAGAATATGTAAAGGCAAATAACATATCATACGAAGCGCCACTTAAAATAAGGGCTCGCCTTACAAATAAAAAAACCAAAGAAAAAAAAGAGCAAGAAATTTTTCTGGCTGATTTTCCTTTAATGACCCCAAGAGGCACTTTTGTCATAAATGGGGTTGAGCGTGTAGTTATTTCTCAACTTGCAAGATCCTTCGGAGCTTATTTTACTGCTTCATTTCAAAGAGGCAGGAAATTTTTTGGTGCCAAAATTATTCCTTCTCGCGGGGCGTGGATAGAGTTTGATACCGAATTCGACGGTGTAATATACGCAAGAATAGACCGCAAAAGAAAAATACCCGCAACTGCGCTCTTGCGGATTTTTGGACTTCCCCAAAATGAGGATATTTTAAAATCATTTGAGAGTATTTCCAAAGAAAATAATTTTATAACAAAAACTCTCGCGAAAGATCCATCAAAAGACGAGAACGAAGCATTTATAGAGATTTTTAAAAGAATAAGACAAGGAGAGTTGGCAACTCTTGAAAACGCAAAAGAACTGGTGGGTTTAATGTTTAAAAAGGAAAGATACGATATTTCAGCTGTTGGAAGGTATAAGCTTAATCAAAGGCTACCGAATCTAGAAAAGAAAGGAAAAAAGGAGAAAATTTTGGACAAAGACGATTTGGTGGAGATTATTACCGAAATTATACGTTTAAATAGTACTCCGCAAGCATTGCCGGATGACATAGATAATTTAGGCAATAGGCGCATAAGATCTATTGGGGAAATGCTTCAGCAAAGGCTGCGCGTAGGGCTTTCTAGGATGGAACGAACAATAAAAGATAGAATGTCTACTCTGGATCCCGCGACAATTACTCCAGTTCAGCTTATTAACGCAAAACCTTTTTCTGCGCTTGTAAAAGAATTTTTTATGACTAATCAGCTTTCGCAGTTTATGGATCAAACTAATATTTTAAGTGAACTTGAGCACAGGCGCAGAGTTTCAGCCCTGGGTCCTGGGGGGCTTACTCGTGAACGAGCTGGTTTTGAAGTTCGCGATGTACATCCGTCTTACTACGGCAGACTTTGCCCAATTACAACTCCAGAAGGTCCGAATATTGGCCTTATAAACTATCTTGCAGGATACGCCAAAATTAATGAATTCGGAATTTTAAAAACGCCTTATCGAAAAGTGGAGAATGGCAAAATTACTAAACAGATTGATTATCTGACATCTTTTGAAGAATCGCGCTATAAAATAGCTCATGCTGGAATTGCCTTGGATCAAGATGGAAATATTTTAGAAAATGAAGTTGAAGGCAGAGCAAGCGGACAACCTTCTCTCATTTTGCGAGAAAATGTGGATTATATTGATGTTTCTCCGCAACAAGCGTTTAGTATTGCGACTTCACTAATTCCTTTTTTAGAGCATGATGATGCAACACGAGCCATGATGGGTTCCAACATGCAGCGCCAGGCAGTGCCATGCATAAATCCGCAGGTTCCTTTTGTGTGTACTGGTGTTGAGGAGCTTGCTGCGCGCAACTCCGGAAGATTGCTTATCGCCGAATCAGACGGAATTATTACTAAGGCTGATGCTTCTTCTATTTCTATAAAGTCAGGAACAAAAGAAAAAAAATACAATCTCACTAACTTTTTAATGACAAACCAATCATCTATTATTCATCAGCGCCCGATAGTAAACGTTGGAGACAAAATAAAAAAAGGAGATGTTTTGGCTGATACTTCGCTAACCAACCAGGGGCACATTGCCTTGGGACAAAATCTTTTGGTGGCATTTCTTTCTTGGGGAGGCTCAAATTTTGAAGATGCAATTATACTTTCTGAACGCATTGTAAAAGACGATTTGTTTACATCCATCCATATTGAAGACTTTACAGTTCAAGTGCGTGATACAAAACTTGGTCCCGAGATTACTACCCACGACATTCCAAATGTTGGGGAAGAAAAATTAAAAGATCTTGATGAAGATGGAATTGTGCGAATTGGTGCTGAAGTGAGATCGGGAGATATTTTGGTTGGAAAAATTTCTCCAAAAGGAGAATCGGATCTTACTCCAGAAGAGCGCCTTTTGCGCGCCATTTTTGGGGAAAAAGCCAGAGATGTAAAAGACACGTCTTTGCGTATGCCGCATGGAAAGAGAGGAAGAATAGTGGGTATTAAAGTGTTTTCCAGGGAAAAAGGAGACAAGTTGGAAATCGGAGTTATAAAAGAGATAAAAGTGGAAATTGCAGAAATGAGAAAAGTGGAAGCCGGAGACAAGCTTGCTGGCAGGCATGGCAACAAGGGTGTTATTTCAATTGTTCTTCCAGAAGAAGATATGCCATTTTTGGAAGACGGTACTCCGGTTGATATTATTTTAAATCCTTTGGGAGTTGCTTCTCGTATGAATATTGGGCAGATTTTAGAAACTCACTTAGGATGGGCGGCTCAAAGACTTGGGTATCACGCTGTAACTCCGGCGCTTTTAGGCGCGGAGGAGTGGGAAATAAAAGAGGAACTTAAAAAGGCGGGTCTTCCAGAAGATGGAAAGGTAAAATTATTCGATGGTCGCACGGGGGAGTCTTTTGACCAGGAAGTAACGGTTGGCCAAATTTATATAATGAAGCTTTCGCACATGGTTGAGGACAAAATACACATGAGGTCTACTGGTTCGTATTCTTTAATTACCCAGCAGCCTCTTGGAGGTAAAGCCCAAGGAGGAGGCCAAAGGTTTGGAGAGATGGAAGTATGGGCGCTTGAAGGATATGGATCTGCGCATACTTTGCAGGAAATGCTTACTATAAAATCAGATGATATTTTAGGGCGCGCTGCCGCTTACGATGCAATAGTCCGCGGGGAACAATTTTTGGTATCCAACGTTCCTGCATCTTTCCATGTTTTGGTGAATGAGCTTAAGGGCTTATGTCTTGATGTGGAAGTAAGGGGCGTAGAAAGCGAAGCCGAGAAAAACGATGAAGAGTTTTTTTCTTCAGGAAAAAACAAGCTTAGCGGTAAACAGGAAAAATTAGAAGAATTTTTATTAGAAGAAAAAGAAACATCTATATGATGGAAGGCGGTGTAAAAATTAAAGATTTTAAGTCTTTGAAAATCGGACTTGCTTCACCTGAAAGAATTTTAGGCTGGTCAAGAGGAGAGGTTACAAAACCAGAAACTATAAATTATAGGACTCAGCGTTCTGAAAAAGATGGGCTTTTCGATGAACGAATTTTTGGACCAGACAAAGATTATGAATGTTATTGCGGAAAATATAAACGCATAAGGTACAAAGGAATTGTTTGTGACAAATGCGGAGTCGAAGTAACAAGGGCAGCGGTTCGCAGAGAAAGGATGGGTCATGTTTCTTTGGCTTCTCCTGTGTCGCATATTTGGTTTTTGCGTGGGGTGCCTTCTCATGTGGGTATGCTTTTAGATATGTCTGTGCCGGAGCTTGAAAGAGTAATTTATTTTGGAGGTTATCTTGTCACCAGGGTGGATGAAAAGAAAAGAGCTGAAGCGCTTGATGCTTTGGATAAAGAGTTTAAGGTTAAGCAAAAATCGGCTGAAACCGAAGAAGAAAAAAACGCCCTTAAAGCTGCGTTAGACAGAGCCAGAACAGAAGTGCGCTCGCTCGCACTGTTTAGTGTCATTTCAGAAATAGAATATCACCGCTTAAGCTTAAAGTATGGAGACATGTTTGAAGCTGGAATTGGGGCTGAAGCTTTACGGCAAGCAGTAAGCGAACTTGATTTACGCAGCTTAGCTGAAAAGCTAGAAAAGGAGTTGCCAAATGCGCCCGCGATACAAAAAAAGAAAGTACAAAGAAGAATTCGTCTGCTTCGCGCTTTTTTGAAATCTAAGGTAAAGCCGGAATGGATGTTTCTTACTGCAATTCCGATAATACCGCCGGCTTTGCGCCCGATGGTTCAGCTTGAAGGCGGAAGACATGCAACTTCCGACATCAACGATCTTTATAGGAGAGTAATAAATAGAAACAATAGATTAAAAAAACTTCTTGAAATAAAGGCTCCGGAGGTAATCATACGCAACGAAAAAAGAATGCTTCAAGAATCCGTCGATTCCTTAATAGACAACTCAATCAAAAGGACACAGGGTCCGGCCGCAACTTCTCAGGCTCAAAAGCGACCCTTGCGTTCCTTGGCAGATATGCTCAAGGGAAAACAAGGCAGATTCAGGCAAAATCTTTTGGGTAAGCGTGTTGACTACTCGGGTAGATCCGTAATAGTTGTGGGCCCCACTCTTAAACTGCATCAATGTGGTCTTCCAAAACATATGGCGCTTGAGCTTTTCAGGCCCTTTGTAATACAAAACCTTATGCAGCGTGACCTTTCTCATACAATAAAAGGGGCTGGAAGATTGATTGATGATTTATCGCCTGAAGTGTGGGAATCTTTGGAAAATGTTATAGAGGGTAAGTATGTGCTTTTAAACAGAGCTCCTACTTTGCACCGCCTTGGAATTCAGGCATTTCAGCCAATTCTTATAGAAGGCAACGCCATTCAATTACATCCTTTGGTATGTTCTGCTTTTAACGCTGACTTCGATGGCGACCAAATGGCAGTTCATGTACCGTTAACTGGAGAAGCTCAAATTGAAGCAAGAGAAATTATGTCTGCCGGAAAAAATTTGTTCAAGCCCGGAAATGGAGAACCGGTAATAACTCCAACACAAGATATAGTAATGGGTATCGCGTATCTTACTAGAATAAAAGATGGTGACAAGGGACAAGGCAAATATTTCGGAAGTCCAAATGAGGCGATTTTGTCGTATGATTTTGGGAAAATAAATTTGCAGGCGCGTATTTTTGTAAAGTCCACAAACACTCAAAAATATAAATTTGAAGAAAAAGATATTTTAGAAACTTCTGTAGGCCGCCTTCTTTTTAATAGTGCGATTCCTTCAGACCACCCTTTTATTAACAAAGAAATGAGGAAAAAGGATTTGGAGGGTCTTGTTTCTGACATTATTCATAAATACGGCATTGATGACACTGCGCCTGTTTTGGATAAAATGAAGGCGCTGGGATTCAAGTACGCCACACAATCCGGCATTAGCTGGGGAATGGATGACATTCAAATTCCTCAGCAAAAGGATAATTTTATAAAAACAGCTAAAGAGAAAGTTAAAATAATAGAATCTCAATACGAAGATGGTCTTTTGACGGACAAAGAGCGATACCAAAAAGTGATTTCCATATGGAAAGAAATTAAGACTAGTGTGGATGAAAAAACTCCTTCGGTGCTTAACCCTTATGGACCAATTCAATATATGGTTGGTTCTGGTGCTCGCGGAAATTGGCATCAAATCAATCAGATTGCGAGCATGAAAGGACTTGTGGTTAATCCTTCGGGGCGCATCATTGAGCTTCCAATTCTCTCAAGCTATAAAGAAGGACTCAACGTGCTTGAATATTTTATTTCAACTCATGCCGCAAGAAAAGGTATTGCAGACACAGCTTTAAAAACTTCCGCGGCAGGATTTCTTACGAGGCGTTTAGTAGATGTAGCTCAAGACGTTATTATAAGTGAGCCGGATTGCAGGGACCAAAAAGGATTCAAGATTTGGAGGAAAGATTATGAAAAAATAGGAAAAGATTTTTCTTTGAGGATTTTCGGCAGAGTTTTGGCAGATGATGTTAAAAATTCAACAACTGGCGAAATTTTATTTAAAAAAGGACATCTTTTGTCTATTGAAGATGCAAAAATCATATCTGCTGCAAATATAGAAGAGATTATTTTGAGATCTCCCGTATCCTGCAGATCTATAAGAGGAATTTGCCAGCTTTGTTATGGATATGATTTGGGTTTGCATGCCCCAGTAAAACTTGGAGAAGCAGTAGGGGTAGTTGCAGCGCAGTCAATCGGAGAGCCGGGAACCCAGCTTACAATGCGTACTTTTCACATAGGTGGTATTGCGGGAGCTACGGATATTACAATGGGTTTGCCTAGAGTTGATGAATTAGTTGAGGCGCGTGTTCCTAAAGTGCAGGCAATAATAAGTGAGATTGCAGGAACTGTTATTGAAATTTTTGATTCTAAAGACGGTTCTCCAGGAGATAAAACAATTAAAGTATTGGGTGATGACGGAGAAACTCGCGAGTTTGAAGTTCCTTACGGTAAAACAATTTTGGTAAACGAAGGCGAGAAGATAGAGGCTGGAGACAGGCTTTCAGAGGGAGCAAAGAACACCAAGGATTTAATGGGGATTGCAGGAGCTCAGGCGGTGCAAAATTATATTCTTTTTGAAATGCAGCAGCTTTATACTTTTCAGGGCGCAACGATAAACGACAAGCATATTGAAATTATTGTGCGTCAAATGTTTTCGCGTGTAAGGGTAAAGGAATCTGGAGATACCACTTTGATAGCTGGAGAAGTAATTGAGAAAGGAAGATTTAGAGCTGAAAATATAAAAATAAAAAAAGAAGGTAAAAATCCGGCAAAGGCGGTTCAGCTTCTTTTAGGAGCATCCGCAGTGGCGCTTACCACTGAAAGCTTTCTTTCCGCAGCTTCGTTCATGCAGACCATGCGCGTGCTGACCGCCGCTTCAATTGAAGCCAAAGAAGACCGCCTGCGAGGCCTCAAAGAAAATGTCATCATTGGGCGTCTTATTCCTGCGGGCACGGGGTACCGAAAAGAATATCTCAAAAAAATAACATCTGAAGATGGCGAGGAGGAAGAATAAATTGTTTTGTGTTAATATAACCTTATGCAAAAACTGGATCCAAAAGCGGTTTGGTTATTTTTTCTCCAGAATTTATTTGGAATTTTTATTCTTTTAATTTCTCTTATATTTTTATCAACCCTAATGTTGGGCACCGCTAAAGAGAGCGACGATATTGTGGGGGTATTAGAGTGGATTGTTTATAGAAGCGAATCGTCTTTTTGGTTTTTAGCATTTGTTTTTTTAATTTTATGGATCATACTTTCGTACGTTTTTGCTAAACTTACCTACCACTTTTACAAATACGAACTTCGCGAAGATGGTTTCAAAAAAGAATATGGCATAATT
>ERZ1292623.4474-Hain-H51-01um-R1-4474-length-11430-cov-18_pt1 | contig 11430 bp, 11 predicted proteins | sample MGYA00564398_ERZ1292623 | MGnify/ENA primary metagenome ERZ1292623 (study PRJEB36523, sample SAMEA6512633) | groundwater metagenome | collected 2019-01-07 | study: AquaDiva: Metagenomics assemblies of 32 groundwater samples | reverse complement strand
GATAATTATACAAAAGAAACCAACGGACCGTGTCCACTTTATGGGGTCCATTTCAGTGCTGCGGGACTTGGATTCGAACCAAGATAACAAGCTTCAAAGGCTCGTGTCCTACCATTAGACGATCCCGCAAATTGAACACTAGCTAATCCTACTGACAAATCCTCACCACCGCAAGCTCCAATGGCAAGCTCTCTATCTTAGCTCTGCCGACGCCATCTACTGCTTCAAGCAAAACGGCAAGCATGGCAGAAGTGACCCCTTTCTTCCCCGCCTCCTCCTCAATAAAGACCCAATCATCATCCGAGACACGATCTTTGACAATTGCTTTAGAAGAAGCGGAGTTTTGGATGAGTAAAATAAAACGCATTTTTTCTAACATCAAAGTTGAAAAAGTATTCATGGAAACTCCGATTTTTTCTGCTTGACCGATAACAGAAAGAGCTTGATCACTATTTTTAGCAATTAAATTTTCTATGAATAAATTGACCAGTTCAGCACGAGGCGCGCCGGTGATTGATTCAACTTCTTCACGAGTGATTTTTTTGTCAGCCGATGAAGCTATAACTTTCTCCAGTGTCCCGAGAGCATCGCGGAATGAACCATCTCCGAGAAGCGCGATCAAGTCAGAAGCACCAGCGTCTAAATCATAACCTTCTTTTTTGGCAATGGTCAGAACCTGTTTCCTGATAATTTCACGCGATGGTTTGCGAAATGAAAATGTTTGGCAACGCGAAACGATCGTCTCCGGAATTTTGTCCAATTCGGTCGTGGCTAAAATGAAAATGACATGCTTTGGCGGTTCTTCAAGAGTTTTGAGCAAAGCATTCCACGCGTCTTTAGAGAGCATATGGACCTCGTCAATAATGTAGACTTTGAAGATGCTAGAAAATGGCAGAACCGAAACATGCTCGCGAAGCTCACGGATATCGTCAATTCCACGATTTGAAGCGGCATCAATTTCGTAAACATCTTCATCGGCTGTCTTTACCGATTTAGCGAAAATTCGCGCGACACTGGTCTTTCCTGTTCCACGCGAGCCCGAAAAAAGGTATGAATGAGCAATTCTATTATTTTCAATACTATCTTTGAGCGCGTTAACGACATGGTCCTGACCAATGACTTCAGACCATTTTGCTGGACGGTATGTGCGGTATAGAACGGGCATAGGAATAGTCTACAGTGAAAAATGCAAAGTGCAAAGTCATAAATAAATTAAAAATCCCACACCGATTAGAATATATAACACTTATTCTACTTGCGCGAGATAGTTATCCACCACCTTTTTAACCTGCTTAAAGTTTTCCGTCTTCATCAACTTCACCCTCAACTCCTTTGCTCCATCCCAGCCGGAAACATAGGCCTTGAAATGTTTTTTCATTACGGCGAAATTTTTGAGGTGTTTTTTTTCACAAAAAGTCCTTTCAAAAAGCTTGGTGTGTTCTAACATTATTTTCAGGCGTTCACGCGAAGTTTTGAAATCTGGATCAAATTCCGCGCGCTCTCTTAACGCGAGGAGTTCTCCCTTCGTCTCGCTTCGCTCAAGTCGGGAGAATCCATCGCGCTTGCGGGCACGACTAACACTCTCAAACAACCACGGCTTTCCAAAAATACCTCTACCGATCATTATCCCATCACATCCGGATTCCTTAATCTTGATCAGACCATCATTCACAGATTCAACATCACCATTACCGATAATTAAAGTCTCCGGACTTATTTCATCTCGCATTTTAATTATCTCTGGCATTAAATCCCAATGCGCCGGAACATCTGACATCTCTTTGCGTGTTCGTAAGTGAACTGTAAGTGCTGGAAGTTTTTGTTCCAAAAGTAATCGGATCCAATCAAGATCGATCTTGTTATAACCAATGCGGGTTTTAACGGTAACGGAATTTGAATCACACCCACCACCCTCCGACCAACCTTTTCGCGCAGACTGAATCACTTCAATCGCCACTTTCGGACTTTTAATTGAAGCCGCTCCACCGCCCTGTTTCTCCACCGCGCGATCAGGACATCCCATATTTATATCCAATCCATCAAAACCAAGTTCAGCTACCAATTGAGCAGATCGTAGCATTACCTCTGGATGACCAGTAAAAAGTTGCGCCACAATCGGTCGCTCGTCTTTTGAAAATTTTAAATCAATTAATAATTTCTCTTTGCCGCGAGAAACCAGACCATCGGCCGATACGAATTCTGTCCACATGACATCTGGCTTGCCATATTTAGTAATGATCTGACGAAAAGCGAAATCCGTAACATTGGCCATTGGAGCCAACATAAAAAATGGCTTTGAGAGAGCTTGCCAGAAATTTTTATTGGCTTTTTTTGAGGTTTTGCTATGCATCTATATAACTTAAGTGAAGGCCTGACCTTCACTTATCCCTATTCCCTAACTTTAGCCAGCAGTTTAACCGTATCAGCGTCACGATTATCGCTATCCAAAATAATTACCGCGTAAACATTTTTATTTTGCCCGAGCGCGAAAAGCGCCGCGCTGGTTCTATTGGCTTCAGTCGTATAACCATTTTTACCGCCGAGGTAATATGACCAACTCAAGAAATGAGTTGGATTGACCCAAGTGTGAGAACGAATCGTCTTGGTCTTCAGGGCGGTAATTTCAATAATTTTTGGATCATTTTTTCTGATCCAATCTAATATCAAAGCCAGATCATTCACCGTGGAGACATTATCCGGGGACAATCCAGAAGGATCGGCGAAATATGTACGGTAAGCCCCAATTGACTGGCTCCAATCATTCATGGCGCTAATAAATTTCTTGCGATCATAAGCTAGAGCAAAAGCTTCGGCTGAATCGTTTGATGAAACCATTAACAGCGGATAGAGCAAATCCTCCGCGGTAAAAGTCTCTCCGGGCTTAAAATTGGCGGTATTTCCATAAGCCGCCATGACATTCTTGCCAACTGTAATTCGCTCACTGGGATCAATGAGTTTGCGAGCGACTACAGCAGTCGCTAATTTTGCCAAAGAAGCGATCGGAAATAATTGATCGGGATTATGTTCAATCGTAACATCGCCACGAGTTAGATTTTTCACGAGATAAGCACCTCCAGAAACATGTTTGTCTGAACTAGACGGCAAAGCTTGGGTGGCCGCATTGATAAAATCCTCCTCTTCGCTGGCGGTATAACGGATGGTTCTACTGACACCAGAAATAGAAGTACCGTCAGCTCTAGGCGCGACTACAATTGAAGCAGCTCTTAAAAAGGAGAAGCTGGGGATTTTTGCAAGTTCGGGCTTGAGTGCTCGCCACCCCACAGCTCCGCCATAGGCAATTACTACGCCAAAAACAATAGCCATAAGTCCACCGAAAAGTATAGTGAAGAATTGTCTCATCTTCGCATTATACATTACTTCACCTCTGTGTAAAAAACATTGGCGCCATAACGGACATCAATATAGTCAAATTCAAGCGATTTGTTTTTTGTTTCGGCGGTATTGACCATATTCACCCAAAATGAAATAAGATTAGACAATTGATCTTCAAGAGATGAGCTGTCGTTGAAATAAATAACTACCGTACTAGCGCCAGAATTAGCATTTACGGAAGCTTTGGAAATAATCGGATTTTTCGCGTAAAGTTCATATTCATTTGAATTATTTATCAAGATGGCTTCAACGGAAATACCGTTGTTTTTTGCGCTATTATAAAACTTTTGCAAAGCGGAAAATTTTGAAGTTGAAGTGGCATAAAGACCAATAAGACTGGTGCTGGCCAAATCGGGCGTGTAATATCGATTATAGGGACTACCGGAAAATGAAGGTGACTTTTTGAAGATCAAACCATCAGAATCAACAAAATAACAAGACCCTGGATCTTCAAGAGAAAGCTCATTACCATTAAAATCCGGTAAAGTATTGCAGATCAGGGCCGATGGGGTCTTTTCGCTTACAGAGACTGTCAGAGTCTTCAGGCCATCGCGCTCAATCGTAACATCTTCAACATCAAGAAAAGATTTCTTGATTTCAGTCTTAATGGTTGCTTTAGGATATATAAAAGCACTTGATCGCGCTAAAATCCCAAAGTATTTCCCTTGAAGCGCTTCAATCACGGCTGAATGAATAATCTCGGATTGTCCCTTGTCCGTGCCAGAAATAACAACATTGATAATAGATAACGCCGGCAAAGAAGATAGATATGAAAAAGCAAAAATGATCAGTCCGAGTAAAACAACAAAAAGCCCCGACGCCGTAATGGCGCGGATCCGACGTCTGACGCGAAAACTTTTTGATTGTCTTGATTTGAGGTGACGAGGATGCATATGGATCAAATCTTTTCCCTTCCAAAATATTTTGCTAATATCGTTGGAAGTTTGATCGTTCCGTCTGCTTGCTGATAGTTTTCAACCAATGAAACCAAGATACGCGGCGTCGGGATAGCCGTGGAATTGAGCGAGTGGGCATAGCGTAAAGTCCCTTCAGCGTCGCGGTAACGGATATTCAAGCGACGAGTCTGAAAATCATGAAAATATGAAGCTGAAGAAATTTCGCGGTACTTGCTTTCTTTCGGCACCCAAAGTTCAATGTCATATTTCTTGACCTGACCAAGACCTAAATCAGCTCCGCAATTGATCACGGTGTGATATGGAATACCGAGTGATTCAATAAATTCTTCCGTATTGCGATTGACTTCTTCGTGATATCTGACCGAAGTCTCATGGTTAGCTTCACATAAAATGACCTGCTCAAATTTGTAAAATTCATTGACGCGAATCAGACCACGAACATCTTTACCGTGCGCGCCCGCTTCACGACGATAGCACGGAGAAAATCCGAGATATTTTTTGGGCAATTCGCTTGCAGTCAACACTTCATCGCCATGCATCCCCATCAATGGAACTTCGGCAGTACCCAAAAGATAATCGCCGTCTTGAGTCTTGTATATATCTTCTTCGCCTTGCGGTAAATAACCGGTGCCAACCAAATTGATCTTACGAACTATATTCGGCGGTAAAACCGGAACAAATTCTTTTTTTGAAAAGAAATCAAGAGCATAATTCCAAATCGCGAAACAAAGCCGGACACCATCACCAGTCAAGAAATACCCGCGGAAACCATGAACTTTAGCTCCACGCTCAAAATCAACTATGTTGAGTTTGGTCATAATCTCAATATGATCTTTTGGCTCAAAAGTGAAATTGGGCTTTTTACCCCACGCTTTAATTTCTTCATTATCGGCATCACTGACACCATCAGGGACGGACATGTCTGGAATGTTGGGGACACGCAACATCAACAGTTGCCAGTCAGTCATGACTTTCTTCAGACTTTCTTCATCTGCTTCCAGTGAAGCTTTAACAATCTTCATCTCGGAGATAAGTTTGGATCGCTGATCAGCGGTAACAGAAGTAATTTTGTCACTTGTGACATTTTGCTCGGCTCGGCGTTTTTCAATGTTGGAAAGTAGTGCTTTGCGCTTGTCATCAAGCATAATAAGCTCATCAACTTTGAAATCAAGGCGCTTTTTCTTGGCGGCTAAGTCTATAATTTCCTTATTTTCGCGAATAAATTTAATATCTAACATGGGTACAGTTTAACATAATTCAGTTTTCAACACGAAATCCCCAGAAAAGACACAAAATCAGAGAAGGCAATCAATTATTGGATGTATAATCAGATTCAGCAAGGAAGAGGACGTGCATTCTCTTCCTTGCTGAATCTAATAATAATTAAATGGAAATAAAAAAGATCAAAAAAGAATCATACCCATACCTTTTGAAACAAATCTCTCAACTTACTGATGAGATGGATTATATTGGTGAAATACCTCCTGACGATAATAAATTCCTCTGTGTAGTGGGATCGCGTACCTATAGCTTATACGGAAAAGAAGCATGCTTCAAAATAATTGCCGGATTAAAAGGTTATCCAATAGTTATTGTTTCGGGACTAGCGGTTGGAATAGATTCAATGGCCCACGAGGCCGCTTTGGAAGCTGGTCTAAAGACTATTGCTTTCCCGGGATCAGGATTGGAAGAGTCCGCCATATATCCTCATTCCAAGATTCCACTTGCCAAAAAAATCGTAAAGGCGGGGGGTGCTCTGATTTCTAAATTTCCAGCCGACATGCTTTCAAAACCTTGGTCATTTCCCGCGCGAAACCGCCTGATGGCTGGAATATCTCATGCTGTGTTGGTGATAGAAGGCCGACAAGGTTCCGGAACTTTGGGCACCGCGGATTATGCCGCGGAATTTAATCGGGATGTCTTTGCAGTGCCGGGAAATATTTTTACTGAACTTTCATATGGACCAAATATGTTAATCCAGAGGGGCGCGGCAATGATAACTTCCTCGGAGGATGTTTTGCGTGAATTAGGTTTTGAAGTAAAAACAAATAAAAAGAAAGCGGGTGAAGAAAAAAATTCCGCGAAAAAACAATTATCAATCAACTTGGATGAGCTTGCTCTATCGCCTAATGAGAGAATGATCTGCGACTATTTAAAAATTGAAAATATGTCAGCCACTGATCTGATTGAAAAGACTTCATTATCATCTTCGCTTTTCAATATAATAATTTCAGAATTAGAAATGAAGAATTTGGTTATTGAGAGTGGAGGGAGTTATCGGATGAGGAATGTGTAGAAAATTTTCTATATTATTTTCTCCACACCTTTTCAACATTTCAAAAACAAATAACTACTGGCGCCATGTTCGCAGACATCAGACGATTGTTGAAAGTGGAATAATTATAAGAGAATCGGCACAATGGCTCGGAATTTTTCCGAACTGTTTCTCCTTATCAGATTTGCCACATTCTCCAGTATCATGTAATACTTACGCCAATGAAACTTGTGATTGTGGAGTCGCCGTCAAAATCAAAAACCATCACCAAATATCTTGGCGACGGTTTTATTGTCCGCGCATCAGTCGGACATGTCCGTGATCTGCCAAAATCAAGCAAGAAAGCCATAGACATTGAAGGTGGCTTCATTCCACATTACGAAGTAGTCGCCAAAAAAGAAGTAGTTATCGCTGATATCAGCGATAAAGCCAGTAAAGCTGAAGAAATAATTTTGGCGACAGATCCTGACCGCGAAGGTGAAGCAATCGCTTGGCATATTTCCGAAGTTCTGAAAGATAGACTTGGTAAAGAAGTGAAGAAAAAAATTAGTCGCATTGCCTTTCATGAAATCACTAAAGAAGCAGTCAACGAAGCGCTGATGCATCCGAGAGAAATTGATCAGCGCCTGCGCGAAGCTCAAGAAGCTCGTAGAGTACTTGACCGACTCTTCGGCTATGACTTATCTGGCTTGATTTGGAAAAAGGTCCGTTACGGACTTTCGGCTGGCAGAGTTCAGTCCCCTGCCTTGCGGATAATAGTAGAACGCGAACGAGAAATAAAAGCATTCATTCCTGAAACATATTGGGCAATTACTGGACAATGGAAGACTACTTCAGGAGAAATCCTCGGATTAACTTGCTCAAAAGAGCCTAGAGATAAAAAAGAGGTTGAATCAATTATAGAAATTGCCAAAAGAGAGCCATGGCAAATTTTGGATATTGAAGAATCAGAACAAAAGAGGTCTCCACGTCCACCATTTATAACCTCCACTCTCCAACAATCTGCCAGTTCAAGGTTGGGTTTCTCACCCTCACGCGCCATGGGTATTGCCCAGAAATTATACGAGTCCGGGTACATCACTTATATGCGTACTGATTCAACTAATCTCGGTCAGCAAGCATTGGATCAGATTGGCGCGGAAATTAAGAAAAATTACGGTGAGCAATATTTGATGTTCAGAAAATATGCCACCAAGAGTAAAAACGCCCAAGAAGCCCACGAAGCCATCCGTCCAACAAGTTTCAAAAAAGAATCAGCTGGTCACAATGAGGAGCAAAAGAAGTTGTACCGCTTGATCTGGCAACGCGCGGTTGCTTCACAAATGAGTGATGCGCAAATCGCAAGAACGAAGATTGTGGCAAATGTGACATCCTTGAGAAGCGTTACTGGTTCCGCGCTGACCGACAGTGCCGTCACTAATAATGTTTCCGGAGAACGGAACATAATCCCCAACTTCGAAGCGACTGGTTCGCGCATCCTCTTTGATGGCTGGTTAAAAGCAGACCCTGAATCAAATGGCGAAGAAGTAGATTTGCCTAAATGCAAAAATGGTGAATCGTTAGACTTGATCTCAATTGATTCTAAAGAGAAGCAAACTCTGCCACCACCAAGATATACAGAGGCCGGCTTGATTAAAGAGCTGGAAAAGCGCGGAATTGGACGACCATCAACTTATGCTTCAATCTGTAAGACTATTGAAGATCGTGGCTATGTGGAAAAAGAGGGTCGTTCATTGAAACCTACAGATACTGGTGAAGTCGTATCTTCGTTCATTGAAGAATACTTCCCTACTTATATCAGTGACACTTTTACGGCAGAAATGGAAAATGAGCTTGACGAAATCGCCAGTGGCGATCGCACTTACCTCAAAACCCTTTCTGATTTTTATGGCCCATTTCACAAAGATGTCAAATCAAAAGAAAAACTCGCCAAAGCCACGAATCTCGGCGCGGCTGATCCAAAATTCAAATGTCCAAAATGTGGAACTTCACCGATGGAGATAAAGCTTGGCAGGAATGGTAAATTTCTTTCATGTCCAAAATATCCCGACTGCGATGGTGCCCTAACACTTGATGGGCATGAATTCAAAAAAGATGAGCCAATCGGGACTGATCCGACAACTGGTCTGCCGATTTTCGTCTTGAATGGGAGATTTGGTCCGTATGTGCAATTGGGCTTGAAGTTGCCTAAAGTGAAAAAGGCACGGGTCAAAAAAGAAAAAGTTCCAAAAGTTAAAAAATCAAAAAAGAAAAATGATAGTGAAATTGCGACAGAGAATTTAATTACAACAAATACCGCCGAAACTACGCCGATAAAACCAGAAACTAATTTGCCGACTACCAATTACCAACTGCCAATTACCAAACCTCGCATGGCTTCTATCCCAAAAACTATGAATCCATCCAAAGTCACAGTCGCTGACGCACTTAAATATTTGAGTCTGCCACGCGCTCTTGGTATAAATCCAAAAACTGGAAAAGAAGTAACAGCTTCAGCCGGTCGTTTCGGTCCATATGTTGTGTGTGATGGTGATTACCGTTCAATCAAAGCGCCAAATAATGTTTACGAAATAACACTGGAAAGAGCGCTAGAATTATTGGCAATTGAGAAAAAACCAAGAGGGTTTGTGAAGAAAAAGGAAGTTTAAAAATCTTTTTGAAAGTTTTTTCTATTGCAACCATTCTTTCTTAGAAATTCTCGACTGCAGAATGATTCCTTTCATTGTTCTTGGTTTTATCACATTTCCACCATGAAATGGTACACATACTTGAAATGATGAGATACCTTCTTTCTTTACAAAGAAAAAATGACTACCTTCTGTATATCGAAGAGTAAAACCATGACCTTTTAGAAAATCTACTACCTTACGAAATGTCCAATTGAACACCTTGCGCATCATACTATTTAAGCAAACGAAGGTAACCGTATTGACGATGAACTGTATACTTTAATTGGAGATCTAATAGGTTTATTTGACTCAATTGCGCTCCACAATGTTTCATATTCAGGATCTGAATCCTGATTTAGCACCTTTTCATTGAGTTTAGCTTTGCTCGCTCCTCTAACATAACCACGAATCGCTTCATCTAAAAGCAACATAATTTCACGAGGATCATTTCCCGATTCAATTATATTGAGCTCCAAAGCAACACCATACCAAGTGTTTCCTTCTTTAAAAATAATAGTTCTGATTTGGCCTTTTTGGTGTGTATTTTTCATAAAAGAATAATATCAAATTCTATATAAAAATCAAATACTAAAATTCTTCAACGAGTACAAATCTTCATTATCCTCTTTTTGTATTTCCTTTGGTGAGCGATCGTCAATCGGCGCTTGGCTCGTACCAATTTGATTGACATCGGAATTTAACTCTTTTGAATTTTGAACTTCAATACTTGAATTTGCTTCAGGTTTCGGGTTTCGGGTTTCGGGTTTTTGATCATTGATCATTGAAACTTGATTATTTTGGGCAAGTTTATCCAGCAATCCCCTCAAATCATCTGAACTAAAGAAATCAATCGTGACTGTACCCCCTGTGTCATTCGTGCGATTAACCTTGACTCGTGTGCCCAGAGTTTCATTCAAACGGCGTTCAATATCCAAAATTGCCGGGTCAAGAAATTTATCTTTCTTGCGAACACGATCCGTAGCCACTCGGCGTGAAGCTGATTCGGCTTCACGGACAGTCAGTCTCTTACTCATTATTTCTTTGAAAAGCACAACTTGTTCCTCCGGCTTATCAGTCAACATCAATAGTGGACGAGTGTGACCTTCAGAAATCTGACCGGCTTCCAGAGCTGAAATAATCTCAACCGGCAATAAAAGAATACGCAAAGTATTCGCCACATATTCACGACTCTTGCCGACTTTTGTGGCAATCTGATGTTGCTTCAGACCAAATTCTCTAACTAATCGATCAAACGATCGGGCGCGTTCTACGGCATTCAAATCCTCGCGCTGGAGATTTTCAATTATAGCTATCTCTAATTTTTCACGAGCGCTGTCTTCAACATTTCTGATAAGGACTGGAACTTGCGAAAGACCGGCAATTTTGGAAGCACGCAGACGACGCTCACCGGAGATGAGTTCATATTCCACGCTCATACCTCCTTCTTCTCTGAAAACTTCTTTGCGAGTCACAACCAAGGGTTGAAGAACCCCATAAGCGCGAATGGATTCGGCTAAACTCTTCAAAGTCACTTCATCAAATTCTCTGCGTGGCTGATATGGATTTGGACTGATCTTTTGCACTTCTATCCAAAAGATGGCGTTGTTTACATACTGGTTTAACATGCTATTATTCTACCAAAGAAAGGCACATTATGAAAAGTGAAAAATATGTTCAATTAGCTCCGGCAGTGATCGCTAGATTCAATTTGTCAGAAAGATTCTTAGATTCTATTCGTCTGGAATACGGCTCAGAATGTCTGGATATTTTCCTTAACATTGCCGATAAAGCGACCAGTGACTCAAATCTGAGTTCCATTTTGGAGGAAGCAATCCAAAAGGCGTATCCTGAACAATTCCTTTTAGATCTCAAAGTGTTGAATTCGGTAAGATTCGGTGCGAACTTTATTTCTCAAACCAGGTGCGAGCAACTTCAACTTTTTGGCATTTAATTGCTATCTATCAAATCTAGACCATGACGAAAGTTGTGGTTTTTTTTTATTTGATTTTTAGTTAAATTCTTGTAAACTGTAGATAGTTGCCGGAGTGGCGAAATTGGTTTACGCGCACGACTCAAAATCGTGTAGAGGAAACTCTGTGTGGGTTCGAGTCCCACCTCCGGCACCATGAAATGGACCCCATAAAGTGGACACGGTCCGTTGGTTTCTTTTGTATAA
>ERZ1292623.2984-Hain-H51-01um-R1-2984-length-14745-cov-12_pt1 | contig 11433 bp, 19 predicted proteins | sample MGYA00564398_ERZ1292623 | MGnify/ENA primary metagenome ERZ1292623 (study PRJEB36523, sample SAMEA6512633) | groundwater metagenome | collected 2019-01-07 | study: AquaDiva: Metagenomics assemblies of 32 groundwater samples | reverse complement strand
TGGAGATTAGATTCAAGATTTCAACGCCACATTGTTTGGCATAAATTTAAAGATGAAAAAAAATAAAATTTTTTACCTCATTAAAAACAGGAAATTTTTAAGATGAGAAATAAAAAAAGAGCTGAAAAAAACAAGAAGGATTTTAATTTTGGTACCAGTATTTTAATATTCGGATTTTTATTATTTCTTGTACATTTATTTTATTTGTTTTTATATGGTGTATTAGTTGAATTCAATCTTTATTTAAGGTTGGTTAGTATATTTTTAATTTACTTTGGGGTTGTTTTACATTTTGTTTTAATTGGAAATAAACCTTTTTTAAAAAGTTGGAATTATATTAAGGAATCTAAGGAGTTCATTTATTCCATAATCCTGATTTTTTTTATTTTTGCTGTTATTGGCTCTCTATTTCCTGTTCCAGAAGTTTTCAATGGAAAAATTCTTGAATTTATCAGAGAGGTTATGAAAAAAACAGAAGGATTGTCTAGTTTAGAACTAATCAGATTTATATTTTTTAATAATTTAGAGAGCAGTTTTTTTGGAATGATTGGAGGATTCTTTTTTGGAATTTTTTCTGTAGCTGTTTCTGCAGTTAATGGATATATTTTGGGATTTGTGAGCTCAATAGTTATTGTAGAAACCGGATTTAGTTCATTGTGGACTCTATTTCCGCATGGAATCTTTGAGCTGCCTGCAATTTTTATCTCGCTTGGATTAGGAATTAAGCTTGGAAGTTTTGTTTTTCAAAAGAAGAAATTAAAATCATTTAATTATTATTTTTGGAATTCTCTGAGAGTCTTTATCTTTGTTGTTATTCCTCTGCTTATTATTGCAGCAATTATAGAAGGAACCCTGATAGCGCTCTTGGCAGGTTAATATAGATTTTGGTTTTCTTAATTCTCATTTAGTAAAGGCTATATAGTGAAGGATTATCAAATTTTTATGAAAACTATTCAGAGATTAATTGCATCTGGATTTCTTTTAAATGGAAATGGGGTAGTTACTCTGAGAAGATCTATGAGGTCAAAATTTTTCTCTAGATATTATGAACTTCCTGGAGGCAAGGTTGATTTTGACGAATCACCTGAAGGAGCCTTAGAAAGAGAGTTTAAGGAAGAAACAAATCTCAAGGCGATTACAAGGAATCTTTATAGATGTTTTTCATATACACTTATGGATAAAAAAGAGAAAATATATACAGTTGAACTTGTTTATTTTGTTGAGTTAGATGATAATTTTGACAGATTAAAATTAAGCAGAGAGCATGATGATTGGAAACTTGCTAATTTAGATAATTTAAATGACTTGAATATGACAGCAGAGATAAAAACCAGTATTTTAATGGGATTTGAGCTAATGGGGATAACTTAATCCTCTTTGAATGTCATTTTTCATCAACCAGTTAGTTTTATATATAGTGTTTTCTTAACTTATTATATAGTTAAATAAAAAGGAGGATAAAATGGGTTGGTTGGACAAGACAGCTTTGGTATTAGCAGCTATAGGTGCTATTAACTGGGCTTTGGTAACTTTTAATTGGAATATCATTGAAAAACTCTTAGGAAGTTGGCCAATAGTAGTTAATATCGTTTACTGGATTATAGCTCTTTGTGGTCTTTATGCTTTAGTTAAGGCATTCCAGTAGACCATTTATTTTTATTTAATTTTTTATTTTTTAAGGGAAAATTGATTTGATGTATAATCGTTTATATAACAACAAAACGGCTCTCATTTACGCCGAGATGACGAAGGTTCGATTCCTTCTACACCCATATAAACTAAATTGGGCTAAATATGAGGAAAAATAGTATATCAAAAAAATGCTCTTTTTATTTGGATGCTTTATGATACATTAGTTTACACCGAGTATTCACCAGTTCGATTCTGGTACCGCCCATATTTTAAACTAAACTAAAACCTGCAGTGCTTTTAAAATATTAATTTTTGTATATATTTTTCAGCTTTCTAAAATTTCTAACCGAAAACTATTTAAATACTAAAATGTATTAATTAGCTATAAATTAATAACTAAAATATACAAAATGATACAAACTAAAAAAATAGAAAAAACGGTTCATTGGCCTACTTTAAACACAGTAATAATGGTAGAAGATACTCTGAAAAAAATGAATGAAAGCATTATTACTATTGCAGAGCTTAAAAGGAAATTACCAAGACAAGTAAATCATATCACTCTAATGGTAATCCTCGAATATTTAGAGAGGAGCAACAAAATTGCAGTAACCTTAAGGGGTATAACCTGGATAGAAAATAATAACCTCAATTTAAAAAGAGCAATTATGCAGGGAATGGAGTTATAATGAAAGATGTTAAGATAATTCTTTCACCAGAAGCAGAAGAAGTTTACAAAAGATTAAATGCTGAAGCAGAAGCCAATAAACAATCCAGAATGATTCTAAAAGCGGTTAATAATAAAATTAATTAATAAAATCAAATATTCATTATGGAGATCCTATTGCTAAAGACTTGATACCTGAAGAGTATAAAGTGAAGTATGGAGTTACCAATCTATTTAGAGTAGAACTACCTACATTTTGGAGAATGCTATACACCTTGACAAATAATGAAGAAGTAGAGATAGTTGCATTTGTTCTTGATATAATTGATCATCCAACTTATGACAAAAAGTTTAGGTATAAAGGAAGATAAAAAACTGCAGCGCTTTTGCAAAAATATTACCAAAAAGTTAACATTTAGGATACATTAGTTTACACAAAGCAGATATGTTTTTAATGGGCTAAACACAAACCTCTTCTTTTATCTCTGGAAGAATATTTCTCTTAGTTAAACTCCAGTCAAGCTTAATCAAATTTTTTACAAATTGATTGTCCAAATTGAGTTTAAAATAGTCAGACTTTCCTATCTTTCGAGTTTTGCAGACGATTTCAGATTGAATAAAGTAGGGAAAAAATACCTTAATAGAATTATAACTTACATTGCTCTCCTTTGCTATTTCAGTTATGGGATAGTCAAAAAAGTGAAATCCTATCAAAAAGTCAAGAACTCTTAATTGAGGGGTATCTCCAAACTGCATAAGAAAAAAACTTTTATTTTCTTTAATTTTCATTTTATCTAGATAGTTTAATTTGTTTAAATTACCTAATAAATTTAAGTTTATAAATATTTCTATTAATAGAAGTAAAGTGTCAAAGATAGCAACATTTAAAAATATAAAAAATCTATATCTGTATGGCTTTAGATTTAGAGAAAGCCCAATTAATGTCGGTTTTAGCAAGAAGCAAGGGAAATTGGGGTGAGAAGTATGACAGAACAGAACATTTTAAGAGATTTCAAAATTTGAAAGAAATGATTAAAGAACTTTCTAAAAAAGGTTGGTTAATAGTTCATAATAAACCAAGATTTACAGGCATTTCTTTAAACACACAATTCAAAAGAGAAATTATAGAATTTATAGAAAGAGAAATGCCACATTTGAAAGGAATTATTAAATAATCATTGTTTTTTCTTGAAAACTTTTTATCTCTAAAAAAGAATTATTCTTTCAGGTCAGAAATTCCCAGCAATATAAAAAGAAGGCCGATCATTATTACAAACCAAAGAAGTCCGCCCTTGAGAAAATTCCATGCTGGAGTAAGGAAATTAAAGCTTTTGCCGAATAATGTCCAAGAATATGCCCAAGAATACCAGGCAATTAAAATTGCTCCAATTACTAAAATCAGTCCAAGCAAAAGTTCAGTCCATTTGTTCATTGTAGTATTAGTGGTTATTTTTTATTTAAAAAGATTATGATTGTATAGCATATATCACTTTTCACAACCGGGCTTTGGTGAAAATTACGGATGTTCTATAATGCACCAAACTAATCTAATCCATCAATACGGCAGCGGCAATAGTGGTCGTCCATAAACCGTCTTTATTTGCTTCTGCAGATTGGCATATGTTTGTTGTTTTGAAAATATTACCACTCGCCTTGTAAATTTGCTCTCTTTCTTCCCAGGCAGTATCTGGATTAAAATCTATTCCGAGGGTTGTTGCCAGCATTGTAGCAGCAAGGTCTTCTGCATATTCTCCTGCTTTTTTTGCTGTTTCTCCATAACAGTGATGTTCAGATAAATAACCATATTGATTTCCCTTGTCTGTTGGAACTGCAATACCTATTGCAGCAGATAATAGCCTGTTGGGTTCATTACTTTCACTTCTTGCCATTACACAATAAGTTATTTCTCCTGGCTTTAGTAAGTTTAACCCATCTTCTTTACAAATTATCTTGCATTTAGGAGGGAGAATAGAAGAAACGTAGACTAAATTGCACTTTTCAATTCCTGCATTCCTCAATGCTAACTCAAACGAGGCAAGCCTGTCTTTATTAACTCCCACACCCTTTGTTAAAAATAATTTTGTTGGAACCACTTTATTCTAAATTTATTTTATTTATGTCCATAAATTTAATTATAAATATTATATAATATTTCCGTTTTTAAATCTATTTCTTTTTAACAAGTTTTAAAAACTTATCTTCTGACTTATTTTTATGAAAGAAGTTAGACCATTAAAGATAGATGAGAATATGAAAGTGTCTGAGTTAGTTGGCGGCATGGCTGGAATGGGCTTTGGCGCTGGAAAAATTGCAGAGGCTTCAGGAATTATGAAAAAAATGTTTTCTGATAAGGAATGCAAAATCTTTTTAGGAGTTGCAGGAGCAATGGTTCCTGCAGGAATGAAGCATATTATTTTAGATTTGCTTGATGACACCGATGTCTTTGTTACAACCGGCGCAAACTTAACCCATGATTTGATTGAATCTCTTGGAGAAAAACATTATCTTGGAGATAATTCTATTGACGATAAAAAACTGAATAAACAGGGAATTGACAGGATTTACAATGTTCTGATGAAAAATGAAGTTTATGGAAAATTAGAGAATTTTTTTGAAGAGAATTTTGAAAAATTAAAAGAATGCAGGGATATAAAAGAATTTTTATGGAAAATTGGAGAAATTTGCCCTGGAGATTCTAAAAATTGCATTTTGAAGAAATGTTATGAAAAGAGAATTCCTATTTTCTGCCCTGCAATTGCTGACTCTGGAATTGGCTTAATGATATGGGGGAGAAAAGCAAAAGAGGAAGCGAACATTAAAGGTTCGCTTGAGAAAGGCAAGAAAATTTTTATCGATGCATTTGAAGATATGAAAGAAATTATTGATATTGCATGGCAGTCAAAAAAGAATGGAGTGATTTATATTGGAGGAGGAGTTCCTAAAAATTTTATTCAGCAATCATTGCAATTTTCAAAAGGAGCTGATTATGGAATACAGATTACAACTGACAGGCAGGAGCCAGGAGGAAGTTCAGGAGCTCCATTGAAAGAAGGAATCTCCTGGGGGAAGATGAAAACAACAGGAGAATTTGTTGATGTTTTTTGCGATGCTACCATTGCCCTGCCGTTGATTTTGGCAAGTTGCAAATGAGTTATAAATGTTTAATTCTTAATAAGAATATAAAAGATGGTGACAAAAAGATATAAGGTTTACCATTCTGAGAGCTTTAATCAAGTGTTGGATAAATTTGATAATCAATTTAAAGGGAGAGTTGATAAAATCGAGGACCAGCTTGTAGAAAATCCTTATGCCGGAGACCCATTAAATGTAAAATGGTTTCGCGAGAAAAGAATGGATAAATATAGAGTTTATTACCTAATTTATGAAGACTTAAATTCTGTATTTATGGTTGCAATCAGTGAGAAAAAGGACCAACAGAAAGTGATTAATACTATAAGACTCTTATTTGACTTTTTTAAGGAAGAAATAGAAAAATTAGTGGATGAAAATGACTCTATTTAACTCTTTTTATTCTCTTAGATTTAATGTCTTCAAAACTTTTCATAAGCTGTCTTAATAGTTCAAGGTCTATATTTGCCTGCATTTTTAATCTCTCGTATTCTTCTTTTGGTATACATATAGTTTCCATGATTATTTAATGACCTGAAAGTTTATTAATTTATCGATTGCATTTGATTTTATAGTTAATTTTATATATGCTATTGGATTATTAAGAAGATGAAAAGGAGGGTGAAGATTGGCTATTCAATTGTTGCAATTTTAATAGTTGTTTTTTTAGGGATTGTGAGTTATAATACCTGGAAAGAAAAAGGAGTTTTGCTTGCGCCAACATGCACAGATAGTGATGGTGGAAATATTTTAACAACAAAGGGAGTTGTAACAGATGGAGTTAATATAAAAGAGGATAAATGTTTATCTTCTACATCAATTATAGAATATACCTGTGTTAATAATGCTATTATTGAAAATCCCTCTCAAAATTGTCCTTCTGGAACAAAATGTTTAGCAGATGCATGTGTGAATTCTCCTTATAATATGTATTTAAAATTTGATGAAAATTCTGGAACACATGCTTATGATTCTTCTGGATATGGAAACCTTGGATGGGTTGCTGCATTTTGGACTATTGGGAAATATGGAACTGCTTTGCAATTTACAGAAGCTGGAGGCCATTATGTCAGTGTTCGTGATAGTTCTAGTTTGAAATCAAATATATTCACTGCTTCAGCTTGGGTTAATCTTGATAGTTATCCAACAGATTGGAGAAGAATTGTTGGAAAAAGCAATTTTGATTTTACAAATAATAATGGATGGGATATTGCAGTTATAAATGAAAATACTGTTACAAAATTAAATGCAAGAATTGGAGGAAGTGACTATTTGCAGATTATGTATCCCAAACTTCCTGTAAATGAATGGCATTTAGTTACTTTAACTTATGATGGCTCTCAAGCGAAATTATATATTGACGATGGAGTTGGAACTTATAGAAACTTTGACTGCCAAGGATGTAATTCAAAATATGCTGTTAAAAACATAGGAAAAATAATTCCGCAAAATACTTTGCCGTTAATGGTTGGAAATAATAATTATCGAAGTATAAATGCAAAAATTGATGAAGTTAGGTATTATAATAAGGCTTTGACGCAAAGTGAAATTAGTACTTTATTTAATCCAACTTTTGCTTGTGTTGATAGTGATGTAACTTCTAATTATCTGAATGGTGTGAATTATAATCGATTTGGAATCTGTACTCAATATATAGAGGGAAATACAGAAGATCATCCTGATGTTTGTGATGAATATGGAAAACAATGGGAACAATATTGCAATCTTGACGGAAAAACTTGTGGTTATACTTATCATTTTTGTGATGCGGAAAAAGGAGAGGTTTGTACACGAGGGCAATGTGCTATAAAAAACCCTAAATGTAAAGAACTTTATCCTGGACATAATAATCCAAATGCAAATAGAATTAATTTAATTTTTGTTGGAGTTGGACAACCTTCTATTGCTGATGTAATTGATAAGGGAAAGAGAATTGTTGATTTAAATCACGAATTTTTTGATAATCCTGGAATGCAGCTTAGTGGTGAACAGCCTGGTTTAGCAGAATTAAGAGTTTATAATGATTGTAGAAATTCGAATGATTGCAATATGGATAAATTTAATTTTTGGTATATAGATAGAATTTATGATAAAATTGATTACTCTCAACTTGATTCCTACTTTTGTTCAGCTAATGGAGATGAATATTATCAAATTTTAGAATATTCCGGAGTAGGGACTGGTCATAGTACTGTTGGAAGTAAATATTCGCGTGTTAATTCTAAAAGCGATAAATGGCATTGGATTGCTTTGCATGAATTCCAACACCAAATGGGCTTGCAAGATGAGTATATCGGTTCTGGTACCGTGAGTGATAGTGATCCAAATTGTGCTAAAGATTATGCATCTGCACAGCAAAAATGGGGGGATTTAGTTGGACAAAGTACTAATGAGTTTGGGCAGAGTTATACAGTTGGATATTGGGGTAAGGGGTGTAATACTATAATTCCTTCAAGGTGTGGTTGTGCAAATTCTTATGATAATTATCGTGGAACTTATAGTTCTATTATGAGGGATTATGTTTATGGTTTAGGTCCAATAAACCAAAGATATATAAGAAATGTTCTGGCACAATATTCTGTTAGTTAATTGCATCAAAAGATCATAACTTCAAATCTCCTTGAACTCTTCGCTGGGTTTTTAAATAACATGTTCCTATATGTTTTATGGCATCAGAAAAATATTTGATGATTAATGTTGATGATGAAAGAGCCAAAAATCTGGCTGATGTTTTGGGAAATAAAACTGCAAAGAAAATACTTTCTTATTTGGCAGAGAAAGAAGCAAGTGAGTCGGATATTGCTAGGGAGTTAAAGATTCCAGCAAATACTGTCAATTATAATATAAAAAAATTACTGGACTCCGGCATGATTGAAAAATCTAATTCATATTTTTGGAGTGTCAAGGGAAAAAAGATGCCCTCTTATAAAGTTTCAAAAAAAATGGTAGTAATTTCTCCGAGAACATCTAATGTTGGAAAAGTTTTTGGAGCCTTTTTATTGACTGGAGTTGCAGCATTTTTTGTCAAGTTATATACACAATCCATTGCTGTCAGCAAACAGGCATTGGAACGAGTTTCTGAAAAAGTAATTACTGATGGAGGAGAAATGGCAGTAGGAGTAGCAGGTTCTTCAACAGGAAATTCAATGCCAATAATTGATTCAACACAAATTCCACAATTATGGCTCTGGTTTTTGCTTGGAGGTTTGACTGCTTTAGTTATTTATATGATTTTAAATTGGAGAAAATTGTAAGGAGGAAAAATGGATAAAAATACAACTCTGGTGATTTTAGTAATAGCGTTTTTAGCTATAGGAGCCTATCTATTGGTGAATTTTAATGGGCTGGGAACAGGCAGCAATTTAGTTTCAGCCAGCGGAACTTCAGAAATAAAAACTAATCCAGAATTAGTTTCAGTCTATATTTCTGTTGAAACCTTGAAAGATTCTGCGCAGGATGCAAAAGATGCAAATACAGAAATCTCTAACAATGTAATAAATGGCTTGGTTAGTTTTGGATTAGAGAGAAAAGAGATACAGACAGAGAATTTCAATATATATGAAGATTTTGAGTGGGTGCAGAATGGAAGAAAAAGCAATGGATGGAAAGCTGTTAACACAATTGTTGTCAAGACAGAGAATTTTGACAAGGCTGGAACTATTGTTGATGTTGCTGTTGATAATGGAGCTATAATACTGGGAATTAACTTTGAGATAACACAGGATACAGAGAATAAGTTGAAAGCCCAGGCATTAGAACAGGCTGCTGAAGATGCAAAAACAAAAGCAGAAGCATTGGCTAAGGGAAGCGGAGGAAAGCTTGGAAGCTTGGTTTCTGTAACATCTCAGGAATTTGATTATAGGCCATGGCCGATATATGCTTATGCTGAAAGCGGAACAGCTTCTGATGCTAAAACTGCTGCTACAAATATACAGCCAAAAGAAATGACTATAACAGCAAGTGTTCAGGCAAGCTATAAGCTAAGATAGTTAAGAGCATAAATTTATTAATTCTTTTTATTCTTCTTTTGTATGCTTAGCCAAAGACAGATTAATGAGATTAAAGAGCATTTAGACATGGCTCAAAATCCATTGTTCTTCTTTGATAATGATGCAGACGGGCTGTGCAGTTTTTTGCTTTTGCAGAGGTTTATTGGAAGAGGAAAAGGCATAGCTGTAAAATCCTTCCCCGATTTAAATGCGAGCTATTTCAGAAAAGTTCAGGAATTAAACGCAGATTATATCTTCATATTAGACAAGCCTGTTGTCTCTGAAGGATTTTGGAAAGAGGTCGAGCAGATAAATATTCCGGTTGTATGGATTGACCACCACAAAACTGAAAAAGAAAAGATACCAAATTTTATCAATTATTATAATCCTCTATTCAACGATGATATAGAAGATTTTGATTCAAAGAAAAAGAATACAGGAGAGCCAGTTACTGTTTTGTGCTATCAGCTAACAAACAGGAAAGAGGATTTGTGGATTGCTTTGGTTGGTTCTATAAGTGATAATTTTGTTCCTGATTTTTATACTGATTTCAAAGAAAAATATCCTGATCTTACTCCTGAAAGTCTGCACGAAGATGCTTTTGATATTTTTTATAATTCTAAAATAGGAAAAATTTCAAAAATCTTTAATTTTGCCCTGAAGGACAGGACTACTAATGTTATTAATATGCAGAAGTTTTTGATGAAGGCAAAAACTCCATATGAAGTTTTAGAAGAGAATCCAAAAAACTATACAATGCATCAGAGATTTAATTATATTGAAAAAAAATATAGAAAATTAATCGATAAGGCTGTTGGCTCTGTGAGTGAAAGTGAGATTTTATTTTTTCAGTATGGCGGTGATTTGAGCATTAGTGCAGATATAGCAAATGAATTAAGTTATAGATTTCCAAAAAAAATTATTGTTGTTGTTTATATTTCCGGAGCTAAAGCTAACATTTCTGCAAGAGGAAAAAAAGTCAGGGAGATGGTTTTGAAGGCTATTGAAAAGCTGGAAAATGCTTCTGGCGGTGGCCATGAAGATGCTGTTGGAGCCCAGATTAAAACAGAGGACTTGGAAAATTTCAGGAATTTTTTAGAGCAGAATTTGTAGGAATTATGCAGCCCCTAATAAAGCCCTTATTATTATATAACCTATTATTGCAATAATTATTATTTTGAGAATATCTAAAATCACATCTGTTGGATCATTTCTTCTTGCCATTAAAAACCTCTCTTTTTAATACTTCTATATCTGATTTAATATTTATTAGTTGTTCATATATTTTAAGTCTTTCGTTTAATTTTTTCTGTTCTTCTTTTTGATCATTTAATTGGTCTTTAATATCCTGGTAAATTGAAATTAGAAGTAATATAATAAAAGCTGTTAATATTAATATAAATAGCGATAAATTAATTAGCCCTATACTAAATAAATATCCTGCTACAATCAATGCTAATATAGAAATAATGCTAGTACTTGTTACTCCCGCAGATGTGAGTAAAGCCATAATAGAATCTGTATAAGAATATTATTAAGCATTTATATTACTAAATTACAGAATAGAAAAGTATAAAAATAAGCGATTATATATTGAAATATGAATATGGCTAGATGTCGGACTTGTTATTGTAAGTTTGGTCTAGCTGTGATAAAAACCTTACATTAATTCAGATTTTTTAGCCTGAATTAATGAAAAGTTGTTTCTGATTATTAACTCAGGTTTAAGGATTCTGGTTTTTTTAGGTTTTTTCAACTAAACAAAAGATGAGAAAATGAACAGGGAAATGGAAGCTGAAAGAACTGTTGTTGAAAGAGAGTTGAATCAACTTATGGAGATTACTCTGCGAATGGAAGCTGAACTCACTTCAATTATTATAGAGAAAGAATAATATGGTAAGTGGGAATATATCCATACTAATTAGCATGCAAAATGTATCAGTAAGATTTTTAAAGAAACTTTTCCTAATTAATCTATGAAAAATAAGAGGGTGAGCAGGAAGAAAACTGCTTTTT
>ERZ1292623.4471-Hain-H51-01um-R1-4471-length-11436-cov-4_pt1 | contig 11436 bp, 10 predicted proteins | sample MGYA00564398_ERZ1292623 | MGnify/ENA primary metagenome ERZ1292623 (study PRJEB36523, sample SAMEA6512633) | groundwater metagenome | collected 2019-01-07 | study: AquaDiva: Metagenomics assemblies of 32 groundwater samples | reverse complement strand
GCGCGACCTATCCAAAGACACGATGCTCACATGGGAAGATATCGTCTAAAAAATGTATTGAAACTTGCGGGAGATGGATAGCGTTGTATATAGTGCATCCGCATGGCTTCTAAAGCTTCAATACAGAAGGGCTCGAAAAAGCCCAAGAAAATAGCGATTATTGCCGGCTCACGGGGTGAGTGGGGCTACTATCGCCCCATTATCAACGAGATACGAAAGCGTCCTGACCTTGACTACGGTGTTATCGTTTCCAACATGCATGTGCTGGACCGCTTCGGCTCCTCGATTGATGAGATACGCAAAGAAGGCTATAAAATTGACGCGGTAATACACAATACGCTTGATGGCTACAATCATCTCACCATGGTCAAGTCCCTTTCTATATTTATGCTCCAACTTCCCGAAATTCTCCGTGGCATGGAAGCAGATTTCGTACTCGTCGGCGGCGATCGCGGCGAGCAACTTATGGCGGCGATTGTCGGCGCACATTTGTATCTCCCGGTGGGTCATATCCAGGCGGGCGAGGTCTCGGGCAATATTGACGGTGTCTCGCGTCATGCCATCACTAAATTCGCACATCTGCACTTTGCCGCCAATGAGGATGCGGCGCAACGCCTGCTTAATATGGGTGAACAACCGTTTCGCGTACATACAACGGGAGCGCCCCAGCTTGATGACCTCTTGCACGGTCCCGTAACACCAAGAAAGGAATTGTTTAAAAAACTTGGGCTCAAGGACAGTACAAAGCCTCTCATTCTCGTTGCACAACATCCGGTGACGGAGGAGTTTGAGAAGGCAGGCGAACAGATGCGTATCACACTACAGGCAGTTAAACAGTTCGATGCGCAGATTGTTATCATTACGAGTAATTCTGATGCGGGAAGTACAGCGATCTCGCGCGTCATACAAGAGGAACGCACGCCAGAGATCAAAGTGTTCCCCAACATGCCGCGCGAGCACTATGCCGGCCTCATGGCAGCGGCGGATGTGCTGGTAGGGAACTCCTCTTCGGGGATTCTTGAAGCGCCATCTTTTAAACTGCCTGCCGTGAATATAGGCAACCGTGAGAAGGGTCGACTCCAAGGCAAGAATGTCATCAACGTGCCGCATAGTGTACCGGAGATTAAAAAGGCCATTATCAAAGCGCTCTCTAAGCCATTTGTGCGGAGCATGCGCAATTGCATCAATCCATATGGGGATGGGAAATCCGCGCGTCACATTGTTGATGTTATCGCTGCGGCTGAGCACAACGAGGAGCTTCTCGTAAAACGCATTACGTATTAGACTACTGCTATGAAAGACACTATCTCCATATCACTATATTGCATCGCCGAAAACGCAACGATTGCCGACGCGTTGACAGTTATCACTGAGAATAAACGCGGTTGTGTGATTGTCATTAGTGACCAAGGCGCTTTGCTTGGGATACTTTCCGATGGTGATATTCGCCGTGCTCTCGTGAGGGGTGCAATGGAACTTACTCCTATCCTCAAAATACTCAACCCCAATGTGCTGTCTCTTAATCGTTCTGCGGTCAGTGCGCAGGAGAGTAAGAAGATATTTTCGGAACATCCAGAAATCAATCTTATTCCGATACTGGATGTCGGCAATGTCGTTACCGATGTTATTGCGCGAGGAGAAGAAACCACATGACTATGCTCGGGCTTATCGGTGCTCGGGGAGGCAGTGAACGGCTCCCGGGGAAAAACATAAAAGATTTCTTCGGTAAACCGCTTATCGCGTGGACGATTGAAGCTGCCAAAGAGAGTGGGATTTTTGACCGCCTCATTGTTATTACCGATAGTGCAGCAATCGCAGCAATTGCTCAACAGTATGGTGCCGAAATACCGTTTATGGAACCTGCGGAGTTGGCGACCAATCTCTCGTACCATGACGCCTTGCGCTATACGCTCCAGAAACTGGCGGATGATGAAAAATATGTTCCAGAGAATTTCATCCTGCTTGAACCGAGTGCTGTCGGAAGAAGTGTAACTCATATTCGGGAAGTTGCAGAAATTCTTACACGTCGCGCCGATTTCGATTCAATCGTTGGCGTATCAGAAGTGCCTGGACATGTTAGTTACTTAAAGCAACTTGCTATCGCCCCCAATGGGATAGTGGGGCGAGTTGGAGATAATGCTCCTCTTAAAAATCTGATTCACCGCAATCAAGAGGTGCCAAAGTCGTATTTTATCAATTCGGCCATATACGGGTTCCGTCGGAAGAATTTATTCGAAGGGGATAAGAGTCTTTGGGGTGAGAGCACCTATGGGTATGTCATGGACGGTTCAACACTAGCCGATATCGATACCATGGAGGACTGGAACATGGCAGAAGTTAAGATGAGATTTCTTCTGGAGAAAAAGAAAGGAGAAACTCACACATAATCGCCCACTGAACTTCCCGCGTATGGAATCCCCGCTTGCAATTTTTGAGATAGGTATAAATCATATGGGCGATAAAACGCGCGCATTGCGCATGGTTGACACACTCATTGCGCAAGGCGCAACGCATTTGACTATACAGGCGCTCGTCGAACCCTTGGTGTATAACCGCGATAGTGCCGGAGCCAAGACACTACAGCCGAATTGTCTCTCATTTGATGATAATGTTGCAGTAGTCTCGCATGCTCGCGATGCCGGTGCACACATAGGAGTAGCGATACTTGATCCGGCGCATGCTCAACGATTTGTTGACGCTGGAGCAAGCTTCTTTAAGGTGTTGAGCAGCGATATCAGCTACACCCCGCTGCATCTTGCCGCAGCAAAAACAAAAGCCCCCCTGTATCTTTCCACGGCGGCATCAACGCCAGATGAGATGATACAAGCAGTTAATCTAGTTCGTTCCCATTACCCTGATGCTGATATCAGACTCATCCATACGGTTTTCCCCATTCCCACGCCTGCAGCACAACTCAACCTATCTGCCATTCCATTTTTGATTGAAAAAATTGGCGTCCCAATTTCGTATGGACAACATTCAGCCGTTATGGAAGCACTGCCTGCGGCTATCGCAGCAGGTGCGGAGAGCGTGTTCGTTTACGTTGCAGAGGAGCTCTCTCCCGCATTAGTTGATGGTCCACATGCCATACTATGTAACGAGGCAGGGAAGGTGCTCGATATGCTTGCACAGACGCGCCTCATGATGGGTTCATACGATCGCGTTATGGGAGAACAAGAAAAATCGTGGCGTGCGAAGATCAGGCGATCTGTCGTGGCTAATCGGGCCATAGCGCGCGGCACAACAATTACACGGGAGATGGTGAACTATAAGCGGCCGGGCACTGGCATATCGCCATGGGATATAGATCGAGTGGTTGGAAGTGTTGCTAAACGTGATTACATACTCGATGAAGATATCATCTAACACCATATGACTATGATACGTACGGCATTAATTGGCGGCGCAAGTAAGGGTCTTGGTTTCGGATGCGCGGAGGCACTCGCTCAAAAAAGCCGCCGAATTGTTATGTGCGCACGGGACGAATCTGATCTCGATGCGGCTGCACATGCGTTACGTTCCCAGTATCCAGCGGTAGACGTTATCGCGATACCATGCGATTGGTCTAAAAAGGAAGCACTTATGCAGTTGCAGACGACACTGCAATCAAAAAACATAAACATAGACATACTCATCAACAACGTCGGAGGACCGATGCCGGGCACTATCTCGCAGCAAAATGAAAAGTCGTGGGAAGAAGCTTTAGACCTTCTGTTCCGGTCAACGATTCGAGTGTATGCCATGGTACTGCCGGGTATGCGCGCACGAAAATGGGGAAGGATTGTTAATATCTTGTCGACAACAGCGATTGAACCGTCTCCATTACTAGCGACTTCAAGCGTTGTGCGTGCCGCGCTCGCATCGCATGCCAAACTTACAGCCTGGGATGTCGCTAAAGACGGAGTCACGGTGAATAGCTTGATGCCAGCTGGCTTTTTGACAGCTCGAACTAATCAGCTCATAGATGACGCTGCACAACGTCGTAGTGTCGATAGAGATGCCATTGTGAAAGAAAAAGAAGCTGAATTACCTTCAGGCCATTTTATGAATCCGATAGAGTTGGGCTACGTAGCCGCATTCTTAGCATCGGATGAAGCTGCCGGCATTACCGGCACACTATTTCCTGTTGACGGTGGCGCAAAGAAATCGCTCTGAAACATGAAAGAGAGCCTATCATTTCTGCGTCAATTGCCTCCTGAAGAGCAAAGGCGCCTAGCGTATATCGAGGGCCGAGAGGATCTTTTCCAGACTAAAGTATTTGAAATCAAAGACGATGCAGAACCGCAGAAGGAGAAAAAGAAAAGTGTGTTGGTTATCTCTCGCGATCCAGGAAGTGCCAGCGCACTCGCACCAGTGATGGAGTTGTTGCATCACGATGACTCAATTTTCATGAGGGTACTGACAGACGGTCGGGCAGAAGAAATCCTAGAGAAAGAATTTCCGATGAAAGACATTACGCCCCAAGACATGACTATTGGTGCGGACCAGATACTTGGCACGCCAGACGTGTTACTGGTTAACTCTTCTGTTTCAGAAAAGGGACTTGAAACGTACGCTGTGGCGACCTATCCGGAAGTACCCATGATATTGGTCGAAGATTATTACACTTCTTCTCTCGGTTTTTTGCAGCGGCTCAAAGACCGCAAGTTGCCGTATCCCAAGAAGATTTGCGTCTTAGACAGCGAAGCAAAGAAAATTATCGCTAGAGACTTCCCGGAGTTGGAGGACAGAATTGAAATCACAGGACAACCGGCGTTTGACCGTTTTGCGACCGAAGACACGACTGGGTTAAAAATCGATGCCAGAAAAGAATTAGGTATGTTACTCGACGAAAAGCTCATTACGTTCGTATCTGCATCAATGGGTACCGATATTGAGTTGGTTGAAAAGATGGCAGAGGAATTGAAAACAGTGAAAGCAAAATTCAGACTTGCATTTACGGTCCATCCTAGGGATAATACGCCGCGGGATACTTATGAGAAAATTTTTAGAGAGGTGGGTATAACATGCGTTGATGTCGGGCAACTGGGATTTAATAAAGTCGGTGCGGCTTCCGATGTCATGACGATGATTATTTCAACCGAAGGGTTAAATGCCATCTATCGCCGTGAACCGACGATGCACATCACCGACCCACGATTCGTAATCCCATTAAAAGGTTTGGCATTGCCGCCTCCAGTGAAGCTCGGAGCGAGTGTCGGGCTTGATGACATGGGCGATTTTGCCGCGATGATTGAGCAGCTACTTGACCCCGAGAGTTCAGAAAATGTAGAACTGAAAAAACGTATGGAAGAGAACTATCCAGTGGACGGTAAAAATGCCGAGCGCGTGATGAATCTCTTGAAAGCAGAGATGATTTAAGACTAGCTTCTATGTGCACCTTTTCGCTCTAGGGAATGGTTATATGAAGTAACATGGACGACATGTCTCTATGAACACGCCTCAAAATTCTACTTTTAAGAACCTTGTTGCAATCTGGCGGACGTTCAGCAACTATCGTCTGCAGATTATTATCCTCGTCATACTTGGGGTTGTTGGTGCGATGCTTGATGGCATCGGCATTAACGCGATGATCCCGCTCATCTCTTTTTATACCAACGCCGGCAGCGGACCAACCGACTTTATTTCTCGCACGCTAGGAACGCTCTTCTCTTTTTTCCACGTGCCGTTCACGTTCCGCTATCTTCTTGCATTCATTCTCTCCCTCTTCATGTTGCGAGCGGTCACCGTGACGCTGTTCGGCTACATCCGCGGACGAATCGGGGCTCACTTTTCAGGCGTGGAAAGCGAAGCAATGTTGCGGCGAATGCTGCATGCCTCGTGGCCATTCCTTCTGAAACAGAAAATTGGCATGCTCCAAGCGACCTTCGTGCGCGATATCCAAAAAACTGAAAATCTCTTGAGCGTCTTCGGGCAGATCATCCAATCGTTCAGCGGCTTCGTCATTTATTTGCTCATCGCGATGAACATCTCGCCCATCATGACGCTGTGTACACTCGTTGCAGGCGCAGGGCTTATACTCGTCGTGCGACCGCTTATGGTGCGCGCGCAAGCGACGGGAAATATCTTGATGGCAGCCGAAAAGAGCTATATCCATTTCCTGACCGAGCACATCATTGGTATGAAGGCGGTGAAGGCCGCGGGTGTGCAGGAACGCGCGCTTGCGAGCGGTCAGACGCTTGTACAGCGACTGCGAAACCTCTCGATACGCATGGCGCTCATCCGTTCCATCAGCGGAAGTTTGTTTCAGCCCTTTAGTCTCATTTTCGTCATTATTCTATTCTCAATAACGTATCGCCTGCCTGATTTCAGCATGATTTCGTTTGCGGCGGCGCTGTATCTGATACAAAAGATTTTTACCTACCTCGAATCAGGGCAAGGGGCATTGCATGGTATACGAGAGTCTATGCCGTATGTACAGCATGTGGAAGGATTTAAGAAAATGCTCGACGAGCATCGCGAAGTGTCAGCAGAGGGAGATAAGCCGTTTACGTTTAAACGCGAGCTTGCATTTGCGAATGTCTCTTTTTCCTATGGCGAAAGTACAAAAGTTCTTTCCGGAGTCAGTTTTTCCATCAAAAAGGGAGAGACCGTCGGTCTTATTGGTCCGTCCGGAGCCGGCAAAACATCGGTCGCGGACCTCCTATTGCGGCTTTTCAAACCAAACGAAGGAGAGATGCTTCTTGATGGCATCTCAAGCGAATCTATCGCGCTTGATGTGTGGCGCGACCATATCGGCTATGTACCGCAGGATGTGTTCTTGCTTAATAGCACTATCGAGGACAATATCCGATTTTATAATGACAAGATCACCGAAGACGATATTCGGAGTGCTGCAAAGCAGGCAAATATTTACGATTTCATCGTGGGACTTCCGGAAGGATTTAATACACTTACCGGAGATAGGGGCGTTATGCTCTCCGGAGGACAGCGTCAGCGTATTGCGCTCGCTCGCGCGCTCGTCGGCACACCCGCGCTCCTCATTCTTGATGAGGCGACGAGCGCGCTCGACCACGAGTCGGAGAAACTCATCCACGAGTCTATCCGTGCGCTCCACGGCAAGGTAACGGTGCTCATCATCGCGCATCGACCATCGACAGTTGCCGAGGCTGATACTATTCTGGTCCTTAGTCATGGACATATTGTGGAACAGGGTTCCCCACAGGCCCTGCTCCAAGACAGCAATTCCTATTTTTCCAAGATGCAGCGGGCGTGATACAATAAGAGCATGAAAAAATACTTCTATTCGCTTGGTGCTCTCACGCTTGCGCTCAATGTAAGCGGATTGCCGGATATGCCCGCAGTACCGGGCGTACCGGCGGTGTCGATACCCGTCCAGGGTTCTGCTATCGACCTTGACGAACTGGAGCAGGGAAATATACGAGTAGGCAATGTGCAGATACAAACGGATGAAAATGGCGGCACGGACATACAAGTGGGAGATGACGTACGAATACAAACGGACAAACAGGGCCGTGCGAATGTACGGGCAGGAGATGTGGAGATAAATGCGGACGAAGACGATGATTCAATCACAATTGGAGGCGTGAAGTTCGACCTTGAAAGGGATGTAGACTCGGTGTTTTCATTTGACGGACTGAAACGGTCAATAGAACAGCGCAAGCAGGAACTTGAAGAAGAAGTTGCGAGCACAACATCGCAGGTCCAAGACATCCTAGAGAACGTGAATCAGGTGCGTCTTGCCGTGCACGCGCTGCTCGCATCGAAGGACTTGCTCGGCAGTATCGGGACTCAAATATCGCAGATTGCGCAACAGATGAACGACTCGGTCGCCACAACGACGAATGCGGAAACAAAGATACAATCGCGCGGTTTCTTCTCAAAGTTTCTGTTCGGCGGAGACAGTGCCGCGGCGAATATGATTTCAGAAGAGGTGGCGAAAAACCAAGAGAACGTACAAAAGGTCACCGAACTTCTTAATCAAACGAATGTCCCTGTGAATATTCAGACGACGCTCCAGGAACAGATAACCGCGCTACAAGCAGAGCAAGCGCGTCTCCAGAATCTCGCTAAAAAAGAGAGAAGTCGCTGGGGCATCTTCAGTTGGCGTTTCTTCTAGCCGCGAATAGCGGTGTGATATAGTAGCCCCAATCATGCATAACGAGGGGACAGTAAAGACAGTTGCAAAGTGGGTGGCGCTTGGAGCGCTTTTCCTTGTCCCGCTGATGCCGCTCATCGTCATCAACTCCTACTTCTTTCCCTTCATCACGGGCAAAGCATTCTACTTCCGTATTTTAGTCGAAGTAGCGGTCGCGGCGTGGGTTGTGCTTGTCTGTCTTGATAAAGCATATCGGGCACGCTTCTCGCTTGTTGGAGCGACAGTGCTTGTTTTTGTCCTCTGGATGTTCATCGCGGATGCGTTTGCGCCAAATGCCGCAAAGGCGTTCTGGAGCAACTTCGAGCGTATGGAAGGTTGGGTACTCCTCGTACATCTCCTCGGTTTCTTCTTTGCCGCGAGTGCCGTGTTGCGAGTGGAAAAGGCGTGGCGCGCATGGTTTCTGACCTCTCTCGGTGTCTCTGTCGTTATTTCTGGGTACGCACTTTTGCAGCTTTCGGGCTCATTTGCCATTCATCAAGGTTCCGTTCGTATTGACGCATCGCTTGGCAACTCCGCGTATCTGGCGATTTATCTTCTCTTCAATGTATTCATTGCGCTCTGGCTTGCACTCACCGAAAAGTATTCATGGCTCAAGTGGTCGCTCATCGCGCTCGCAATACTTGAAGGAGTACTCATTTTCTATACAGAAACACGAGGGACGATCATCGGACTCGTATTCGCGCTCACGCTCGCGACATTTCTTACTGCGCTCACCGCGAGTAAGCGCGCACGCGGATGGGCGATGGGCGCTCTTGTAGGCATCCTCATTCTCGTTGGGAGCTTTTATCTCGCGCGTAACTCGGCGTTTGTGCAGGGGAATCACGTGTTCCAACGGGTTGCCTCCATATCGCTTAACGATGGCGCAACGCGCTTCGCTATCTGGCGGATGGCTTTTAGCGGAGCACTCGAACGTCCGCTTACGGGTTGGGGACAGGAAGGGTTCAATTACATTTTCAATAAGTATTATGACCCATCGTTGTATCATCAGGAACCGTGGTTTGACCGGGCGCACAATGCATTCATCGATTGGCTTACCGCTGGAGGGTTGCCGGCATTTGTGCTCTATGTGTCGCTGTTCGGTTCAGCGTTGATGCTTTTATGGAAAAGTCCTGAACTTTCGCGTCCGGAACGTATTGCGCTTACGGCCGCATTGGTCGGCTATGCATTCCACAATATCTTCGTTTTCGACAATTTGTATTCTTACGTTTATTTCTTTGCGATACTTGCACTTATCGACTCCCAAGTTGCGCGGCCCATTCCAAGATTCGAATCTGCGCCTGAACTCAGTGCCACAGACGGAGCGACGACCGTTCTTCCGATTGTAACTGTCGTCGTTTTTGCCGGCATCTGGTACGTCAACATTCCTGGGATGCAGGTGGCGACAACCCTTATTAAGGCCATTTCGCCTTCGGGCGCTGGCATTGATGCGAATATTGCAGTATTCCAAGAACTTGCAGCACATCCGGCATTTGCCGCCCAAGAGGTGCGCGAACAACTCGTCTCCTTTGCCGCTTCGGCCGTGCAGAGCCCGCAAGTAACCAATGAACAGAAACAGCAGATAGTGTTGCTTGCCTTGAGCGAGATGCAGAAACAAGTTGACGCATATCCGCTTGATGCACGCAGCCAGCTCCAGCTCTCCTACATCTATCGCGCAGCTGGAGATGGTGTGAGTGCGCTCAAACAGCTCGAAATCGCAAAGACGCTTTCGCCGAAGAAAGAACAGATATGGATTGAAGCAGGAGCACTCGAATGGGACATGGGTAACGTCAAAGCAGCGCAGATAGATTTCAATACGGCATACGAGCTCGGGCCGCAATTCTCGGATCTCGCCGAATACGCCGCCGCAGGTAATTTTGCGGCCAGTGACAGTGCGGCCGCCGAAAAAGTGTTGCTTAGCGCTTTCGGCACGATAAGCGTCGACAGTGATATTCTCGCGGTCGCATACTATCGCGCAAAGGAATGGCCGCGCCTTATTGGTATGTGGAAACTACGCGTCGGTAAGCCCGATGCAACCGCGCAGACATGGTTCTCACTTGCGGCCGCCTACTACGCCGCAGGTGACAAAGCGAACACTATCAAGACGATTACTACCGCAATGACACTCTTTCCGGACGCGGCAGCCTCTGGCGTCGAGGCTCTCAAGCAGATAGAAGGAAAATGAGCACCCGTGCGGGTACAATGAAGCATCGAATGCAAGAACACGTTCCACTCGCACCACTCACGACACTCGGTGTGGGAGGGGAGGCGCGTTTTTTTGTAGAGGCAGAAACTATACAAGACGTGGTAGAAGCGCTTGACTATGCGCGTGCACACGCACTCCCTCTATTCGTGCTTGGCGGGGGTTCAAACATAGTCGTTGCCGATGGCGGCTTTGACGGGCTGGTGCTCTTAATGCGCATACCGGGCATTATCTGTGAAAAAAAGGATACTCGCGTGACGGTAACTGTGGGTGCCGGTGTCGAGTGGGATGAGCTTGTCGCGTATACCGTCACACGCGGATTCATTGGGCTTGAATGTCTCTCCGGTATCCCCGGTACGGTCGGCGGTGCCGTCGTCGCCAATCTGGGGGCGTACGGGGCGCAGTGTAGCGATGTATTCGTCAGCGCAGACGTGCTTGTGCGTGACGATGAGACACATACCGTGCAGGTGTTCAAGAACGAGGATTGTAAGTTCGCCTATCACGACAGTATGTTTGGGCATATGCCCGGGAAGTATCTTGTTGTGCGCACGACGTTCTCGCTTCTGGCGGCAGGAACATCGCATCTCTCGTATCGAGACAATCGTTTTGACCTGAATGCGCTTGCCACGAAGCTCGGCCATGAACCGACTCCTGCCGATGTTCGCGCGGCAGTGTTGAAAATGCGTGAAGAGAAAGGAGTGCTCCAGAGTTCTTATAGAAGCGCCGGTTCTTTTTTCCATATGCCGTTTGTGTCTTTGGAGACATATGCCTACATTACGCCCAAAACACGTGCGCTGGACAGTGGAAAAGAAGAACGTTTGCGTCCTTGGGCGTGGGAACAGCCCGATGGTACCTACAAAATCGCCCCCGGATTTCTGCTTGAATATACCGAGTTCCAAAAAGGATACGTGCGTGGAGGAGTGGGAATTTCACCGAAGCACACTCTCTCAATCATCAATGTAGGCGGTGCGCGCGCGCAGGAAATCGGCGCGCTTGCGCGCGATATGCAAAGTGCGGTCAAGGATCTATGTAATATTCATCTTGAACGCGAAGTTGAATATGTCGGCGATATGTATTGACCCGAATATGTATTGACCTGTTGCTGTTCTCCTGTTATCCTCGTTTCTCTTTCTATTGT
>ERZ1292623.4470-Hain-H51-01um-R1-4470-length-11439-cov-5_pt1 | contig 11439 bp, 9 predicted proteins | sample MGYA00564398_ERZ1292623 | MGnify/ENA primary metagenome ERZ1292623 (study PRJEB36523, sample SAMEA6512633) | groundwater metagenome | collected 2019-01-07 | study: AquaDiva: Metagenomics assemblies of 32 groundwater samples | reverse complement strand
GCACCGCTGAAAACGGTGCCGCCCCCCGCGGAAGTGAGGAGAAGATCGTTGGGAAACGAATCGTTATCCGCATCCACCACTTGGACGCCGGAACCCGTGTTCAGGGTGTTTGGAAACGCTTCCGAAGTCGAAGCCCCATCCCAACGACCATTGAAAGAGGAAGCCGTATTCAAATCAAAGGCCCCCGATTTCGAGTCGATATCGAGAATCATGTAAAGAGACCCCGCATCCGCGGCCACAAAATCATTGAGAGAATACAATAGGAGATCGTTAGAATAGCCATTCCCATCCAAATCCGCCAAAAAGGCACCCTTGCCTGAAAATGCGGAACTCCCCAATAGGGTGCCGGAAGCCGGACCATACCAATGGACAGAGGAATTGGACACATTATTCAGGTCGAAGGATCCCCGATTCAAATCGATATTTCGAAGGAGATAGACGGCCCCATTGTTGGAACGAGAACCCATATCTGCAAACGGAGAAGCAATCAAGAGATCATTGGAATAGGAACCATTATCCACATTCACCAACTGAAAACCCGGACTGGGCTCACGCTTGAAATTGATCCCCGCATCCGTGGTGGTGAGGCCGATGGAATCACTGGCGTTCCCGCCGGAATAACGAGCCCCATAATTCACTGAGCTCCCTAAGGAATAAACAGGATCCAGAAGCTGCTCCTCCCCAGGAGCCAGCGTGACCGAAAGGAAGGTTTCGATAACCCCCACCGAGCCGGAGTGATGAACCAAAACAACGGGAGAAAACCCCGCTTCCACAAAATCAGAGAGATCGTATTCACCGACAAAGACATCTCCATCATACAAGTGGAGGATTGAATCCCCGGAAGAAGGAGAATGGGTTTGATACCAAGACGAAAGATGGAGAGAGCCGGAAGGAAAAACGACCCGATCAAAAAAACCCTCCAGACGAAGACCCAGGAGGCGCGTGGAAGAGGACCCCGAATCATTGCGGACGACCAATGATTGCTTCACATCGTGCAGGCGATCCCCCAACACAATAATCGAGGGAGACTCCGGAAGAGGGCGGGTCCGCTCAATAGCGTGCGAGAGGGAAATCCCATCGCACGAAAGAAAATTTTCCCGCTGACGCCACCGGCTCAAATCGGGAAGATACTCCTCCCACGCATTCGAGAAAAAAGCATCCTGCGACACATCCCAAAAAAGGGAAGGGACGGAAGAAAGAGGATAATCATGCGAGCGGGAACCCAGGGAAAGAGCCACCGCATCCGATGAAGGAGACGAAAAAGAGGAAAGCGAGGAATCGCATTCGAGAGAAACCTCAAAATTGCTTGATAATTGCTGAAGAGCGAGAAACTCGTCCCGCAATGAGACCCCGCGAAAAAAACGCTTATTGGAATGCAAACGCTTGGCAAGAAGAATAGCTTCCACTAATGAATCATCGGCGAGGAAGGGAAGAGAATCCCCATTCCAATCCCGGAGGGGGGGATCAATCACCTGAAGAACGAAGGGAGAGGTGAACGAACGAGAGGAAACGGGCTCCCACGGAAGGGAACAGGAGAGGGCATTCGCATCCCAGCGAGGACAGCGACGCAACACCGTAGAAGAAATGGATGGAGAAAGAGACCAACCCCCCAGCGAAAAAGGGTAATCCGTGGAATATACCCAAATGGGAGAAGTGGAGGAAGTAGAAGAATCAGCGACGCGATTCCCGTCCATGATGAAAAGAGAGGCAGGATCTTCTTCCCCAACGGACGAAACATGGAGGAACGTTCCCGGATGATCCAACGAAGCCCCATCGATTGAAATAGATTCTAAGGGACCCACGAAGGGATGGAGGAGGAGGTCGTATTCCCCGTGCGGAAAGAGATGACTGTTCCCATCCAAGGGGCCCATCTCACGAAAAGGAGACGACGCAAAATACTCCCCGGGAACATCCGCCAAGGAGATAGGAGAAGAAGGATTGGAAGAAATTGACTCGACTCGGTGGACCTGAACGAAAAGACCGGAGCGACCCGACCATTCTACGACCAACGAATCACCCTCCCGGACGGCCGGAAGCCATGAGACGGAACAGGAACCGGAAGGAGAATCAAACGAGGAGCAATAAAAAAAACGGGAATTCTCATCCAACGGAAAATGAATCGTATTGGAACCCGTGGAATAATCCAAGCGCACATCCAATGAAGAAATAGGTTCAAACGCCGAACCGTGGTACACAAACGGGGAGACCGGCACATTCACCCGAAAACGAGCCAGATAGCCATTGGAATCCAAGACCAGGCGAGAAATGTCCATGGAAAGGAGAGGAGCATCAAAGAAATGAAGCGACGCATCATACACCCCACCCGGAAGAGAAATGGGAGAACCCGAAGAACGAGCTAATGGAACACGGGAAGAAGGAGCCGTGATAACGGAATAACCCGAAAGAGAAGGAGGAAGGAGAGTAAACCACTCCTCTTTCACCTGAACGGGAGGGAGTGTCTCCGCGTCCCGGAGACGTGGACGGGACTTGCGAGAACGAGAAGGAGGAGAAGGAGAATCCCCACTAGGAACAGGAGGATTATCCACCCGAATGGTTGTACGGGCCGTGACACACCGTTCAGCGACGCACGACTCCCATTCGAGCGAAAGATCCCCATCCGGAAAAACGGACGTGTCTAAACTGCCCGACCAATGCGAATCGGGGGTTAGAAGGATTGAGGTATCCCCTGCACGAAGAGTAATGGAAGAAACCCGATCCGTTGAAGGACGCGCCAGAAGGACAATCGTACCCTCGGCACGCTCCCCATCTAAGGGGGAAAGGACCGCAATATCAAACGGAACGGAAGAAGAGTCAAGCGAATCTGAAGCCCCCCGCTCCTGCGCTGAAACCCACAAGGGGAGAAGGACGAGACATCCAAGAAAAAGAACCCACCCCAGGGAACGAGAAAAGGAAAATGAATGCATGGAAAAAGAAACGAATAATGGTTATTATGCCTTCACCCCCACCCCCACACGGCCCGCACCTGTTTTTTAAGCCAAAAAACAAGGGAAACGGATATGAATGCACGAATGGGAATGATTATCGTCGCACTCCTCCTGATTGCAGGATGGGCGGCGGCCGCCGATTTCAGAATCCAGCGAGGAATATCCACCATCGCGACGAGTGCTTCCACCGCCACCATTACCGCCGGAACGGACTATGTGGCACCGGCTGACATCAACAAAGCATTCATCCGGATTACGGGAACCAAGAGCAGTGGATTAGGACATAACAGCGGAGGAGGAACCCAACCCCCATCTGATTTCCAAACATGGGTAACCAACCCCCAAAACCTGCTCACGAGCATCACATTCCGACGCTACTCCGCAACCGCTTCATTCAACACGCGCATCGAATGGGAAATCATCGAATATGTAGGACCCACCAACGGACCCAACCGGATGATCGTGAGGGAACAGACCGCGCTAGCCGGGAGTGGATCATCCCGTCTGACCGGGGGAGCGGTCACCGCCATCACCAATCCCCTCGATGCCGTCGTATTCATCACCGGACAAGGACATAACTCCGCCACCGCCACCACTCTGGATCGAGGATTATTCTATTCCGAACTCGTAACCAATAGAGTGCCCCAATTCACACGGGGGGACGGAACAGGGGATGCGAACGTGAGCTATGCCATCGTGGAATTCATTGGGAAAAACTGGGAAGTCCAACGCGTCCAACACACCTATTTAGCCGCAGGCGCCAACGAAGCCGAGACTATGACCCAATTCATTAACGACATCAACAAAGCATTCCTCCACACCCAATTGGCCACCAATAGCGGAACCAATGATGAAGCAGGGCATCGAGCATGGATTGACAGCAACTCCAATGTAACATTCAGAGCGGCTGCCGGCGCATCCATCCCGACCGTCACGATGATAGGAGCCGTGTGGATCATCGAAAACACGCAAGTGGACGGGAACCAAATGAATGTTCAAACATGGTTCGGGAACGACGCAACCGGGGGAAGCGAACCCCAAACATCCACCCAAACCATCAATCAAGTCAGGGATGTCAACCAAACCAGCATATGGGGAGAAGGAGCCGATGCCAGTGGGACCGGGGGAACCCCCCCACGGGGAACGATCGGAATGCAATTGACGAATACAACGACCGTCACCCTGTGGACCTCGGATACGGGAAATGCGAGCGATTATGTATTCCAAGTCGTGGAATGGCCCAGCGCCCCCACCGTGACCGCGAGCGCGAGCAAGACGGCATTCACCTTTGTTGTATCGACCGTCACGACCAAAAGCCACAGCATCACGTTCGGGGGGAACTGCAATGCCAGCGCATTCTTCTTTAACGAAACCACTGCACTCCTCGACCCGGACGGGGACGGGAATGCAGGGAAAGTACGACCCGCCAGTATGAGAGCGGGAATCGAAATATTCCGCGACTACAATTTCGCCGGAACTACCAATCCCGCGGACGGAAACATTGCGTTTAACGGAGGAACATCCGCCAATCCCCCAACATCGAATATAAGTGTTGACAACGAATTCAATGACACCCAATACGCTAACGTTTCCGCAATCGATGAGGTGGCGTACACCAACACCCGCACCACAGACGGACTGATTCCGACGCAACGATATGTATTCAAAGCGATCAATGACACGAATACGATAAGAGACCTCAACATCACATTTGTGGGAAACTCCCAACGGACAATCAATTGTCCCACCACAAAAATTGGAACCGCCCGGGACCTCAACATTTTCTTATGGGACTATGTGGAAGACGAATACCGGCAGGTATTCACGACCGATGGAACAGGATATGGTACCAGTTCCGCCGGAATGACCATCGAAGTCAACGTGGATCAAAATCTCTCCCACTACTTCGAAACAGACAAGAATATCACCCTTCTCATGCAGGGAATCACATCCACCGGAACAGGGACGGGAAGCGCATGCGTCCACACGGATTTCATCCAATTGCGCATCCACCATTTCGTCCAAAACCCAGGATACTGCCAATCCGAATCCCTCGCACCGATGACTATCACCAACACAGGAAGCGGAAGCACGAATATCGATGCCAACTTTGCCGGCGCGTTCACGGGGACGGATTTAAACCTCGTCCTGAAAGTATGGCAGGGAACCGGAACGGGATGCGGACTCGATGCGATGGGGGGATGGGAAACCGATTGCAGTATCAGCTCCACGACCACCGCACCCAACACCACGCAGTGCAAACAATTCAACCAAACCAATGCGACGACGGGAAGCCGACTCACCACCGGACTCGCGGCCGGAGACACTAACCAACTCTGCTTCTCAGGGGACCTCAATGCGGGAACAGGACCCGGGGATCACAACCAATCATTCCAAACGGCGGCGAACTGAATATGCTACCATGGAATGCAATCGCCGGAATGGGAATTATTTTCCTTGTCGCCGGGTGCCTTGCCCCCGCCGAGAGCGACTTGGGAAAACCAAACCCCCCACTAATAGGATACGGATTGTATGCCGGATATGCCGACACCCATGAAATCACAATCGAGGAAACCAAACTTTTTTTTCAGGAAGTCTATGGATTAAAAAATGAAGAACAAATATTCGCCAAAATACCCCCCCTATCCAATCGGATGGAAAGCATCCAAAAAGGAATGATGGGGGAAGAGGGAAATGCGATGAAAAACATCCCGGAAAGCATTTATCTACGACCGGAATTCTATCCCACGTATTCCACTAGCGGAGTCAAGACATGGACCCACGCCCCACCCATCCCTGCCGCCACCATTGGAATTGGGGGGACGCCGGGAGAACAAAAAGCGACCATTCCCATAGGAGGAGGAACCTTCGAGACCGTCCTTTTTGTGACCAGCGCGTGGGGAAGCACCTACTATCAAGGAATGACCCTCGCGTACCGCGTGGAACCAGCAGGGGACATCCAATTAGAATTCAACCCATCCACATTCGTACTGGGTCCTGCATTCCCCCAATTCGACGAAAAATGGGCCCAAAAAGTGGAAATACGAGGAGAAGTGGGTTCAGAAGTAGGAGAGGGAAACTATCAAATATTTCTCTATCCCGCCCTACCCAGCGGAGAAAATGAGAAGGAATGGAGGGAAAAATACGCCCCCTATATCCACGCAGCCGGGGCGGTTGTTGACCCGGAGGGGATTGGAACCCTTTTTCTAACCATTGAAGGGGAAAATGAATAATGACGCGAGAAACGAGTTCGAAAAAGGAAAAACGAACCAATACGGGGAAAGAAATTGTGATATTCCGCCTGAGCGAACGAGGGTATCGTGACCTCCGCATCACCACTCATTGCGCCCTCGTAGCACGTGCATGGGGCGCCCGACGAATTCTGTTGTCTGGGATGGCTGACCCCCATATCCGGGAAACCCTGCAATCCATCAATACGGAGTTTGGGGGCGACTTCGAAGTAGAATATGAAAACGACCTCCTGAAACGGCTGCGAACGATGAAGAAAGAGGGATACACCCTCGTGCATCTCACGATGTATGGAGAATCCCCCCCACAAGTTATTCCCGCATTGAGAAAGGTGGGACGAATCGCCATCGTCATCGGATCCGAAAAAGTCCCGGGAGGGGTTTACCAAATGGCTGATTTCAACGTAGGAATCACCCGGCAGCCCCATAGTGAAGTCGCCGCCCTCGCCGTATTTCTACATTACCTACAGGGGGGCGAAGAGGAAACCTTCCATTTCCCAAATGCGAAAAAAATAATCATACCCAACCCAAAAGGGAAAGACATCCGGCCCGCGCGCGACATTTAAACTGAATGGATGAAGATGGAGAGTATGGCGAAAGACCCCGACATTTTGACATTCAAATTGACCCAAGATTTCCTGAAAACGGTCGCGGGAGAAGAGGCACTACCCGTCGTGCGGATATGCCTGGACAAAAATGGAAAATGCCTGGATGAAGACATCGAAGCTAAGATGAAACATCTCAAGATCACCGAAATCCGGAGTATTCTAAACCGGCTCCACTATCGTGGAATTGCATGCTATAACAAAACGAAGAACAAGAATTCAGGATGGTATACCTATACGTGGGAAATCAAACAGCGGAGGATTGTGGAACTGATACTGGAACAGCAGTCAGAGATGCTTCAGAAGCTCGAACAGAAAGCAAGATTTGAGAGTGATCATGAACTATTTGTTTGCAAGAAGAATTGTGAAGAAACTCCATTTGAGATTGCCGCCCAATATGAATTCCGATGTCCCGAATGTGGGGATTTGATGAATCCAGTAGACGGGAAGAAAAAGCAAAAAGAGGTCACCCATCAAATTGGACAATTGAAAACCGAGTTGACGGAGCTTCAAAAAATCATCTAAAATCGCACATTCTTGGACAAATGAGAGAAATATAAGGAGATGGGAAATAGAATTAAAACACAGCCAAAATTACCAATGGACGCTATTTGTGACGTCATTAAGTAACGTGAATCTAGCGGGGCGGGGCAGCCTGGAGTGCCCGTCGGGCTCATAACCCGAAGATCGAAGGTTCAAATCCTTCCCCCGCTATAATACTCTTTTTTCTTTCTTTTTCATCCTTGATTACTTTCCCTGTTTTTTTTACCCTCAAATTTTGTAAACTGTGGATAAATTCTACTAGGAACTGAAAAAAATAGCCTCATTTTTCAATTTTTGGTCTCCTGGAGACCAAATATTAACCATTCGTATCTTTCCATTTTTTTGTTTTATGATTGCATCCATTTCGACCACCCTCACTTGAATTTTTTGTTGATTATTATTAACCTTAATCGTAATTACCAACTTTGTTTCATATTTTAAGTTGCTTTTGGTAATTACTAGTAATTACCATACAGTTTTTAAGTAATTACTATCATTACCATCATTACTATGATAAAATTCTTACTCCGCCGGGTGTTCAAGGCCGTTGGAAAGCTTCAACAATGGGTTGGAGAGGATATCCAAAATGAGGCAGCCACACAACAACAAAGAAACACTTTAACATTAGCCAGTGAAAGAGAGAGAGGCGGGGCTGCCCGCAAGAGATATCAAATAGTGAATATGTGGGACCATCTGACATTCAAAGAAGGCACCCAAGCTCATCACATCACCAAAGTGTTGGATCACGAGGAATGGATTAGTATGGAAGAGATACTTCGTCGCGTGAATGAGTTATTCGGAATTTTGTATCAGAACGAACGATCTCTATATCCTTATTTGAAGACCCTTGTGGATGCGGGATTATTAGAAGCCAATATGGTGGGAGGAAAAATGAAGTGGAGAAAGAAGAATTTGATTATTACTATTGGAGAAGAAATGGAAGAGGAAGTGGCGCGAATGTCGACGTCACAACCCCTTAACTAATTTAGCACGTTCATTAAACTCCGTTAATTTTGGAGAATGGGAGTAGTGGGTGCGAAACCATTCGTGAGAAAGAACAGATTGGGCCTCATTCAAAACGGCTTGTTTGTGCCCTTCCTCCACTTTTTCAGAGAGTTTATGCTTGTCCAAGATTGTGCCCAATTCGTCATGAACTTTTTGGGGAACTTTTTCATTTGGAGTAATATATGTTCGATCCAACAGCTCTTCTAACGCATTCACAATTTTGTTATCTTCTACCTCTTTTTCATCCATATAATAGACGGCTTTCCAATCTCCTTTGGATCGCCAATTATGGGATGGATTCTGGCCGGTGGCGCAAAAATTCTTGAATTTGGAGAAAGCAGCAGGGTGAATAATTACACTATTTTTTCCTGGACGAAGATAAGGAGTATCTGACAGGACTCCTTTTCGATGATAATGGTATACTTTCCCATTGGATTTTGTCACATTTTGGGTATACCCATAGATAGCCCTGAAGAGCTTCTGGTACGTATATGTAGAATGTTTAATCGATTCAGGTAAAATAAATTTGTATTGAATAAAATAGGCTTTAACCATGACCGCACCCCCCATACTTCCAGTAATATACTGATTATAGAAATAAAATCGTGTTTATGTTGTCTTATAAAACATAAGAACTATTTAAGCTAGAGTGTGCTGGTTGAGAGCACGCTCTAGCGTCGTCGAACATATGGTTGATAGGATGGTCGGCGTGTCACTGAAGGAGAGGACGAATCTTCTGTTGATTCGTCGATCGCGGGTCGAGATCGCGTTCCCACTAACAAAATATCTTTAGCAGATAAAATGTTTTGATAGGGTATGCTTTTCTCTGCAATAATTTTTCGAGCCTCGATTTTGGTTCGAACCTTTAAGGGTTCGGTCGTCATTGTTTCGATCTTCCCTTTTTCTAGGTTTATCACTAAATCGAATACTTTCCCCTTATACTCGGCGTTATCCGTATAGATATCCATTCCAAAAAGCTTGGAGATGCGTACTGTCATAGATTTTTCCCCCTGATTTCATCTAAAATCAAGTGCACGATAGAACCCGAACATTGTATTTAAACTTTTGGCAAACGTTTCGGGTGTTTTTCTCTTTTTTTCATTCAAAATTTGATTTTCCTCGAAAACTATGAATTATCGGAAGTGTGGGGGCAGGACCCAACCCCCCCAAATTATGTTGTTTGTTTCTATATAATTTAATGGTATAATTTGTCCATTGGACTTTGAACCTTCTTTATTTCTTCATTTGACACGTGGGTGTAAATGGATGTGGTCGAAAGATTGGCATGTCCCAGAAGAACCTGTATTTTTCGAATGTTTTCCCCACTTTCTAGTAAATGGGTGGCAAATGAGTGTCGCAACACATGAGGAGTCACGCGCTTGAGAATTTTGGATTCTTTGGCGGACTGCCGTATAATCCGTTCGACCGTGTCGGTGGAGATAGACTTCCCGTTTTTTTTGGAAAAGAGAAATTCCGATTTCACTCTCTTACGATTCAAATATTTTTTCGCCTCTCCTATCCATTTTTGGGAGAGAACAATCATCCGATCCTTGTTGCCCTTGCCTCCTTTCACTTGCGCAGTGCCATTTTCCCAGTCAATGTCCATTCCTTTCATTTTAACGGCCTCGCTCACCCTGACTCCAGTGGAGTAAATGAATTGCAGCAGCAATCGGTTGCGTCCGTGTCGAGTATTCAGAAAGATTGATTTGATTTCGTTCATCGTTAGAACGCTGGGAAGCTTTTTGGCCTTTTTGGGAATTTTTATGTCTTCGACGATACCCAGCTTGAGATGTTGCTCTAGGAAGAATCGTAATGCGGAATGCATGAGCGATAGGGTAGCATTCGATACATTCTTCTCGCGGGCTTTGGCCAGGAACGAAATGACATCTTGTTTCGTCCACGTTTCTGGGGTCTTGGAGGCGTGTTCCAAAAATTTTTGGGTATAAATTAAGTACATTTGAATCGTTTTGGGTGAGTATCCTGTAACCAGAAGCTCCTGTCGGAAGGCGGTGAGTATCGGCTGAATGGAGTGGGGAGCTGGCGCCGTTTCTGCTGCTTTTTTTTCCATTTCTTCAATGGAAAGGCTTTTCGCGTTGTCGAGTGGGATAATTGGTTCCAAATCAGCCATTCAAGGAGAAGGAGATTGAAGGATAAAATGCTGCTCTATTCCCCTTCAGCGGCATCCTTCTTTTCATCCGAATGAGAATTGGAGGCTTCTTCCTCCAACTCTGAAAGAATTTTTCCTTTTTTTCCTTTCTTGACTTCTTCAAAGTCTTCCACTAATACCTCAGCCTCTTCATCATCGAGGCCCAGCATGTGAAGTTTCTCCTTGTGGTCGTCTTTCGTCAAGCGATCGAACTGTTCCTTCCATATTCGATCTTCCGGCTTGACTATTTTGCCTTCTGGATGCTTCCGTTTTTGCGAGAGTGGCATACTATTTCCTTCTTTCCACGGTCTTTATAAGCGCGCTATCTCATACTTATGTCGCACCCATGGACCAAATGCTTATATACAACGTTGGCCCTTATTCGTATTCCGTGTTATTTTTCCAGTTTCGCTGTTGAGCCGGTGAAATTGGTTGTCCTTAACACACCAAAGGAAGGGGTCCCATGAAAGTTGAAGTTTCCGAAGAATTGCGTCTGAAGTTGCTGGAGGAAGAGTTCAAGCTCCGCTCCAAACAGCCTACTGCATGGACAAAAACAAAATTTCGTCCATACGCTAATTTTCGCCGGCCGAAGACTGAACAAGTGATTCAATAGTCCTGTTCAATCTTCATTTTTTTTCTTTTTCCCGTCTTGTCGGAATGGCTACCCTTAAATAGCGGTTTTCCATTTCCATTCCAATGGACCTCAATCACATTCCATGGATAGTGGGAATCATTCTATTGGCGGCGGCTGGAATCCTCTACTTTGGATTGCCCAATTTTTCTCCCACTGGATTGGTTTCGACGGTTCTTCCTCCTTCCAATCCGTTTATCGGAAAGGTTACTCATAATATGGAACAAATTTTCCGCGATCAACCCCAAGCCGTGATTGAGCAGGATGGTCGAAATGGATTGTTGTTGCCGGGCGGAAATTCCATCCAATTTGCTAC
>ERZ1292623.4469-Hain-H51-01um-R1-4469-length-11443-cov-8_pt1 | contig 11443 bp, 9 predicted proteins | sample MGYA00564398_ERZ1292623 | MGnify/ENA primary metagenome ERZ1292623 (study PRJEB36523, sample SAMEA6512633) | groundwater metagenome | collected 2019-01-07 | study: AquaDiva: Metagenomics assemblies of 32 groundwater samples | reverse complement strand
ACGACCCCTTTACCCCTCAAAAAATCGTTCGTTCAAAAAATCTTCGGATTGAACCCCTCGGTTTCGCTCGGGACAGGCCTGACACTTACCGCGCGCGAAGCGCGCGGCGTTGCGGAAATTCAATGGGCTTCCATTGCGGAAGCCCATCAAAAAAATTCTAAAACTGATACCTGTTTGTTATTGGGGCGAGCGAGGGGAATCGAACCCCCCTCTCAACCTTGGGAAGGTTGCATAATACCACTATACGACGCTCGCTTATTCCATTAAAAATCTAAACCATTCTTTCAGCTTTGACAAGAAAGAATTTTCATTTCGTTCTCGGCCGGTTTCCTCTTTTGGCTCTTCTTCTTTTCTATACACGAAAACAACTTCCTCTCCTTCCTTTTTCAAATTCAGCCGCAAGCGAGCCTGCTTTTCCAGATAGCTTTCGGTATTAAAGTATTCAGCTAGATTTTTTTGCCTTTCCTCGTCTTTCTTTAAGGCCGCGATTTTATTTTCCAAATCCTCAAGTTGTCTTTTTGTTTCCAGTTTTTTCGGGTAATCTTTGGTAGTCAGATAAACCAGAAAACCGGCGGCAAAGACCAAGATAAAGGTAAAAATTAATTGACGATTAAGCATAAATTAGTGTAATATGAAAACTGCGAAAAATGTTTGTCAATAAAAGATTACTAAGGATTCTGACTATCATCATCGCGATTATGGTTGCTTTCAGCATGATTGCTTTTTACTCTCTTCTAATATTCTAACACATGGCCCGAGGAAAACAGATTCAATCAGTCAAAGGCATGCACGACATTCTCCCGGAGGACTGGCCCTTAAGGGATTTTGTTTTTAAGAAAGTAAAAACGATTCTGGAGGACTATGACTATGAAAGAATTGAAACGCCGGTTTTGGAACAAACCGAACTTTTTGAAAGAGGCGTGGGCGGAGGAACCGACATTGTTGAAAAAGAAATGTATTCTTTTAAAACCAAGGGCGGCGATTCGGTCACCATGAGGCCCGAAGGAACGGCGCCGGTTGTCCGGGCTTATCTTGAGCACGGGATGAGGTCTTTGCCCCAGCCGGTAAAACTTTATTACTTAAGCCCCAAGTTTAGACACGAACAACCTCAGCTTGGTCGATACAGACAGTATTGGACAATTGGCGCCGAGCTTTTGGGCGAAGGCAGTTTTTCGGCTGATGCTGAATTAATTTTCATTTTATGGAAAATTTTTGAAGAAATAGAACTGAAAGACAAAATAACATTGCAAATCAACAGCATCGGTGATTCGAATTGCCGGCCTGAATACAAAAAGGCCCTCAAGGATTACTATAAAAACAAACTAAAAAAGGTCTGCGCCCCTTGCCGGGTAAAATACAAAAAAAATATTTTAAGAATGCTTGACTGCATTCAGCAGGAATGTCGTGAGATCTCGGCCAAAGCCCCTCAAATTTTTGACTTTCTTGACGATGACTGTAAAACCCACCTCAAAAACGTTCTAGAATTTTTAGAGGAAGCCAAAGTCCCTTACATTTTGAATCCTTACTTAGTCAGGGGTCTGGATTATTACACCCGAACCGTTTTTGAGATTTGGCCGGAAGAAGGAGGAATGGCCTTGGCTTCAGGCGGCCGATATGACCGACTAGTCGAAACGCTCGGCGGCCAAAAAACAGAAGCAGCCGGCTGGGAAATCGGCGTTGAGAGAATAACCGAATTTATAAAAAACAAGGACATAAAGATTCCAAAACAAAAACCAGAGCCGAAAATTTTTCTGACCCAGTTAGGGGACTTAGCCAAAAAAAGGAGCTTGATTATATTTGAACAGTTCCGCAAAGCCGGTATTCCACTCAAGGCCTCTTTCACTCGTGACAGCATCAAAAGTCAACTAAGAATAGCTAATAAGCTTGGGGTCAGATTCACCTTGATCTTGGGTCAGCGCGAGGCCCTAGATGGAAACATTATTTTGCGCGACATGGAATCATCGGTCCAAGAAACCCTGCCCCTTGAAGGAATAGTTGAAGTGATTAAAAAGAGATTAAAAGAGAAATAAAGGAAGTATTCAGCTTCTTTATTTCTTACATCATTCATGATATCAGATGTTTTCTGCAAAATCATTAAAGGAGAATTGAAGGCTGATATTGTTTATAAAGATGAGGATTTTTGGGTGATTAAAGACATTAATCCCCAGGCGCCGGTGCATTTATTGATAATTCCGGTTCGGCATTATTTTTCACTTGAGGATTTTTTAGAAAAAGGAGATTTGGCGCTTCTTGGCAAATCGCTTATAGTGGCTCATAAAGCTGCCCACCAGGTTGGCATTGCCGATAAAGGTTATCGCTTGATAATGAATGAAGGAGAGCACGGAGGCAAATTAGTCCCCCATTTACATATCCATCTTTTGGGTGGTAAAAGATTAGGACCGAAGATAGTAAAATAAAATGATTTCCGCCTTCGCTAAAGCTTCGGCGGATGCTCATTTTTGTAGCTATTCGCTTCGCTCATAAACAAAAATGGCACAAGTGTATCGAAAACCGAGAGAAACCATTCCATCTTTGATAAGGCGTTTTTCGCGCGCCATCCAAGCCGGAAAAATCATTGAAAGAACCAAAGGAAATCTCTATAACTACCGGAAACCGTCAGAAAGGCAAGTGAAGCAAAGAGCGATAATGAGAGAAGCGCTGAAAGAATTGAGGAGAAAACTAGAAAAACAAGACCGCTATAGCGAGGAACTATTTGAAAGGGAGAAGAAAAAGATTAAAGCAAAATTCGGATTCTAAAAAAGCCTGAATCGGCAATACCAATTTCTTCTAGTGAGCCTCTTCTTGGAAATGGCGCGGTACTTTACTTGAATTGCCGACAAAATCGGCTCCTCCACCAATTTTGTCTTTTCGGCAATTTGGCTTACGCCATCCCAGCTCGTCCCTGTGGGGACTCGCATGGGGACTGCGTAAAAATACCGGCCATTTCACAAGACACCCTCAAATCAGAAATTGGTATTGCCTCACGGCTTTTTTACTTACAAAAAAACGGCCAGCTGTTGCTGACCGACCAATCGAAGGATTGGGATTTGTGCCTCGCGGGATGCGAGGACTTAAAAAGAACATGTTACTTCGTGTCTACCTTCGGATCGAAGACCTTGGGATCAACCCCATTCTTCAAGAGAGCCACAACGATGTATTCGCGGGCCTCTTTTTTCATCTTCAAGGTCCGGAGGGGAGACAAGTCAGTGACCATTTCGGCGATCTCATCGACCAAAAATTGTCTCGCCTCAGTCACTTTCATCTTGCGGCCCGCCTCAATGATCTCGTTGATCTCTTGGATGTAGGCCTCGAGGTTTGAAGCCCAGCATCTCTCGGCAAGCCAAACTGCTTTGTCGCGGAGTTGCGCAACAAAAGCTTCTGCCGCCTGCGTCCGAAGAGCAACAATATCCAACATACTCCACCTCCAACAAAATTCCATCTCACCCAGATGGTAGGACTCGCTTGAACATTCTCCCTCATAGAGAATCACAAGATGAGCATTCCAAACACATTTTTTATATATTCAGAATGCTTATCTCGTGACTTAAATTAAGGTACTTTATGGATATTTATATTATAGCACGACCTTTGGCTTTTTGTCAACTTTTCAAAAACCTTGATTTTTCAAAGGTTTTTCTGAGTAAAAAGCCCGCAGGGTATAGTTGTTGAGGAACCTCTTGAGCCGAGCCGTTAAGAGGAGATATTCTTTGTAGCGAGGCGAGCGAGGAGTGAGGGTTTTTTCTGAAAAACAGGAGATAAGAGAACTATTAAAGTTGTACGAGGCCGAACGTTTCCGAAACAACTGTACCCGAGAGGCTTTTCACGAACAGAAATATTGCCAAACTAAAATTTTCTAGGTATTGTTTGAATAATCTATGGCTCTCAAAGAAAAACTTCAGCAGGATTTGAATTCGGCTCTTAAGAATCGCGAGGATTTGAAACGGGTTGTTTTGAGTTCCCTGATGTCAGCCATCCACAACAAAGAGATAGAAAAAAGAACCGCTCAAAAAGTTGCAAAAGCCGTTGAACTGACCGACGAAGAAATCACAAAGGTAATCCAATCGGAAATTAAAAAAAGAAAAGAGGCAGTTGAACTTTATGAAAAAGGTTCTCGTCTAGAACTGGCCCAAAAAGAAAAAGATGAGATGAATATTTTACTTCAATATGTCGGGCCTCAAATGGGCCAAGAAGAATTAAGAAAAATTATCAAAGAGACGATTGCAGAACTTGGAGCTAAAGAAATAAAAGATATGGGTAAAGTGATTTCAGCCGTGATGACCAAAGTTAAAGGCGCGGCAAATGGTAGCGAGGTTTCAAGAATTGTGAAAGAAGAATTAATGGGGTAATCCCGTTAGAGGTCCGATTCACAGACTTGAATCGGCAGAAATCTTTGATTTCTTACCTCTAACGGGATAAAATTTATGGCATGTCAAAAAGCGTTATTGCTGGAATTGATATTGGAAACTCATCCGTAAAGACACTGATTGTGGAATTTAAAGATGACTCAAGCCCCCCTCGGGTTTTGGGAGTTGGAGTAAGCCCATCTAATGGCCTGAGAAGAGGCGTGGTGATTGATATGGCCGAAGCGATTGAAGACGTCAAAAATTCGGTTAGCCAGGCAGAAGGCGCTAGCGGCATGAGAATCAGGAATGCTTATGTTTCAATTGCTGGCCAGCATATCAGAAGCCAAATCTCCCGGGGGGTAATCGCGGTTTCTCGGGCTGATAATGAAATCTCGGAAAATGACATTCAAAGAGTCTTGGAAGCGGCTTCGGCTGTCAGCTTGCCGCCGAACCGCCAGATCATCCATAACATCCCCAAAAGATTTACTGTTGACGGCCAGGAATTTTTTAAAAATCCCTTGGGGATGACTGGAATCCGTCTGGAGGCCGACGTTGTAATAATCGATGCCTTGACGCCCTATCTTAAAAGTTTGGCTAAAGTGGTCAATGAAAACGGGATTGAGGTGACCGAATTCGTCTATTCACCACTGGCCTCGGCCAAAGCCGTCTTAAACAAAAAAATGAGAGAGCATGGGGCAATGGTCGTTGATTTTGGTGGTAGCCTAAGCACTCTAGCCGCGTTTGAGGAAGGAGAATTAATCCATACGGCAACATTGCCGATCGGTTCAAGAAATATTACTAACGACCTAGCGATTGCTATTAAAACATCTTTGGATAACGCGGAAAAAATCAAATTGGAATACGGGTTTACTGAAACAGTTTCCGGTGGCAAAAAAGAAAATATTGATCTTTCAGAAATAACCCAAGAGGAAGATTTAATAATTCCGGAAAAATTTATCGGCCACGTGATAAATGACCGAGTCGGAGAAATCGCTGAAATGATTTCCAACGAACTTAAAAAAATAAATCGTCTCTTGCCCGGCGGAATTGTCTTAGCCGGCGGTGGAACCAAGCTTACCGGCTTTGCCGAGTACCTAAGAGAAAAACTGAAATTGCCGGTTAAAAAATTCTCCGTTTATGAATTTATTGGCGCGGTTAATAAAATTGACGACCCGGCTTGGACCTCGGCCGTCGGATTGGTTTTATGGGGTAGGGAAAGAAAACTCCAGGAAATGGAAAAAGGAATTTTTGAAAATTTTGGCTCCCCGAAGACATTCAAAAAATTAAAGAACTGGTTTCGCATATTTCTACCTTAAAACCGAGCTTGACCCAATTTTAGCTTTATGGTAAGTAGTAGCAAAAGATATGTGGGCTCCCCGCCCAAATTTTGCGGGAAGTTCTTTGGCAGCCCGCTTCGCCCAACAAGGGATGTGGCTATTCGCCACTCGCAGGCTGCAAAATTTTTTCAAAGTAGTTCTTGTTAATAATATTTATAGCTTAGCGACAGCAAAATTTGAGCGGGATGCTCATAATTGCAGCTACTCGCTACGCTCGTAGGCAATTATGGCCCAAATTAAACCTCCATTTGAAACATTTGCCAGAATTAAAGTTGTTGGCGTAGGCGGTTCAGGCGGCAATGCCATCCAAAGAATGATGTCCGAAAAAATTCACGGCGTTGAGTTCATCGCCATCAATACCGACGCTCAAGATCTCCATAAATCAAATGCTCCGATTAAAATTCATATCGGCAAAAACTTGACCAAGGGCTTAGGTGCGGGAATGAATCCGGAAATCGGCCGGCAGGCGGCCGAAGAAACTAGGGACGAAATTCACCAAGCCATCAAGGGAGCAGAAATGATTTTTATCACCGGCGGATTCGGCGGAGGAACTTGTTCCGGAGCAGCACCGATAGTGGCTGAAGTGGCTAAACAATCCGATGCTCTGACTGTGGCCGTCATCACCAAACCTTTTTCCTTTGAAGGGGCTCAGCGGACCAGAATCGCTGAAGAGGCCTGGACAAAATTAAAAGACAAAGTTGACGCCATAATTACCGTCCCTAATGACCGACTTCTTTCAGTAATAGAAAGAAAGACCGGCCTGATTGATGCTTTCAAAATAGTTGATGACGTTTTGCGCCAAGGCGTTCAGGGGATTTCTGACTTAATCACCATTCCCGGGATCGTTAATGTTGATTTTGCCGATGTTAAGGCCGTAATGGAAAATGCCGGTTCGGCTCTGATGGGAATCGGTCGCGCTTCGGGCGAAGATCGGGCCATTGAAGCAGCCAAAACAGCCATAAGTTCTCCCTTGCTTGAAATCTCAATTGACGGAGCCAAAGGCGTTTTGTTCAATGTCACCGGCGGACCCGACCTGACTATGGCCGAAATAAACGATGCCGCCAAAGTCATCACCGAATCAATTGATCCGGAAGCCAGAGTGATTTTCGGAGCCACCCAGGACATTAATCTCAAAAAGGGAGAAATCCAGGTGACGGTCATTGCCACCGGTTTTTCCAGTGAAGCTCAGTTTGGCAAAAGAGTCGGTGGATTTGGGATATTCGGCCGAGAAAAATCCAAGCTTCCAGAAGTTAAACCGCCGGAAAAGAAATTTATTGATGACTTGGAAAAACCAGAAGAAGACGATTTTGACATTCCGGCGTTTATTCGGAAAAAAATGAAGTAGTCGCTCGGGGTATAGCCAACCTCGAAAATCAACTCGGCAATATCAGTTTCTTCTCTCTTTGCTTGTTTTTATCGCTGAACAAATAATCCTCACTCAAACGAAAATTTAATATAACCTTTTGGGTGCCCCGCCTCGGGGAGGCCTTGGTCCCAAAAGATTATGATTATTAAATTTTCTGTTTTCGTTCGGTTATTTGTCCGGTTTTTGCTTCTACAAAAACCTATCAGCTCGCAAAAGTTCAGAAATTGATACAGCCGAGTTGATTTTACTGTTTTTACAAAATAATCGTCTCGCAAAACATGGCCTTTTTTGTTTGTGTGAAAATTTGTTAAATTAGAGCGAGGCCGCAAATATTTAGTTTTTAGGGCCGCAGGGCATATTCAATTTCTGAATTGGGAAGTATCTTGTAAATGGCCGGTATCTTTATGAAAATTTGCCGATGACAAATCTATGGTGGAGGTACCCTGATTTGTCGGCAAATTGAATAAAGTAACGGAGATTCCATTTACAAGAAGGGCTACCCCTATGAAGAAATTGGATATGCCCGAGAGCCCTGGTCTTTAAATGTTTGCGGCCGAGCTATACATTTATGATTATCGTCTATACTGGCAACGGAAAGGGCAAAACTACGGCTTCGCTGGGGCAAGCAGTGCGGAGTTTGGGTGAAGGGAAAAAAGTTATAATGATCCAATTCGTCAAAGGACCATGGCGGTCTGGCGAAGATGAGTTTATTTCAAAATTTAAGATTCCAAAAAATAAATTTCGGGTAATCAAAGGTGGCAAGGGCTTTGTCGGTATTATGGGCGATCGTCTCCCGCGCTCGATTCACAAAAAAACGGCTCGAGACACTCTTAAATTTGCCAAAAAAACAATTTTGAGTAAAAAATACGACCTCGTAATTCTTGATGAAATGAATGTCGCTGTCGGACTAAAACTAATCTCTGAAAATGATGTCCTTAAAGTTCTAAGAAAGGTGCCAAACAGCATTGATGTCATCTTAAGTGGACGGAATGCTCCTAAAAAACTGGTTGACTTGGCTGATATTGCCACTGAAATGAAAGAAATCAAGTATAAATTCAGGCCTAGTAAGCAAGGGATTGAATATTAATTAAGTTATTCACAGCGATAATGATTGACCGAGTATTTTTAGAAGCCTAAAATTAAACTAATCCCTAATTAACTAAATAACTAATTATTAAATGTTCGCTTGGACTCCAAAATTCACTCACGGCGATCCCTTTGACCGAATAAAATGGGTTAAAAGAGATGCGAGAATCGGTTCAGCTGACGGCCGAATTATTTTTGAGCAAAAAGAGGTTGAGGTTCCTGAATTTTGGTCTCAAACCGCAACTGATATTGTCGCTTCAAAATATTTTTCCGGCAAAAAAAATTCTCCAGAACGAGAAAAGTCAGTTAAGCAACTTATTAATCGGGTCGCTAAAACAATTTCCGGCTGGAGCTTGAAAGATGGCTACTTTGATTCAGACGAAAGCGTCCAAAATTTTGAAAATGATTTAAAATGGCTTCTGGTAAATCAATATGCCTCGTTCAATAGCCCGGTTTGGTTCAATGTCGGCGTGGTTGACCACCCGCAATGCAGCGCTTGCTTCATCCTTTCAGTCGAAGACGATATGGATTCAATCCTTCATGACTGGTATACGGTTGAAGGTAAAATTTTCAAAAACGGCTCTGGTGTAGGAATCAATATTTCAAAACTTCGCTCTTCAAAAGAATCTCTCTCTAAAGGCGGGCTTGCCTCTGGTCCGGTAGCTTTTATGCAAGGGGCGGACGGGGTAGCTAATTCGGTTAAATCTGGCGGCCGAACAAGAAGAGCGGCTAAAATGGTGGTCTTAGACGTTGACCATCCAGACCTCAAAGATTTTATTTACTGCAAGAGAATAATGGAAGAGATGTCGCAAGTCTTAGCTCAAACTGGAAAATACGATACCACGCTTGAAGGAAAATTATTTTCAATCTACACTACTTTACCTTTTCAAAATGCCAACAATTCGGTCAGGGTGACTGACGAATTTATGGAGAAGGTTTTAAAAGACGATCAGTGGGATTTAAAAGCGAGAGTAAGTGGCGAGACCATTGAAACAGTTCGGGCGAAAGAAATTATGGAATGGTGCGCTGATGCCGCTTGGGCGAGCGCCGACCCGGGAATACAATATGACACAACCATCAATAAATGGCACACCTGCCCGAATTCCGGAAGAATTAACGCCTCAAACCCTTGCAGTGAATACATGCACCTGGATAACTCGGCTTGTAACCTGGCTTCTTTAAATCTTTTAAAATACTTGAAAGACGACAATACTTTTGACGTTGAACTCTATAAGAAAGCAGCGGGTGTAATGATTTTAGCCCAGGATATTCTGGTAGACAATTCATCTTATCCGACTGAAAAAATCACTAAAAATGCCAAAAACTTCCGTGAATTAGGTCTTGGTTTTGCCAACCTTGGCTCTCTTTTAATGGCCCAGGACCTGCCTTATGACTCTGACACTGGCCGGGCCGTAGCCGGAGCGGTTTCGTCAATTATGTGCGGCGAGGCCTATCGGATGTCAGCCGAAATCGCTAAACACAAAGGTCCTTTTGGCGGCTATGAAATAAACCGTGAGCCAATGCTTAATGTTATCAGTATGCATCGCGATGAAGCTTATAAAATTCCTGAAGAAATGATTGAACAGAAAGAACTAATTAATGAAGCCAGGAATGTTTGGGATAAGGCATTGCTTGAAGGCCAGCAATATGGCTATAAAAACAGCCAGGTCACGGTTATCGCTCCGACCGGCACCATTGCTTTTATGATGGATTGCGACACCACCGGCGTAGAACCTGACATTGCCTTAGTCAAATATAAAAAACTGGTTGGCGGCGGGATTTTGAAACTGGTAAATAACCAGGTGGGGCGAGCTTTGAAAAAACTTAATTACCTCGACGAACAAATAAAAGAAATAACTGAATACATAGATAAAAACGACACCATTGAAGGAGCGCCCCATATCAGAGACGAACATTTGGCTATCTTTGATTGTTCGTTCAAGGCAGCAAAAGGAGCTAGAACAATTAGTCCAATGGGCCATCTCAAAATGATGGGCGCAGTTCAGCCGTTTGTAAGTGGCGCGATTTCCAAAACGGTCAATCTGCCTAAAGATGCAACCAGACAAGAAATTTTTGATGCCTTTATTGAGGCCTGGAAACTGGGAATCAAATCTGTTGCTTTTTACCGCGATGGTTCCAAAACAGTTCAGCCATTAAACACCGAAAAAGAAGAAAAGAAAATAGTGGCTCAAAAAATAATCCGTCGATACTTGCCCAGTGAAAGACCGGCCATTCATCACAAATTCTCAATCGCCGGCCATGAAGGCTATATTAATATTGGTCTTTACCCCGAGGACTACAAAGTCGGTGAAACTTTCATTAATATGGCTAAAGAGGGTTCAACCATTTCTGGCTTGATGGACACGATTGCCATTCTCACTTCAATTTGTCTTCAATACGGCATTCCGCTCAAGGTTTTAGTCAAAAAATTCAAAGATACGCGTTTTGAACCAATGGGCATGACCGCTAGTAAAGATATACCCTTTGCCAGTTCAATTATTGATTATGTTTTTAAATATTTAGGGAATAAGTTTATGACTCCGGAAGAAAAAGTTGAGATTTTTGGGCAGACAGTCCCGACTGTAGAGCAGTCGAGGATCCTCGATTCCAAAGGAATCGGGACAGTGGCAAATGGCGCTTCTAACGGCTTACCTAGCCAAACAGGCCATGAAGCAAAAAACGAAAGTCTTAACGGCAATGACATTCAAACAATGGCAGCTAAATTTACTCCAAACGAAGCCGACCAGAATAGTTCAGAACCAAAAGAACAAACAGCTCAAGCGACTTTAGCTCTCTCCCAAACCGAAACTGAGAATCCTCTTTGCTCAAAGTGCGGCTACATCATGTACCGCGCCGGGACGTGTCTCTTGTGCCGCAACTGCGGCGAAGTCACCGGGGTCTGCTCGTAGAAAGCCTGAATCAGGCATATCAATTTCTTCTCTCAAGCCTCGCAGACAAATAATCATCAGAGAGTACTGTTCGGCTTCGTCTACGCTCCGCCTCACTAAAATTTGCCGACAACTAGGGCGTGTCTACCCCTTTATCCCCTAGCTTGTTACCGGCAAATTTTTACTCTCTTTCGGTTATTTGTTTCTGCTCCCTTGTAGTTCAGAAAACGAATATGTCTCGCAATACCTTAAACATATTCCGCTGCTCGTAAAACCTCGCACCGGCGAAGCCCAAAATCAAAAGCTCGCAGGGCATGGACAGTAATTAAGAAACCAGCTCGGCTGTATTAATTTCTGAACTTTTGCGAACTGATAGGTTTTGGCAGCAGACAAAACCGAACAAATAACTGAAGTGAGTGATAA
>ERZ1292623.4468-Hain-H51-01um-R1-4468-length-11443-cov-10_pt1 | contig 11443 bp, 9 predicted proteins | sample MGYA00564398_ERZ1292623 | MGnify/ENA primary metagenome ERZ1292623 (study PRJEB36523, sample SAMEA6512633) | groundwater metagenome | collected 2019-01-07 | study: AquaDiva: Metagenomics assemblies of 32 groundwater samples | reverse complement strand
CGCCCACATTGTCGCCCACATTGTCGGCAATTACCGCCGGATTGCGCGGGTCATCTTCCGGAATTCCTTTTTCTACTTTGCCCACCAAATCAGCGCCCACATCGGCCGCTTTGGTAAATATGCCGCCGCCGATTCTGGCAAAAACGGAAATTAAACTACTGCCAAACGCAAAACCGATTAGAGCGGATAAATCTTTTGTTAATAAATAAAAACCGGCTACGCCCAACAGGCCAAGCCCCACCACCAGCAAACCGGTAATGGAACCGCCGCGTACAGCCACGTTCAATGCTTTTACCATGCCTGTTTTTGCCGCCTCCGCAGTTTTAATGTTGGCGCGCACGGAGATATTCATGCCAATAAAGCCGGTTAAACCGGACAAGACCGCCCCAGCGACAAAACCAAGCGCCATCGGCAAATCCATTACTATCCACAATATAAAAAATACAACGGCAGCGACCATGGCAATAGTTTTGTATTGGCGTCCCAGATAAGCGCTGGCGCCTTCCTGAATGGCTTTGGCAATAGCTTTCATGCGATCATCACCGCCACCTTGTTTGTTTATCCAACCGATTAAAACTACCCCGTAAAGTATTGCCAAAAGCGCCGGCAATATGGCATAGAAAAACACGATCATAGGCTTAGAAGTTTAAATTAATAAGATTGTTTTAATCAATATGATATGCTAGTATAACTTTTACGTCAAGCTATATGCGTTATAAAATTTTGTTAAAAACGCTACAAGTTCTGATATACGTAAAAAGATTTTTTTGGTGGTTTGGCGCCAAAAGTCTTTTTGTTTTAGCCAAAATACTTGCTCCGGGGTGGCACTTTATAGGCTATCTTCATTACAAGGGCGCTTATTTTTTTAGAAAGCTAATTGGCGCCGCTGGGTTAGACGGGCAACTAGTGAGACGCGATAATTTACAGGTAGCAGTTTTTGTTATTTTGTTTGCGGTGGCGCTTCCTCAAACCAAGCTGTATGCCAAAAAAGATGTCAGTTTGCCGGGCCAGAAAACCATTGCCTACTCTTTAACTCCGACGGACCAAGATTATACTATAGAGGAAGTAACCGCCGATGAAGGCGCGCAGTTTGACGCGCCAGCAACTCCTTTTTGGAAAGCAGGCGCGTTAAGTCCGGATCAATTCTCTCGCGGCGCGTTTGCTGAAATTGAATTGGGAGGAGTAGTGGCCGGCGGAACCGCTTTGTCTAAACCGATAATTTTTCCCGGCCAAACTCTTGGCGGTATTCGTGATAAAATTATTGTGTACGAAGTGAAGTCCGGAGATTCTTTGGACAGTATCGGGCAAAAATTCCAAATCAGCATCACCGCCATTCTTTGGGAAAATAATTTAGGCATAAATTCTTATTTGCACCCCGGCGATAAATTGAGGATTTTGCCGGTTAGCGGTTTAACTCATGCTATAAAGAAAGGCGATACGATTAAAAAAATCGCCACTTTGTATGGGGCCACTGCCGAAGATATTATTAAGTTCAATAAACTGAAAGCCGACGGTTCGGATTTAGTGGCCGGAGAAAAGATTTTAATTCCAAATGGAGTAAAACAACAGTCAAGAGCAACGGTTCCTCCACGCAATATTAATCAGATAGCCGCTCCGCCTTCATCTAAACAGTCGCCAACTGTTTCCGGTTTTGTTTGGCCGACCGCCGCCAGAATTATCACTCAATACTTTACTTGGAAGCATTTTGGTATTGACGTTGCCGGCGGTAAATTTTCCACTCCTAACTACGCGGCTAAAGCCGGTGTGGTTATTAAGTCGCAATGCGGTTGGAATTCCGGTTATGGTTGTGTGATTATTATAGATCACGGCGGCGGTATAAAAACTTTGTATGGACACAATTCGCGTTTACTAGTGACTGTGGGCGAGTATGTTGAGGCCGGGCAAACGATTGGTTTAATGGGTAATACAGGCAATGTGCATGGTCCCACCGGCATTCATTTGCATTTTGAAGTTTGGGTAAATAACGTACGCACCAATCCGTTTAGGTTTGTGAAGTAGGTTTGAAAAATACTACAATAAGTGTTATTGTTTTAGCACTTAAGCGGTCGCATTGCCCCGCCGCCGCTAAAGCTGTGGCGGACGAAGCAAGCAGTAAGTACTGGTACCGTAGCCAAGTGGTAAGGCGAGAGTCTGCAAAACTCTTATGCGCCGGTTCAAATCCGGCCGGTACCTCAAGCATTTTCTTTTTTCTTAGCCAAAAACAAGCCCTGAGCTATTGACAAAAACCCTAATTTGTGGTATAATTTCTCGTTAATTCATTGAAGGTATCCCTAGAGGGTACTTTTTTAATTAATGAAAATATGCGCTTAGTTGAGAGAAAATCTGCCATTTCTACCCTACAAGTTGTTGTCAATTTGGCGGTATTAGGGGCTGTGTTAAGCCAAGTTGTTTCTCCTATAATGGTAAAGGCTAACTCTAGCCAAAAAATAGCTAAAAATGAGGTTATTAGCCAAGGAAAACCGTTGCCTAAGGTAAACATCCCTTTTGTCGGTAATTTGGTGAAGAAAGACCTGCCGGACAAGGTAATTAAAGCGGTTATTACCGCCTACACCAGTACTCCGGGCCAGACCGATGATACGCCGTTTATTGCGGCTACCGGCAAAAGAGTGCACGACGGCATGATTGCCGCTAATGGCTTGCCTTTCGGCACTAAAATCAAGATTCCTTCTATTTATGGTGATAAAATCTTCGTGGTGGAAGACCGGATGAACTCCCGTTATGGTTATGGCCGTTTTGATGTTTGGTTGGATACCACCAGAGCTGAAGCCAGAAAGTTTGGCGTGAAACGGGTGGAAGTAGAAATATTTTACCCGGAGAAGGTTATTGCGAAGAAGTAAGGATTACACGAATGGTCGCTCAAGGCGACCCACAAATAATGCAAATAAAACAAAAAAGACCTCGCCTAGGCGAGGTCTTTTTTGTTTGAAATTTATATTCGTATTATTCGTGGCCGCAGCATTCGCATTATTCCTCACTAATCTTCACCGATAGTATCTTTACAGGAGTAACCGGTTGGGAGTTTTCTCCCGAGTTGTTCATAGTCACCGGCGCGTTGGCAATTTTATCAACCACATCCAATCCTTTGGTAACTTTTCCAAAAATTACATAATTTGGCGGCAACGGATAATCCGCATGCATGATGAAAAATTGACTGCCATTGGTATTTGGTCCGGCATTGGCCATGGCCAGAGTGCCGCGCAGATATTCGCCGGTAAAAGGTTCATCGTCAAATTTGTATCCCGGTCCGCCAGCGCCATTTCCTTCCGGGTCGCCGCCCTGAATCATAAAGTCTTTAATGGCTCGGTGAAAAATTACGTTGTCGTAAAAATTTTTCTTGGCCAGGAAAACAAAATTGTTTACAGTTACCGGTGTCATGCCGGCGTTTAAAGCAATCTCAATTTCTCCGGCGCTGGTTTTCATTTTGGCGGTGTAAGTTTTATTTTTGTCTATAATCATAATAGGAGTGTTATATTTAGATAAATCTATAGCTTCATTTATGACGACTGTCTCTGTGGTGGTTGTTCCCGGGACAGGCATTTCGTTTGTTACATTTGTTTGAGTGTCTTCTGTTTCAGTTACCGGCTGGGTAGTGGTAATTTTTTTATTAGCAAATAAATATACCGCGCCCGCTACAATTAATATGGCTGGGACTAGGAAAAGCAATGTTTTTTTCATAGCTAACTTATTTAATTTTAAGCTTCTAAAAATTTATTTTTAATGGTTAGAATTGTAACAGAAACAAAAATTTAGTCAACTTTAGCCCGAAATTGTAAAGCTTCGGCCACATGGTCGAGCTTAATATTATCACTTTTTCCCAAATCCGCAATCGTGCGCGCTAGTTTGAGAATACGATTGTAGGCGCGGGCGGAGAGGTGCATTTGGGTGACGGCGGCGCGGAGCAGATCTATGGACTGATCGTCTAATTTACAAAATTGCCGTATTTCGGCGTTGCGCATTTCGCTGTTGCAATGAATATTGGTGTCGCGAAAGCGGTTGGTTTGAATATTTCTGGCTTCCTCTACACGTTGGCGGATATTTTCCGAGGATTCGCCCAGAGCATCAGAGGAAAGCTTATCAAATTTTACGCGCGGTACTTCCACATGCAAATCTATACGGTCTAGCAGGGGGCCGCTGATTTTTTTCTGATAGCGAATTATTTGGCTGGGACCGCAGGCGCAATGTCTGTCCGGATCGCTGGAAAATCCGCACGGACAGGGGTTTTGGCTAGCCACCAAAATAAAGCGCGCCGGAAATGTGAGGACGCCATTAGCGCGCGAGATAGTAATCACGCCATCTTCCAAAGGCTGGCGCAAACTTTCCAAAACTGTGCGCGGAAACTCGGGGAATTCATCCAGAAATAAAACACCGCGATGGGCCAAAGAAATTTCTCCGGGCCGGGGGTGTTTGCCGCCGCCTACCAGCGCCACTCCGGAAGCCGTATGGTGCGGAGCGCGAAATGGGCGTTCTTTTACAAATCCGCTTTGCAATAATCCGGCCACTGAATAAATTTTAGTAACCTCCAGGGCTTCATCGGCAGTCAGGCGAGGTAAAATAGAAGCAAAACTGCGGGCGAGCAAGGTTTTTCCTGATCCTGGTGGTCCGCTCATCAAGATATTATGGGATCCGCTGGCGGCAATTTCCAGCGCCCGTTTTACAAATTCCTGGCCTTTGACCATAGCCATATCCAATTCGTATTGTGGGGCCACAAATTCATTCCAGTTTTCGGGGCGGATATAGGGTTGGATTGGGGTAATATCCGTAAGGTGTTTCACAAGTTGTTTTAAATTTTTCACCGGGTAAATGTCTATACCGCCTACCAAAGCCGCTTCTGGAGCATCTGCTTCCGGCAAAAATATTCTTTTTAATCCAGATTGCTTGGCAAAAATTGTAATTGGCAAAATGCCATTGGTGTGGCGCAAAGATCCATCCAGCGCTAGCTCGCCCACCAACAGCGCGTCGTCTAAATCTATTTGTAAATCATTGCTAATAATAATCACACCCAAAGCCATCGGCAAATCGTAAGCTGGGCCCTCTTTGTGCAGATCCGCTGGCGCTAAATTTACCAAGATGCGAAAATTAAACGGATAAGAGAAATCCGAATTTTTTAAAGCGGAATGAATACGATCCTTGGCTTCGTAAATAGAAGAGTCAGGCAAGCCCACAATATTAAAAGCGCTCTGGCCTTTGTTGATATCTACTTCCACATCCACGGGCAGACAATCTAGTCCGACCGCCGCGGCCGAATTAAGTTTGAGGAACATATCCGTTGAAAATTTTTAATTTTTAATTTTGTAATTTTTAATGCTCCACAAGTATATCACCAAGCCTCCCACAATCAACATGTCGCTAATATTTATTAACGCCGTGCCGATTAAAAAATAATCAATTACTTGGTGGTAAATTATTCTGTCTAATAAATTGGAAATCGCGCCGACTAGTACCATAGACCAGGCCAGCAATAAATTTGGCGCAAACAAATCTTTTTTGTTTAGTTCTCTCCAAAATAAATAACTAATCAGGCTAATCATAGGCAGAGTAATTAAAATAGTCAAACTGTTTGATAATGGCAAACCAAAAGCCACGCCCCGGTTTAGAAAAACCTGCCAGCCAAAATAGGGAGAAATTAAATTGGGCCGGGTCCAGCTGTGAAGGGCCTGCCATTTTAAAATTTGGTCTGTTAACAAAAAAAGTCCGTTGGTTATAATAATTATCCAACGAACTTTTCTCGGAGACATATTTAAACTTCTTGGGTAATAGTTTTTTTGCAGGTCATACAGGAGCTGGAAGTGAGCCGGGCCAGCAATCTTTTTTCTTCAATTAGTTTGTGGCAATACTTGCAGATGCCGTATTCTCCTTTTTCCAATCTGGCTAAAGACTGATTGGTGTCGCGCAGAGATTTTTCTAAATTTTCTTCCAGAGAAAGATTAACCACATAATCGGCCACTTCAGCGGCATTTTCGTCTTCTTTGTCGCCGTAGTCCGGAAAAGTGGTATCAAAATCATCATCCGAACCGGGCTTCTTTTTGGAAAATTTTACTAATTCTTTTTCTAATTTAGATTTTTCTGCCAAAAGCAGAGCCTCTACTTTTTTTAGAAATTCAGCCGAAAATGGTGATTTTATCTTGGACATACTATGTGTATTTAGAAAAAAGAAAGCAGTCGGAGTGACTGGCATTAACCTGCATATTTAATAGTGTAGCACAGGCTAGCAGTTTGTCAATAACATTTTTGTATTTTAAAAGGCGATCTAAGTCCAATTATTAATTAATATGAGACCGATCGCCTTTAAGACTACTAAGGACGAACTGTCCTCTCGAGAGTGGGACACCATTTTTGATGTTCCTTTCTCGAGAGAACGAGATACTAACCTTTTGTAGTAGATTTGACCCTAACCGCTTGTGGGCAGAGCCCCAGTGTTAAAGAGGCCGTGAGGCATTTAACTAATTAGGAGTTACCCGGGAAGAAGTTGGGCATGCCATTGCAATTCTACTTTATGTATAACGCAATTGTTTGCCCAGTTCTAATTTACAGTTTAGAGGTCTAAGTTCGCATTAAGCGAACAATTAAATTGTAGAATGAACTACAAAGATATTATAGCACCTTTTTATGATTATGTCAAGTGTTTGTATAGACTAGTATATACAAACATAATTTTAGCTATAATTAGCGAAAATTGTTTTATTTTGTCCACATTGGACCATACTTATACCCCGACTTATCCACAGTTGTATACACTAGTGTATACAAATTATCTAGAAATATGGGGATAAGTTCATTTTTATTTGGTCCTTGTAGTATAGTCCAGGCTAAACGAAGAAGGAGGTGTGTGCCATTGACAAAATTCATACTTTGTTGTATATTTGGCAGTTCTTTCCACAACCAACCCCAAATTTGGAGTTTGGGCCTTATCAAAGGAGTGTGCCATGAGAGAGCAAGCACTGATCAGGCCGGCCGTTCGTTCGTTTCCGTCTCAACAGATTGCCGCCAAACACGGCTTCAAGGTGATTGATGATGTTCATGAGCCAGCCCAGTTTTCGGCCAAGGATCTCAAGTACGCCTCTTTGTTGAATAAAAACAGAGAATATAGGTGTAACGACAAGATGTGTAATATGGCGATTCGTCCGACAGTTAACCTCGGACTCATTGACGGGGAAAGTATCTTGAAGTGTCAGCAGGACATTCCCCATGCAATACGACCCAACGTCATCTTTTTGATGGGCACGCGTTTGAGCGACTCAAACGGATGTTTGGCTGTTGGGTATCTCTATTGCTGTAAAATAGTCTGGAATATTGGTTTTCGGGTATTGGATCACGACTTGCAGGTCTTGTACAGTCTGGCCAACTGCGAGTAAAAAGTTCGGTCCCCCCTCGACATTCGTCGGGCGGGGGTTTTTTCTTTTTTGACTATTGTCGTGGTAGTGGTATAATTTAACAGGCGAAATTTATATTTTTTAAAATATGCGCAACATTCCTCTAGCTTTAACTTAAGACGATGTTTTAATTGTTCCCAAAAGATCAACCCTTATTTCCAGAAGCGAGGCCATAACCAAAACCCGGCTGACCAAAACACTTAATTTAAATATTCCAATTGTCAGTTCCAACATGGATACGGTTAGTGAGTCGGAAATGGCAATCGCGATGGCGCGGCTGGGCGGAATCAGCATTATTCACCGGTTTATGACCATAGAAGAAAATGCCGAAGAAATTAAAGGAGTAAAAAGAGCGCAGAATTTTATTGTGGCGGATCCTTATACCATTGATTTGAACAAAACAATTGGGGAAGCAAAAAGATTTGTAGCCGCGCGCGGGGTGAGCGGCTTGCTGGTAACAAATGGCGATCGCAAATTAAGAGGCATACTTTCCAAACGCGATTTTGTTTTTGTTAAAGATGATAGCCAGCTGGTGGAACAGGTGATGACTCCTAGAGAAAAATTAATTGTGGGAGGCAGGAGCACGACTTTTGTAGAAGCCAAAGAAAAAATGATGCAGTATAAGATAGAAAAATTGCCGCTGGTGGATGAAAACGACGTGATTATTGGCTTGATAACGGCTGATGATATAAAAAATCTGACCGATTATCCTTTTGCCAATACAGACTTAGCCGGCCGGCTGATTGTGGGCGGTTCGGTGGGTGTGCATGGGGATTATCTGGAAAGAGCGCAGGAGCTGGTAAAGGCCGGAGCAGATGTGTTGGTGGTGGATATCGCGCACGGACATTCGGAATTGATGCTTAACGCTGTAAAAAAATTAAGAGAAAAGTGCGGTGGTACCCAAATAATAGCCGGCAATATCGCGACTGCCGATGGCGCCAGAGAGTTGTGTGAAGCCGGTGTGGACGCGGTAAAAGTTGGGGTGGGTCCGGGCACAATTTGTATTACTCGTTTGGTCACCGGATGCGGCGTGCCGCAATTGACGGCGGTGCTAGAAGTGGCGGAAGTGGCAAAAAAGTACGGTGTGCCCGTAATTGCCGATGGCGGCATCCAAAAATCCGGAGACATTGTAAAAGCTTTGGGCGCCGGCGCCGATACGGTGATGTTGGGGGGACTCTTGGCCGGCACTAAAGAAAGTCCGGGGGTGATAATGACGCGCGGAGATAAAAAATATAAAGTGTGCCGGGGCAGCGCTAGTTTTGCGGTGGCTCAACGCCGCCAGGCTGTACAACAGGAAAATAAAAATTTAAGCGAGGTTGTGCCCGAGGGCGTGGAATCGGTGGTGCCATACAAAGGGCCGGTAGCGGATTTGGTGGGTCAGCTGGTGGGCGGGTTGAAATCAGGAATGAGCTATACAAATTCGCACACCATCGCGGAATTGCAAAACAATGTGGACTTTGTGCAAATTACTTCGGCGGGCGCGCGGGAAAGCGGGGCTCACGATTTGATGGATGTGAAGTAATCATATGCAAAAATTTATTGCGATTTTGTTGGTGCTGGGGGGCGCTTTTTTTGTTTCCGGACAAGTTTTTTCTGCTAATGCCGACATTATTATCAATGAAATCGGCGCTTACGCCACCAGCACGCATGAATGGATTGAGATTTGGAATAAAGGGAGCGAGCCGGTAGATTTAACCGGCTGGAAGTTTTGGGAAAATAGCACTAACCACGGGTTGTCGGTCAGTACGACCGATGCGATTGTGGCTCCAGGTGAGTACGCTGTCATCGTGCAGGATGATAAACAATTTATTTTGGATTATCCAAATTTTACCGGCTCAATTTTTGATTCTTCCTGGAGCAGTTTAAATGAAAGTGGGGAAGAAATCGGTTTAAAAGACGCGGACGAGAATTTTGTGGAAAATTTTACCTATATTTCCGCGCTAAGTTTTTCTTTGCAAAGACGGGATCCGAATTTAAATGATTACACCAGTGCCAATTGGGCGGAGCATGCCAATGGAAATACAGTTGGGGCGGTTAATAATTTTTCCAGTCCGGTTTTGCCGGAACAAACGACCACAATTCCGACCATACCCGCAACGCAAACAGGCGGCAGCGGAGCCACGCCTCAAATTATTATAGAATCACCGCCGCAAAATTTAGCTGCCGTAAAAATAAATGAGTTGGTGGCTGATCCGGAATCCGGCAATGAATGGGTGGAGCTGTACAATACCGGTGCAATAAATTTGGATTTGGCCGGCGCTATGATTTGTGATTCACGCAATACAACTTCCACCTGTAAAAAAATTATTGGCGCTATCGGACCGAATAGATGGTTTGTGGTTGATTTAGGCACTAGGAGTTTTTTAAACAATGGCGGCGATAGCGTGATTTTTAAAGATTCGCGCGGGGCGGTGATAGATAGAATAGATTATGCGGATGAGTTGGCGCCGGATAATGGCCAGTCCTTGGCGCGCGCGGCCGATGGGGCGGATTCGGATAATGAAAGCGATTGGGTAGTCACCGATAAAATTACGCCGGGCGTGGCCAATCTGGCAAGCGAAGCCGAGTCTTCAAACAATGTTTTCGCAAACACAAATTATTTGGTCACATCTACCGCTAGCGAAACGGATTTTCCAGCCGAAATAATAATTAGCGAGCTTTTGCCCAACTCCAAAGGCAGTGACGCGGGCGAATTTATAGAAATAAAAAACAATTCTTCGGTGGAAGCGAATTTATCCGGGTGGTTTTTCAAGAATAAAGACAAAAAGTACGTTTTCCCCGACGATACCGTTATTTTCCCCGGCAGTTTTTTGGTTTTTTACAAAACTGGCACCAAACTCATTTTGCAAAACACTTTGGGAAAAATTGAATTATTTAATAAAGATAAATCCGCGGTTGATTTTGTAAATTATGAAAAGCCGCCGGAAGGAAAAAGCTATGGGCTGGTAAATGGCGAATGGGAGTGGGTTAGTCCTACGCCGGGAAAAGAAAACGCGGATGCCGTAGGGGTGGAGGAAAAAAATACTTCAACAAAAAAATATTCCGGACGATTTTTTACCACCATTATAGACGCTCGCGCCGGACAAAAAGGCGATTGGGCCAGAATAAAAGGTGTGGTGGCGATTTTGCCGGGAATTTTTGGCAGTCAATATTTTTATCTCACTGATGGCAGCGCGGGCATACAAATTTATCAGAGTAAAAAAGACTTTCCGCCGTTAGAGGTAGGCGATTTAGCGCAAGTATATGGAAAAATTTCCGAAGCTACTGGCATCAAAAGAATTAATGTAAAAAGTAAAGATGATATAGATATTTTGTCTATCGGTAACGTGGTAACCAGCACGGAATTAAATGTAGACGAAATTGATGAGAGTTTGGCGGGCGGGTTAGTACAGATTCAGGGCGAGATTATGGAAATAAAAAGCAATTTTATGTATGTGGACAATGGCATTGGCGAAGCGGTAATTTATTTTAAACAAGGAGCAAAAATAGATAAACATAAATTTTTAGAAGGAGAAAATGTGCGGGTAGCGGGTATTTTGGAACAAACCAAAAGCGGCTGGCAAATATGGCCGCGTTCCAATGATGATGTTGAGTCTTTGGGGCCATCGGCGGATTTATTAAAAAAACAAGGATTAAGCAATGGCGGTGATACGGGGTCAAAATATCTAACGGCCACGGCCGGCGGCATTACCACTTTGATTCTTGGGTTTTTATTTCGGGCGCGGGGACTAGTGATGTTGGGCGGGATAAGGAACATTTTTAAGAAGGATAAAGAGGTGATTTAGCCTTGAAATTTATCCAAGTTTGTGATAAAGTTGGTGGCGAACATGGAAGGGTGGCCGAGCGGTTTAAGGCAACAGTCTTGAAAACTGTCGTACCGAAAGGTACCGTGAGTTCGAATCTCACCCCTTCCGCAAATTTTCGAAAAGAGTTTCAGAACCAAAAATATGGTCGGCGCGAAGCGCCGTCTGTTCTGCATTCCCCCCACAAAATCCTGATTCTGCAAGGATTCGCCACGCTCCGCGTGGCTCAAAAAGTACGGTTCGATCCTT
>ERZ1292623.4467-Hain-H51-01um-R1-4467-length-11445-cov-4_pt1 | contig 11445 bp, 11 predicted proteins | sample MGYA00564398_ERZ1292623 | MGnify/ENA primary metagenome ERZ1292623 (study PRJEB36523, sample SAMEA6512633) | groundwater metagenome | collected 2019-01-07 | study: AquaDiva: Metagenomics assemblies of 32 groundwater samples | reverse complement strand
GTAGGCCTTGCTGAACGTATTGCTCCAAGGAACATTATTTGTATGAAGATCGTAAATGCGAAGAGTCCGATATACATAATCATAGTAACATTCTTGCCCATGCCGACCATTGACGAGATTATTGTGAGAAATGTTATTGCTAGCGCCGGGAGAATAATTGTGATTAACATGTAGAACATGACGAGCGGATTCAATTTGTTACCATAAGTTTGTATTTGCACTATTTGCTCTTCATTCAAAAGCCTTAGGCTTCCTTTGATTACGGTTGAGATGTCGCTTCCTGATTTCATTCCGTTGCTTATCTGCCAGAGAGTTCTTCTGAAATACAGTGATGAGTTTTTTTCTCCGAGCTCCTCGAGAACTTCAATTTGGGGTACGCCTGCGTTTATTTTTCTCACTGCTTTTTTGAATTCAGTGCTAATCTCTCCATAGTTAGAGATGGATATGTTTACTAATATATTGAATAGAGGAACGCCTGAACTTAACTGGACGAGCATGTCTTCGAGCGCAGGCATGAGGTTTCTTTCAAGCTCTTTTTGTTTTCTGTTGAAGTAAACTCTTGGATAAGATAGCTGCGCGAAAATTACAAACCCTGAGCAACATAGAGTTATTACTAGCGAAAGGATTATTGGCGACGGGGCTTTGGCTAGGAAGGCTATAGTATTTATAACTGTGAAAATAATTATAAAACTTATAATGAAACTATAGGCGCATATATTCAAGTATTGATCTCTCGTTATATTTGAATCTGAATTTTCCAAGTAGTAGTCGAGCCTTGAATATTTCTTTCGCTGTTGAAATGCTTTTATAAATATGGGTCTTTTTTTTAGCCTGTCTATACCAGCGAAAGTGAATGGTACATGAAATTTCATTTTCCATAGCTTAGGACAAATTTTACATCATCCTTGACAATTTTTTTCAGCAGGAGAGTCTTGTTTTGATAATAGAGATTTATTGTTTTGCCTAAATCATCTAAATTTCTAATTTTATGGCTGATGAGCCAGGATAATATTTTTTTCTTTAGAGCCAGTTCTTTGTTTATCTCTTCCTCTGACATGCTTGTGTGGCGGCTTATTTCTTCGAAGAATCTTGAGCTTTTGCTATGTTTTACTAGCTTATCATTTTCAGGAGACCAGCGATATAATGTGTTGGCTTTTGCCGAATCGCCTTCTGTTTCTATTTCTGCAATTTGGAGAACTCTTCTAATGCCTCTGCGCCTGTCGCGGAACATGACTACATTAAGGTTGATTGCATTTAGGAGATTTGCTGGTATGTTTAGCGGGGGGTGGGTCAAACGCGATATTGTTTCTGCTGCTGAATCTGCGTGGAGAGTTGCGTATACTGAGTGGCCTGTGTGCATTGCCTCAAATAGAACCATTGCCTCTTCTTGTTTTCGCATTTCTCCGAGAATTATTCTGTCCGGGCGCATACGGAGAGAATTCACTAGTAAGTCAAGCATTGTTACTGCGCCCTTGCCTTCTGCGTTTGGGAGTCTTGTTACTAAGGGAGTCCAGTAAAGAAATTCTGGAAGCATTAATTCTTTCGTATCTTCAATTGAAATTATTCTTTGATTTGGGGGGATGAAAGGCATGCACGCATTTAACAGAACTGTTTTTCCTGACGCTGTTCCGCCGGAAATTATTACATTCATTTCAAATTCAACTGCGAGCCAGAGCAAAGCGGCAGTTTCTAGATCGCACGTGTTGTTGTTAATTAAATCGACTATTGTGTAGGGGTCGCGCGAGAATTTTCTTATAACAATTGTATTCCCTTTTGTGTTTATCGGATAAAGAACTGCATTGACTCTGTCGCCAGTGACTAGGTGTGCGTCTAATAATGGGTTTAATGTAGTTATTTGGCGGCCAACTCTTCGTGCGATTATGTTTGAGTAATTGATCGTTATTTCTTCTTTTTCCAATATTATATTTGTACTAAGCCAGCCGTATTTTTTGCTGTAAACTTTTATCGGTTCTTTTGCTGATACTATGACTATTTCTTCAAGATTCGGGTCATTAATTAGATATTCAATTTTTCCTATACCGAGCATTTCTTGCATTAATGTACCGATGATGAATGATTCTGTATCCTCTTTTATCGTTGGTATTTTTTTTCTGATGAGCTTACGGGCTTCTTCTTTGAACTTACTCTTGATAGATGAGAATGCTTTTGGATCAATCAATTCCTGCATACTTAACGAAGTTATTGCAATCAACTCCTCGCGCAAGTCGTTTAATAGCGCTGAAGTGGCTACGCTTATTTTTGGGATGTTTATTGTGTACGTTGTGTTTATCTCATTTTGCACGATTCTTATGTCTGCTGAAGCGCCGTCAAGTTTTATTGTATATGCTTCAACGATATTGCCTTTTATTTTTTCGGGCATCACATATACCTCTGCTAGGAGATGATCTTCCACTGATTTTTGAAGAATTTGCTTTGAATTAATTTATTTTTGAGATTCTATTTTTTTATCGTGGTGCTTGAATAATTTAGATATAAATCCTGACTTCTCTTCTTTTTCCTCGGATTGGATTGTTTCAATTTCTTTTTTGGCTTTTTCAATTTGCGAAGCTTCTTCAGACTCTTCGCCTTCTTCAATTTCTTGCTGCGATTCCAAAGAAAGATTTTTATCCTCTATTTCTTCAGAAATTGATGCTTGTGGCTGGGTTACAATATTATGCATTGCTTCTTTGTTATGGAGAATTTCAAGATGTTTAATTAATGGCTTTGCATGAATTAACTTTTGTTTTTTTAAAATTGGTTTTTTAGCTGCTATTGAAGGATTTATCTTGGCATGCTTTTTGTTTTTTAATTGTTTTTTAATTTTTTTAATAACTGGTCTTTTTGCAATTTTCTTTTCTTTTTTGGCTTGTGATATTTTTTGAATTATTTTTAATTTTTCTTTTTTGTGTTTTTTTTCAATTATTTTTGCTTTGACTTTTTTGATTTCTTTTTTGCGGACTTTTTTTTGCGGATGCTTCTGCTTATTGTGTTTTTTGCTGCTTTTTTTTATTTTTTTAAGCAGCTTATTTAATTTGTCTTGATTTTTATGTTTCTGACGCCCCATTCTCCATCACCTCTTCGTTTAAGACTACTTGCGGTTCACCGACTGCCGGATAGTTTAGCCGTATTAGGTTTGCCTCTTCCAAAATGCGAGCCCAGTCAACGATTGTTTTTTCATCTACTTTGAAATAATTTGCAAGCGCTTTTATTTTGATTGCTTTTTTTTCTTTTACCAATTCATACATTAAGTCAAGGTCTGTTCTGGCTATGCCTCTTGGTGTTTTTATATTAGTTACCATTACACGTTCAACACCCCTAATTTCCATTTTTGCACGGATTAGAGAAACCATAAAGATTAATATTATGAGCAGCCACTCGCCCGCTAGTATGAGCCGATGCTTGAAGCTTATTTTTGAACTTGCTTCGTCTATGTCTTCTGATATTGCCTTGCCGGAAATTCCACTTAGGCTGTAATTATTTGCGCTGTAAAAACTATAGAATGTGTGCGCTAATACTGCGAGCGTGAGCAGAGAAACAACTACTTTAAGCGCCCGGCTTTTTTCCTTCTTTTTGGTCATTATTTTCCTATTAGTTATACAGCAGACCAATTAAGTCTTTCGGCTGTTCTTAATTGCTCCGCTTAGTCGAACTGCGGTTCGTCAATCCTCGTCAAATGGATTTGACTTCGGATGTCTAGTAAACCAATAAAAACGAATAATTTAATTGGTTTACTATAATTATGACGTCTATTTTATAAACCTTACCGACTATTTTAATTTATGAGCAAAAGAGGGCAGATTAGTCTGGAGTATCTCATTGTTGTTGCTTTTGTTGTTTTTGCAGTTATAGTTATTTTAGGGGTTTCGTTGTTTTACACTTCCAGCGCGCAAGATCAGATAAAACTTAACCAGCTTTTTACTTTTGCAACTAAGATAACGACTTCTGCCGAGTCAGTTTATTATGCTGGTGAGCCGTCAAAGGTGACGATTACTGCCTTTTTGCCAGATGGTGTTCAGAATATTGAAGTTATAAGCAATAATATTGTTTTTACGATAGTAACTTCAAGCGGGACTTCTGTTATTGCGTTTGAGAGCAATGTTCCTTTGGACAGCGCTACGACAATTTTAACAAATGAGGGCTTGAAGCGAATTGTTATTCGCGCGGGGGCTGACAGGGTCTATGTTACAGAAGCTTAAGATTTATGTGAAAGCACAGTCAGCAGTTGAGTTTATCATTTTAGTAGGGTTTATTGCTTTCTTTTTTTTGATTTTTTTGTTTGTTATTCAAGCGAACACAGCTGATGAGAGATGGGATAACAGGAATATGCTGACGCAGGAACTGGCTTTGGAGATACAACAGGAAATAAGTCTTGCGGCTGGGTCATCGAGCGGATATTCTAGACAGTTTACTTTGCCTGTAAAGATTTCTGGGCTTGCTTATACTGCGGAAATTGTTGAGAATACTGTTGTTTATGTGCATACTGATAACGGAGAGCATGCCTTGTCCTTGCCTGTTTCTTATGTTAATGGTAATTTAGTTCTTGGCGTGAATACGATTAAGAATATTGGCGGAGCGGTTTATTTGAATCCTTAATTCAAATAATACTAAAAAGTGATTGATACATCTTCTGACTAAAAATAGCTTATTATAGTTTATCAAAAATAATTAATATTACATATGAGTATTCAAGTCTGAGTACTTTAATTGAAAGGTAATTAACATTAGAAATAAAAAATGAGAAGATTTTTAAAGCACTTTTTACAGGAAGAGTTTATGGCACAAGGAATGTATCATTATATTGCGCAAGCGTGGAAGAAGCCAGACACTGCTATTTTGCGTGAGAGAATGATTGAGTGGCGCCGAGGCAATGCGATTGAAGTTGTTGATAAGCCTTTGCGTCTCGATCGGGCGCGAGCTCTTGGATACAAAGCAAAAAAAGGATTTATTGTTGCGCGCGTGAGAGTTATGCGCGGCGGACGCACTCGTATTCGTGCTGGAGTTAAAGGACGAAAGACGCGCAAGCAGACTATTCGCAAAACTTTGAAGATGAATTATAAATGGGTTGCAGAGATACGCGCTGCGAATTACTTTAACAATTTAGAAGTTTTGAATTCTTATTGGATTGGAAAAGATGGCCAGCATTATTTTTTTGAAGTTATTCTTGTTGATCCTTCAAAGCCAGAGATACGAAACGACAGGACGATAAATTGGATTGGGCGCGGCGCTAACGTCGGCAGAGTTTATCGCGGACTGACTTCTGCGGGAAAAAGATCTCGCGGACTCTTTGCGAGGCGCGGGCATTCTCCGACGATGAAAATCAGGCCATCGTTGAGAGCTTGGGATAGACGAGGAAAGTAAATTATGGGAACTTATGTTATAGAATTATCTGCTATTGGGCCAGGTTATGATTTAGTTAAAGATGGGGTTGTTTGCGCTTACTCGAGAGATGTTGCCGGCATTGTTAGAGCCTTTATAGAAATTAGAGATAGAATAATTAAAAAATCTTTAGAAAATCTTGCTTCTCAAGAGAAAGATTTGCATAGCGAATAAATTAGTTTGATATTTAATGTTAGGAGTTTTAACTTTTACAAGGGCCCCAAGCATGCGGATTGTGGGATGGTGCTGTCGGGCAATTTGCGTGGCTTTTCCAAAAGTTTGGGCAGCCTGCGCAATCTTTTGCACTTCCTAAAAATTTTTCTCTTGGTGGAAGAGTGAAATCAACTGGAACTCTTCCATATTCTGGTAATAATCTGTATAGTTCTTTGTCGTCGGTTAATGTTAATTGTTCAACAGGCGTATCTCTGTGTTTTCTTGCTGCTACCTCTAACTCACTAAGTATTATATTTAGTGCTGCTTCTGATCTGTCTTCTAAATCTTTGTCCCATTCTGCTTGAGGCATTATTTTTCTTGGGATTCTTGACTGGACATCTTTTCTTTTGTTGTAAAAGGCTGTGCAGATTTGCATGCCCTTTTCGTAATCTGGGAGTCTTTCTAGTTGTGTTTTGTCTGTGTTTGGAAGCAAGGCGTATGCTTTGCGGTAATCAAGCCAGCACCTGTCATCTCCTGTTTGATCTCTGGGATATCTGATTGCGTTTCTCAATTGAATTATTTTTTCTTTTTTGTCCATTTATATGTTATCAATTTCTCGTTTAATTGCTTCTTGGAGAGCTTCGTAATAACTGGGCAAGAGCTCTGGTATGCGCCGGCATATTTCTTGTTCTGGAACTTGTCTGTCTTGGCCTGAAAATGTTTCGTAAAAGACCCGCCATCTTGGATAATGCTTTCCGTTTAGTCTTTCTTTTTTGTCTGACCAAATAAATAATCCTTCTGGCCCAACTTTCTCTATAAATCTTAATAGACTATGTTTTCTGTTTAACCTCCTTAATTCAAGATAGGCTTCTGCGACGCGTCTTTGGATATCGTACATGTTTGTTGGCATGAATATATTGTAAATATATAGTTTTTACTATTTAATATTTCTTTCACTATGCCAAGAACTGCTTTTCTTGAGTAATGTTAGGAGTTTTATTCACTCAAATATCCGCCTTTCTGCAAGTTCCAAAGTTCACGATAAACTCCTGGTTTGCTGATTAGTTGATTGTGTGCGCCTTGCTGGACAATACGACCTTTGTCTAGGACGACGATAAAATCTGCGTTCATTATTGTTGAGAGCCTGTGGGCTATGATTAGAGATGTTCTGTTTTGCATTAAATGTTGGAGGTCTTTTTGTATTTCACTTTCTGTTTTTGAGTCTAGGGATGAAGTTGCTTCGTCTAAGACAAGAACTTTTTTATTTGCTAAAATGGCTCTGGCTATTGACACTCTTTGCTTCTCGCCGCCCGAAAGTTTGACTCCTCTTTCGCCGACGATTGTATTTTCTTTATATGGAAAGTTTGCTATTGTTTTGTCTAATTGCGCAAATTTTATTGCCTGAATAACTTCTTTTCTTGACGCCTTTGGATTTGAAAATAAGATGTTATTGTAAATTGTGTCGTCAAACAATATGCATTCCTGCGGGACGATGCTCAATTCTGATATTAAAGATTCTTGTTTTACATCTTTAATGTCTGCGTTGTCTATTAATATTTGACCTTTGTCTAAATCATACAAGCGATAAAGTAATTTTACTATTGTTGATTTTCCAGAGCCAGAATGGCCAACTAAAGCGACTTTTTTGTTTTTTGGAATCACGAGGCTGAAGTCTTTGAAAAGTATTTGTTCGTGGTATTTGAAAGAGACGTTCTTGAATTCAATTTCTCCATTTTTTATTTCAAGATTTTCTGCTTTTGGCTTGTCTTTAATGTCGTTTTCTATTTTTCCATAACGGAAGAGATCACTAAAGTCTGCTATTGCGCGATTGTATCCACGAAGTCCGTCTATAAATGCTCGCACAGTTTCTATAAGCCCCCAATATAATCCCCATGCAAATGTTACTGTACCGATGCTGATTGTTCCTTTCAAGAAAGAATTAACAGTCACGAATAATATAGCTAAACCTCCAAACCCCATGATTATTCCTTCTCCAGATCCCATCCATCTTCCGATATGCCATTGATTTATGAGGGCTTGTCTGCTTTTGTTTGCGATTGAGGCGTATTTGTTTTTTACAATAATCTCTTTTCCGTAATATTTTATTGAATCTATGTTTGTGAAAGTGTCTCCTATCATTGCTTTTTCCATATCTTCTGCAGTGTTTGTTATTGTTGTTAATGCTCTTTGTTTTTTCTGAAGTCGTGAACTGTATATTATGAATGCTGCGCCTGTTGTCAAAACTATTAGGCCTATTGTTCTGTCAATTGCTACTAATGCTACTCCGGATATCACTAATTCAAATAGCAAAGGCATTGTCTGAAAAGTAAGGAAATCCGTCATGCGCTCCATAGCAGCAGAGCCTCTGGTAATTCTTGCTATCATGGAGCCGGTTTTGTGCGTTGTATGGAATTTATGAGATAAATTAAGAATGTGGTTATAGTAATGCTGCTTTAATTCAAACATATTTTTTGATTCTAGTTTGTTAAGTAAATGTATCCTTATCCAACGACCAGCGGCAGTTAGGATAATTACTATTCCCCATATTATCAATATAATTCCAAGCGTTGTTGCTAAGGTTTGGGCTGAAAGCTGGTTTTTAGCAAATAATTCTGCTTGGTCAATTATTGTTTTGAACAAATAGCGCGCTGTAAATCCGAAGGCTGTAACAAAGAAAACAGCCATCATTACGCCTGCAAATAGACCTTTGTGCCTTCTTAGAAAACTCCAGTATGTCTTTAGAATATACTTAACATCTAATAGTTCTTTTTTCGGCCTCTTTTGTTTCATTACTTGACGACGGAAAGTATGTTTTAAAAGTTTTCTATCAACTTTTAACTCTCCAACTTTTACAAGTTGGAGATTTTAAAATTTTGCTATTCTTGGGTTTTTTCTTGATTTTCTTCTTTCTTATCAAAAAATCTTTTATTTTTAGTTGGGATTCATCAAGAACGAAGTTCTTGAATGCAATCAAGAATGTAACTATAACATTCTCGAGGTTTGGATGATCAAGAATGCAACTTTTAAGCATTCTTGACATAATTGGGATTTTCTGCGCGCCAGTTTGGATTGAATTCAAATTCCCATGGACGCTTGCCCTTTCTTATTGCCATTAAAATTGGGAGGCCTTTTTCTGATAGTTTGTCTGTCTTTTTTATTAAGGCGTTTGGAGGGAGCGAATGAACCGCTGTGCAGTTTGGATAGTTTGTACAGCCCACGAAATATCTATTGGATTTCTTTGAATAGCGGATTTGCAAGTTTCCTGCGTTGCATTTTGAGCAAGGCATTAAAGTGTTATTTTCTTTTTGTTGTTCTCTTAAATCCTGAATTCCTGACAGTATCTGCTTGCCTATTGATGATTCATGCGCTTTGAATTCTTTTGAGATGTCTGTTATTAATTGTTCTACGCGCTTGATTGTTTCTTCTTCTTTTTCCTGCCATCCTGACTTTGCCTCTTGAATGCTTTCTGTTTTTTCCTCTACTTGCCTTGTTAAGTTTTCGTCTATTATTATTGGTGAAAATTTTTCTAAGGCTTCTATTAGTTTTATTCCGAGCGGGGTTGCTTCTATACTTTTTCCATCTAAGTAGCCCCTGTCAAACAGAATATCTACTATTGCTGAACGTGTTGCTTTTGTGCCAAGATTCTTTTTTTCTAATATAGTTACTAACGAAGCCGCAGTGTATCTTTTTGGGGGCTGGGTTTCTTTTTCGTCAAAGCGGATTTTGTCTACTTTTACTTTGCCATTAATTGTTGGTATTTGCTTTTCTTCCATCGATGTTGGATAAATATTCGTCCAGCCTTTTTCTGTTATTGTCAAGCCGTTTGCTGTGAAATTTTTTCCATTGTCAGCTATTAGCTGGATGCGCTTTGCTATGCCTTGCGCGTCCGGTGCAAAACACGCTAGAAATCTTTTTACGATTAATGTGTAGAGTTTCTCCTCTTCTTCTGATAGTTTTTTGAATTCGCCTGTCGGGTAAATTGAGGGGTGTGCTGGATCTGATTTTTCCCCCTCTACTGGATTTTGTCTTGTGGCTATTTTTGCTTCTGGAAATACTTTTGATAATTTTTCTATTATTTTTTTTGGCTCAATTTCTTTTGGTATTTTTTGCGAGCTTGTTCTTGGATATGAAATTATTCCGTCTAAGTACAGAGACTGCGCTAATTGGAGAGTTCTTGACGGCGAGATTTTGTGGTGAGCGAATGCTTCTCTTTGCAGAGTTGTCAAGTCAAATGGATGCGGTGGCTGATAGTCCTCCTCTTTTTCTGTTGTTTCTGCTATTCCCTCTTTTATATTTTTGAATTCATCTAATTCTGATTTTTTGAAAATATCTTTTGGGTGTTTTAATTCAGTATTTTGAGTTATTGCGAAAACCTGCCAATATGGCTGTGATTTGAAATTTGTTATTTCTCTGTCTCTGTCTACTATGATTTTTAATGTCGGGCCTTGCACTCTTCCTATTGAAAGTATTTTGAATGAGCCTGCTGTTTTTATTGCGGACATTAATGCTCTTGAAAGATTTATTCCGTAGAGCCAGTCAATTTTGTGGCGCGTTTCCCCAGCGTATGCCTGGCCCCAGTCTAAAGTTTTTAGAGGATTTTCGTATGCATGAAGCAGTTCGTTTTTTGTTAAAGTGGAGAATTTCATCCTTCTTGCTTCTTTTGCACCTATGATAAATCTTAGAACATTCCAGCCGATGACTTCGCCTTCTACATCGTAGTCTGTTGCTATTATTATTTCATTTGCCCTTGCGCCGAGTTTTTTTAATAAATTGTAATAATTTTTTGTGAATGCTGCTCCTTTATCTAAGTGTGAAGGTTTCCATTCTAATTTGAATATTGGCCAGCCTGTTTGGCCTTTTTGATATGTTAAATTAAATAAATGGCCGACTGCTGATGCGACGATTATTTTTTTCTCTTTATGTTCTAATTCATAATACGGTACGTTATTTTCTGAATATTTTCTTGGGTTTCCTAATGCCGAAGCTATTTTGAGAGCCGCTTGGGGTTTTTCTGTTATAATTAATGTAGAATCTTTATTAGGTGCGCTTATTTTTGGAATTGCCTTTGCTCTCACTGATGTTTTTTTGCGCTGAGTTTTTGCTTGGTCTTCTTCAATGCTTTCCTCTGTTTCTCTCCCTGGTTTTTCTATTATTGTCAGCTCTTTTGTTGAGGGTTTTGCCTTTACTGGTTTTTCAACTGTTATTTTTGATTCGCTTGGCTGGATGAATGCTTCCACTGGCATTTTTCCTCGAGAATTAGCAGCATTATAAATATTTAGCTTTATGTTTTGTGCAATACGGATTGGTTAATTGTATAATTTCTCTTTTTAGTATAGGTAACCCCAGGTGTGCAGTTTGTCTGAATCGCTTTCCCATTTTGCGCCGATGTCTGTGCGATAGTACATGTTCTGAAGCATTATGTTTTTTAATCTCTGATATACTTGTTTTCTTGAATCTTCTACGGTTATTCCGGATCCAGTTATTACCAAAACATATCCTGATTCTCCCGCTATGCTCCATACACCGCTTACCATTTTTACGTCTCCTAAATGGACTCCATCTAAGTTGGGTTTTCTGAACAATATTGATAAATCTTTATATATGAAAGATTCTTTTTTGTCATCGTATGGAAATGGCGGCACTGCTACTACTACACCTATTTGAAATCCTTTTTTTGTTTTCAGTTCAACTTTTTCTTTGTTTGCTATTTTGTGGAGGAATTCGCCCCATTCACTTACGACTCCTTCCATTTGGATGCTAATTGTTGGATATCCAAACCTGGCTGTAAACTCGAGAGGGTAAATTCCTTTAGCGTTGACTATACAATTTATATCGATGTACCCGACATATCTAGATTTAGCTAATTCCTCTTTTATTCTTGTAAGGGTGTTGTTGAATAGTGCGTTTGGCTGCCCC
>ERZ1292623.2896-Hain-H51-01um-R1-2896-length-14994-cov-7_pt2 | contig 11446 bp, 6 predicted proteins | sample MGYA00564398_ERZ1292623 | MGnify/ENA primary metagenome ERZ1292623 (study PRJEB36523, sample SAMEA6512633) | groundwater metagenome | collected 2019-01-07 | study: AquaDiva: Metagenomics assemblies of 32 groundwater samples | reverse complement strand
CTCATTGATAACTGCGCTCTTATATCCATTACCATTCCACCTCCTGATTCTTCATCCTTCTTAATAAGATGGTTGTATCCCTGATGATGGGTATTGGACCCCATGAATTAAATCCATAGGAGAACTGTCCGTAACCCGCCACGCTCAGTGTTGGGAGTTTTAGCCTCTGTCTCGGGAGGCTGTTATGATATCCGCCCCTTATTTTATTTCTTATCTGGGATAGCGGAACATTTATTGTCCTTTCCTGTGAGTGATAGGCAAAGCATGCTCCAGCCGGTATCCTGGCGCTGACAACAGCACGCGCACAATATACGCCGTTGTCATTGTATGCCTCTACCCAGTCATTGTCCTTTATGCCTATGCTCTCTGAGTCTCTGTCATTAACCCAGATTACATTGCCCCCGCGGGAAAGCGTCAGCATCCTCAGGTTGTCATAGTGGGTTGAGTGTATCTGCCACTTGCCGTGAGGTGTAATATAACTAAGATGCAGAGCGCCTGACTTGTCGCTCCTCTTAATCTCATTCATCTTGTTTGGATCCAGCTTGTATTTATGTGTGCACAGGGCCTCTCCAAATTCAAGGTAGGTCGGGTGGTCAAGATAGAAATGCTGCCTACCTGTGAGTGTCCTCCATGGAAGCTTGAAATCTATCTGGTTGGTATACCCTGTGTATGACCTCCCGTTTCTTGTATCGCCCGCCCACAGCGGGCTGTTAAGCCATCTTTTTGGCTGAGTTACAATGTCGTCATAGTTCGTGCGGAAGTTCCTGTCTGGACCTGCTATCTCATCAGCAATGCCGTGATATTCTACCATTGCCGCCTCCATAGCCTTTGGCGTAAGTTCCGCATGTTTTAATGTCCATACCCTTGACGGGTCATGGCCAAAGATTTTCTTAACAGTCTCCTTTGCCTCTTTATACTGCTCGCCGTGGAGTCCTGTGTGATGCTCCTCTATCAGCCACTGCTGATAGTTATTCTCTCCGTTTGTCAGGCTGGAGAAGTGCATAACTACATTACATGCCTCTTTTGCCTCTCTAAGGGATATATACTTCTCACCGTTCCACTCTGTTGTCGGGGTATGCGGATCGTTGATGTATTCTTTATAGAACGGCCCTCCGTCAACCAAAATGTTATGGAAGCCGTATTTGCCCTTCATTAAAGGCCCAAGAGAGATATAGCGGTTATAAACATTCGTGTAGTCTCTGGTTGTAACAGACATATTCGGCCCTGTTACGCCAGGAATCAGGTCGCAATCCCCCTTCTTCCAATCCTTTACATCCGGGATAGCCGGCTGTGTAATCTCGCCGGGCGAGTCATGCATAAGCGGCGACATCACCAAATCCTTCACTGGCTTTGATAAATGCTTTGTTGCAAGCTCTGAAAACTTCTTAGCAATGAACTTAAATGCATCCCAGTCGCTCTTTGACTCCCAGTTTGGCGGCACTGCCGCGCCCATCGGATGGATATAGGAATGCATGTCAGTGGTGTTAATATCCTCCTTCTCATACCAGTGGGCTGCCGGAAGAACTATGTCGCTGTATATCGGCGTTGTATTCATACGCATATTCAGGTCAACAATCAGGTCAAGCTTGCCGAGCGGCGACTCCCTGTATTTCATATCTTTAATATACGGCTTTGCAACCTCTTCGCAGTCCATATTATGGTGCGTGCCGAGGAGGAACTTTAAGAAGTATTCCTGCCCCCTTGCAGAGGAGCCAAGCGCATTGCCGCGCCATATCATCCATACCCTTGGCCAGTTTTCAGGCGCATCAGGGTCATCAACAGCAAACTGGAGGCTGCCGTTCTTAAGCTGTTTAACTGCGTAGCTGACTATTTCTGCGTCTGTCTTTGCTCCTGCCTTCTGCGCCTCTTCTGCGACAACAAGCGGACTCTTGGTCAATTGCGGATACCATGGAAGGCCTCCGAGCCGAACAGCCCTGCACTGCCAGTCAGCGCAGTGTTCGTATGTAAGGGCATTTGCATCAGGCACCTTATGATATTCTGCTATCTTATCGTCATACTTAAACATCTGGGTATGTATGTACCAGTAGCTTGGCGTATTCTGGAGCCTTGGCGGCCTTGCCCAGTCAGCTCCAAGCGCAATCTGGCCCCATGAATCAAACGGCGCAAGCCTTTCCTGTCCAACATAGTGGTTTTGTCCGCCGCCGTTTCTGCCAACGCAGCCGGTAAGCATCAATGCGCCTATAAATGACCTGTAGATAAGGTCGGAGTGATAATAGTGGTTGCTGCTTGAGCCGCTTATTACCATACACCTGCCCTTTGTAACCTCAGCAGTAGAAGCAAATTCCCTTGCTATTTGTATGATTGTTGAGCGGCCGATGCCGGTATACTTCTCCTGCCATGCAGGTGAGAAACCCTTGTCATCGTCATAGCTTTTTGCAAAATCACCCTTTAGCCCCGGACGAGCTACGCCAAGATGTGACATCTGCATATCAAATACAGTTGTTACAGCTATCTTTCCTTCTGTAACTGTATCAATATATCTTACAGGAACATCTCTTTTATAAACCTCGCCGGTATCAAGCTCGTAGAAAACGCACTCTAATGTTTCTGTCTTTTTGCCGCCTAAAAGTGTAAGCGCAGCGTCAACCTGCTCGCCTGTTTTTTCATCCTTTAGCAGTGTATTCCACTTGCTCTCGCTCTCCTTATTCTTAGGATATCTGAAACCCATGCCTCCGTAGACAATCCGCGGCTTGTTTGCCTTTTCATCCCACATCGCAAACTTCCACTCAGGATTGTCTGTATCTGCATATTCCTTCAGATCCATTGCCCTTAGGAACCTGCCCATCTCATATCCGTTCTTAGTTTTTCTAAGTTTTATAAGATGTGGAAGGTCTGTATAGTTCTTTGCATAATCAACAAAATATGGAACCTGCCTGTCTGCATAGAACTCCTTGCAGATGACATGGTTAATTGCCATCCAGATGGCGCCGTCAGAGCCCGGCTTTACAGGAACCCACAGGTCAGCATATTTTGTGGCCTCAGAATAATCCGGCGTCATTACTACGCACTTCGCGCCGCCTGTGCGAAGCTCTGCTATAAAGTGGCAGTCCGCAGTCCTTGTCCTGTTTGGTGTTGCGCCTGTTATAACACAATATGCCGTATGGTACCAGTCTGCGCTCTCTGCCACATCGGTCTGCTCGCCCCAGACCTGAGGATGCGCATTCGGAAGGTCTGTGTAATAATCATAAAAGCTCATGCTCACAGCGCCGATTAACTGATGGTATCTGGCGCCTGAGGCATAGCTTATCTGCGACATTGCCGGAATCGGCGAAAAACTGATATTCCTGTCTGGACCATATTTTTTAATGGTGTATATCTGCGCAGCGGTTATTATCTCTGCTGCTGTATCCCAGTCAAACCTCCTGAATCCGCCTTTTCCCCTTGACCATTTGATTTTCTTGGAAAGCTCAGGGTCTTCCACTATGCTTGCCCATGCATCAACAGCATCTGAATGTTTTGTCCTTGCCTCTTTCCATGCCTCAATCAGCGTCCCTCTTACATAGGGATATTTAACCCTGACAGGGCTGTACACATACCATGAAGCTGATATGCCTCTCTGACAGCCTCTCGGTTCGTAAGGCGGAATAGTCGGCTCTAATAACGGATAATCAACGGCCTGCAGCTCCCATGTAATAATTCCGTCCTTTACATACACCATCCATGAACAGCCGCCTGTGCAGTTGTTACCATGTGTGCTTCTTACAGTCTTATCATACTGCCAGCGGTTTCTATAAAACTCTTCCCATCCCCTTTTAGCGGGATTGACTATATCTTGTATCCATGTTGCCATTTATTTCCCTCCCTTTCCGCCATAATTTCTCCACAATGCATCGTGGGCAGTGCCTTTATTCCTCTTTCTGTATCTGCCGCTCCACACAATGCTGAAGAATATCATTATTCCGATAAAACCTGCTGCGCCAGCGCCGACAAAGGCGCCTGTCTTAGAAGCCATTGGAGCCTGTTTTGCAGTTTCGCTAAAGAATACCCTCAGGTGCTCCATCTCTGCCTCTGTTATATTTTTAGCTGAGAAAATCGGACCCATTACAGGAAGACCCGGGCTGTTCACCCAGCCGGTCATAAGAAGCGCCCTCTTTGGCCCTGCATAAACCTGAGTCAGATTTGGGCCTAAAATCCCCCCGTCTAATTCGCCAACCCCTGCGCTATGGCATGATATGCACGGAGGCCCGCCATTTGTAAATCTTTTCTCCCCGGTAAATAATGCCATCCCAGTCTTATAATCGCCCTGCACAGCAGGCGCTGCAGGCGCCTCTTGAGCAGGCTGTGTCTCTGCTGTCTGGGCAGCAGCCGTCATTGGCATAAGAAATAAAGATAGCGCCAATGTAAATCTTAAAAAGCTTTTAAATCCCTTTCTCCCATCCCTCTGAACCATAATTTTTTTACACCTCCTTATTAAAATTTGATTACACAGATTTCAAAGAAACGATTACACTGATTTGTATCTTAATCTGAGTAATCTGCTTTTTAATCAGTGTAATCATAAATTTTATTTAAAAACCTTACAGCCCCTGACCGCTCTAACCACCTGGTGGTATGCCACCTACGTTGGAGAGAGGAGGACGGTCAGAGCAGCAAGGGCAGTAAGCCCTATTTAAAAATCCACAAAACAGGACATGGCGAATGTCTCGTTACCTTGTCTGTAACGCTCCCCATAAAAAGTTTTCCAACAGGCGAATAACGGTGTGTTGCCATTACTATGATGTCAGCATTCCGCTCAACTGCCAATGCAACTATCTCGTGCGCAGCATCCCCGTCCTTTAGGGCTGTTTCTATGTCCTTTACGCCATTTCCTTCAAGCCTTTTCTTTTCCTTTTCTAATAATTCCCGGCCTTCATTTAGCCAACCCTCATGAATGGCCTTCCACTCCTTTGAGTCAGTAATCACATCTGCCGAGCGGTACCATTTCTCCACCACATACAGCAATATCAGTTTTGCGCCGGATATTTTGCTTATATACGCCCCTGTCTCCTCTGCCCTCATTGATAATTCTGAACCGTCAACAGGACAGATTATGGTTTTATACTCCATAGAATTTCCCCTGTCTCTGCAGCATATCGTATTCATCTGCGCTCTGTATTTGAGATCTCATTGGATTAGTATGTGATAATGCCTTGCCGCCCTTACCAACCCAACTGGTGGTCCAGCGGCGCTGGACTTTCATGTACATAACGAATATGCCGAGAGCCAGCACTCCCCAGACAGTAAAACCATATTGGTAAGCACCGAGATATTGTTTGGAATAGCCCATTATGTTTGGCACCAGGCCGCCGCCAAGGGCGCCGACCTCGCCGACAAGGCTCATGGCTATCGCTGTTGTGCCTATCCAACGAAGCGGTATAAGTTGAAAGGTAGAGCCGTTGCCTGCGCCGAGTCCGAGAAATAGGATGATAAGCAATCCCATGACTATATAAAAAGGCGGATGGGCTGCTATCGCTAAAGAGGAGACCGCAACCACAGCGCATATCGTCAACATAACCCTCAGCCCCCCGAACCTGTCTGCGATAAAGCCGCCGGCGATGCGGGAAATACTGGCCATGATGACTATTAAAGCTGAATATTTACCCATCGTTGCCAGTGGTATATCATATTCATAATGCAGGAAGGTTGGCAGGAAGTTTGTCAACCCGATATATCCTCCAAATGTCAGTATGTATGAGATGTTAAATATCCATGCGTCTTTTTCGTAAAGCACCTTGAGATACCCCTTGAGGTCTTTGTGTTCACGGTCAGGAGGCTCTTTAGCCACAAACCACATCAGAAAGAATGGAATTAGCATCATGAATACCCCGGCAAGAAATGCCGTTCGCCAGCCATAGGTAAGGGCTATCATGGGCGCAAAAAGCATTGCTATCACAGCGCCGCTATTGCCCGCGCCTGCGATGCCTATTGCCAGGCCTTTATGCTCAGGAGGGAACCAGCCGCCGCCGAGGGAAAGGGCAACGCCGAAGCTTGCGCCCGCAATCCCGAGCATCACGCCCATTATAAGGATGTTGGTGTAGCTTGTGGAGTAGAAATATCCATACAACAAGGCAACTATGATTGTGCCCATCTCTATCATTGCCACAGTCTTTCTTCCAATGTATTGCGATATCACACCGAGCGGAAAACGCATTAATGCGCCTGTGATGATAGGCACGGACACCATGAAACCCCTCTGCACAGGAGTGAGACCGAACTCTTTACTTATAAAGGGCCCGAGCGCTCCGTCAAGAACCCATACAGCGAAGCAGAAGTCAAAATACAGAAACGCTGCAAAGAGCGTGGGTGGATGACCTGATTTTAAAAAAGTCTTAAAACCTGCCATTTTGTTATACCTCCTTACTACTACTTACTACTAATTCAGAGGAAAATTTTTCTTGGCCCCTTAGTTTTGGGGCGCTATTCCTCTGAGTCTATTTTTGTATCCCTCTGACCCCCTATGCGTCAGAGACAAGCGGATTAAGGGATACATAAAAACAGGCAAAATGCCTGACTTTCTCTTGAATAATTTTATTGTGTGATTTTGCCTCCCCCTCCAGCAGATATTGGTATACCACTTTGTTGCAAGATGGATGCCAGCGAAAGGGTATCTTATGCTAACAGATTGAATTTACATACTCTTTTGTATGTGCCTGCCTCTGAACCTTATTAATTATTATTGTAACGCAAATGTAACGATGGATGTGGAGCATTCAGAAATTATCTTTTAGAAACAAAGAGATGTGATATATGACACAGAAATGTAACAGAGAAGACTTATCTGTTTAGTTAATGTAACAAAGCAACATAGCAGCGGTGTATATTCCTTTGGGGCGTATAAAAACAAATACAAAATACAAATTTCTAATTTCTAAATCCTGATTTCTAATAAAATGTCAAATATCAAAAAAATTCAAAACATTAGAAATTAGACATTAGGATTTAGAAATTTTGTCTTAATCTGCCATCTCTTTTTCCTTTAGCAGGTTATATGCCTTGCATTTTTCCCATAGGGTCTTTCTTGATATGCCGAGCATCTTTGCTGCAAGGGTCTTATTCCCCTTTGCCTCTTCTATAACCCTGCAAATATACTGTTTTTCAAACACTGATAACGCGTTTGAAAGAGGCTCTGAATAGTGGAGCCTGTTTGCAACCTTAAATCCTGCATCGCAGCAGGAACATATATCCTCTGGCAAATCCCATGGTTGAATCTCGCCGTCGCGGCACAATGTAACCCCCCTTTCAATTGCATTTTCAAGCTCTCTTACGTTTCCCGGAAAATCGTATTTAAGTAAAAGCTCTCTTACCTCAAGGGACAGATTCTTAATCGGCTTATTTATCTGTTTTGAATAGACATCTAAAAAATGTTCTGTAAGCAGCAGAATATCCTCTTTCCGCACCCTTAACGATGGAAGATGGATAGGAACGACATTCAGCCTGTAATAAAGGTCCTCCCTGAAACTCCCTTTCTGCGCCTCTTTTTTTAAATCACGCTGCGTAGCACAGATAATCCTTACGTCAACGTTAATCGTCTCAGTGCCGCCAACCCTTTCAAATTCCCTCTCCTGAAGAACCCTTAACAGCTTGACCTGAACTGTCAGCGAAATCTCTCCAATCTCATCTAAAAAGAGGGTGCCCTTATGCGCTAATTCAAACCTCCCCTTTTTCTGCTTTAATGCGCCTGTAAAGGCGCCCTTTTCATGGCCAAAGAGCTCTGCTTCAAGCAGGGTCTCTGGAAGCGCAGCGCAGCTTACCTTAATAAATGCGCCATCCTTTCTTGGGCTATTATAATGAATCGCATTTGCAACAAGCTCCTTGCCTGTCCCGCTCTCTCCTGTAATCAGCACTGTGGTGTCGCTCTGGGCTATAATCTTGATCTTTTCAAAGACCTCTTTCATCTTGCCGCTTTTTCCGATAATGCCGCTGAAATCATACTTGTCTTCTATCTTCTCCTTTAAATAGATATTCTCATCCTCAAGGTCTCTTAAACGTATCAATCGCTTGACAATAAGTAGCATCTCCTCCATTGAAAAGGGTTTTGTAATATAGTCGTAAGCGCCGAGCTTCATTGCCTCAACAGCAGTCTCAACAGAGCCGTGGGCAGTAATCATCAATATCTTTGTCACAGGCGAATATTGCCGGCAGCCCTTTAATATCTGAAGGCCGTCTACCTCTGGAAGCTTGAGGTCTGTAATCACTATATCATATGCATTATCCTTTATTGCCCTCAGGCCTTCGCTTCCTGATTCCGCGCTTTTTATGTTAAATCCCTCTGCCTTGAGCGCGTCGCTGATAGAAAGCCTCATCAACGGCTCGTCATCTATTATCAGTATGTTCGGTGTATTGTGCATATTAAACCTCCAAAAAAAACAAAGGGTCAAGGGGCAAGGGTCATGGGTTAAGGGTCAAGATAATGATTTAATGAGGCCTTTGAGTAATTTTGCAACCTCTACCCTTTTATCTTCTACAGCTAAATAATTCTTTTCAGACAGATAACCCAAATCCTTTGCCAATGACAGATACGTTTCTACCTCACCCAAAGAACCTTTAGCAACATATAGAAATTGTAAATACTCCTTTCTATGATTCCTTTCGTATCCCTCAGCGATATTTGCTGGGATTGAAATTGCTGCCCTTTGCAACTGTGAAATTAATCCATATATCTCCTCTTTTGGAAATAATTTTGTCACCCTATAGACTTCCAGTGATAGCTCATATGCCCTTTGCCATGTAGTAAGCTTCTTAAACCCTTCTTTATCTTCCATCCCTTGACCCTACACCCTTGCCCCTTGATTCTTCATCCATATTCCTTGACCCTACACCCTTGCACCTTGACCCTATTTTATTTCACCGGCAGCTTAACTGTAAAAGTAGTGCCTTTTCCAAGCTCGCTTTTTACATCAATTCTGCCTGAGTGCATTTCTACTATGCCGAGGCTGACTGCAAGGCCGAGGCCTGTCCCTTTTCCAACATCCTTTGTTGTAAAGAACGGGTCAAAAATCCTTGGGAGCATATCCGGCGGTATGCCGTTTCCATTATCCATCACCTCTATACAGCACCATCCATTCTCCTGAAATGTCTTCACCCTTATCTGCCCCTTCCCTTTTATCGCCTGAACTGCATTCAAGAGTATATTCATAACCACTTGGCCCATCTTGTGCTGGTCTGCCATTAGTTGCGGAAGGCTTGTTGTAAATTCCTTCTTAAGCTTTATGCCGTTCTTTTTTATCACATAATTAATCAAAGAGAGCACGCCCTCAACAAGATTATTGATATTTACAGATATCAGCTTTGGTTCATGCTGCTGTGAAAAATCAAGAAGCTGGTCAACAGTCCTCTGAACCCTGTGAATGCCGTCCTCCATTGATTTAATATACTCTTCTTCTCTCTCAGGAGAAAGCCTTTTCTTACGAAGATTGTAAAGGCAGTTTAATATGCCGCCGAGGGGATTATTGATTTCATGGGCAATGCCTGCTGCCAGTTGGCCGATGGCAGACATCTTCTCTGCCTGTATAACCTGCTGCTCAAGCAGCTTCTGGCCTGTTATATCCTTTGCTATGCCGAGTACCTCAACTATCTTCCCCTCATTGCTTCTAAGCGGCGAGACGCTGAGGGCAGCGTATTTTATCCCGCCATGTTTATCTATTACCTCTATCTCATAGGTCTGCCTTACCCCTTCTGTAACTGTCTTTTTAAACCTGTCGCCCTGATGCCTGTCTGAAAGTATGGTTAAAAATGACTTGCCGATTAATTCGTCTTTTTTGTAGCCCCACTCCTCTACTTTTTTATTAACATAGGTAATTATACCCTCATGATTCAGCGTATAAATAACATCATTTGCTGTTTCAAGAAGATTCTCTAAGTACTCCTTTGTCTCCTTTAACTCCTTTGTCCTGTCATTGACCTTTAACTCAAGGGTATCATAATATTCCTTCAACTGCCTTTCCAATTTCTTCCTGTCTGTAATATCCCTTACAAATGCCCTTGTCCTGACAAAACTGCCTGTTATTGGGTGATACTGGGCTGTAGCGGTTACCTCTACGTCTGTTCTTTTGCCGTTCTTTGAAATAAATTGGGTCTCTATTGTGCTTATCCCTTCTTTTACCGCCCTTGCTATATGTTTTACCAGCTTCTCTCTATCCTCCTCAGGCACTACATCCTCTATCCTCTTATTCTGCATCTCCCTCAGGGTATAGCCGAGGATATTCAGCTCTGTGTTATTAACATGCACAAAATATCTTTCAATATCTACTGAATGTATCATTTCAGGCGAATTTTCTATAAGGTCCCTGTATCTTGATTCTGATGTCTCAAGCTCCTTATTCCTTTCTTCAAGCGCTGTATATGTCCGCTGCAGCTCTTCTGCCATCCTGTTAAATTCATCAGCAAGCTTTTCTATCTCATCTTTTGTTTTGATATTCAGCCTATAATCAAGTTTTCCCTGAGCGATAAATTCAGCGCCCTTGTAAAGCTCATTTATAGGCCTTACAATATTCCGCGCAGCATATATGCCTGTTAGAGAGAGAAGCGCTATAAGCACAGAGCCGAATATAGAAACGCGGAGAAGAAGCGAATATATAGGCGCGTACATCTCAGAGGGGCTCTGTCTTAAAAAGACATACCATCTGTTGCCGTCAAACCAGTTTGCTGTATTCAATGTTAACTCAACAGGCGCAAAACCAATAATAGAGTCTCTTCCGCCATGCGCATCGTCCTCTGCCACATCCCACCCGGGCTTAGAGCTTGATATTAATCTGATGAGAGACCTTTCAGCATTATGACTGCGCGGAGGGAAGATCGGACACATCAGGATTGAACCCTTTGAATCAACGAGCGTTGCATGGCCTGTCTTTTCAATCCTCACGCTGTTAACAACCTCAAGCAGTTTGTCAACGCTGTATTTAATTACAACAACGGCTATAACCCTTTCATAATCCATTACAGGCGCTGCTATGCTCATAAGATGCATTCCAAAGGTATCGTCAAGCTTCAGGTCTCCAACATATACCTTGCTGTTATTTATGGAATCCTTAAACCACTTCTCATTGCTGTAGTTCTTTTCCACATCTTCCTTAATGCCGCCAACATACCTTCCCTTTGTATCAACTACAATCAGCGCATATACCTCTTTCTCATTAAAACTTTTAAATTTATTCAGATAATTTATTAATTCACTGCTGCCATATTTTTTGTTTTTAACGGCGTCTTTAACTTCACTGGAAATGGCGAGCCTCTGGACATCAATAATTTCCTTCTTTATCACCATATCAACCTTATTTGCGGTCTCCTTTGCCAACTCCTGAAAATTTGCGCCTATGGAGTTTCTAAGGGCATTTGTGCCGTCAAGATAGGTAAGATACAAACCAGCAACAAGGGGCACAATGCCTATAATAAGCATTGATCTTACAATTCTTCTCCGAATCCCTCTTTTTACATTTTTAACTTCCAT
>ERZ1292623.2471-Hain-H51-01um-R1-2471-length-16503-cov-3_pt3 | contig 11446 bp, 22 predicted proteins | sample MGYA00564398_ERZ1292623 | MGnify/ENA primary metagenome ERZ1292623 (study PRJEB36523, sample SAMEA6512633) | groundwater metagenome | collected 2019-01-07 | study: AquaDiva: Metagenomics assemblies of 32 groundwater samples | reverse complement strand
TGCGCACGACCTACAAGCTCGATCGTTGGGACTGAGCCATGGCGGCACCGCGCACGCACGCAGACGATCTTCGTCAGGCGCTTCAAATCATCACGACCGAGATGGGCAATCTGGAAAAGTGCGCCATAGGTTTTGCGCTAGATCCTCTCGACAAAGAGGAATACGCCGCGCCCTCGGTCGAGTCGATCCATCGCGCGTTGAAAAAGATCGAAGACGTCGCGAAGCGGTTGGAGGCGAGCTGAGTCATGGCGAAGAAGACGAAGAAAGAGATCCTGGCCGACACCGTTGCCGACTTGGTAGGCCAGCTTCTCTATTACGACCGCAAGGAAGACGAGGAACTTCCTCGCGGGGCCATCGAGGCCATGATCGACAAGGGCGTTGTCACTCGGGAGGAGATCGTCGAACTCTTCAAAGTCGAACTCTTCAAAGGCCTCCCGAGATAACGCAATCTGGAAGAGAGAGCATCATGCCCTGGAAGATCGTGAACCTGAACTACGACGCGCGACGCCCGCACCTCCACCAGCGTGACCCGCGCGAAGCCATCCACATGCGCGTCTACCTCGACGGTTCGGGTGACGTCGAGATTTGCGTCGGCGAAGACATCCACAACCCCGACGCCTGCCCCGTGCGTGCGGTCGTGACCGCCGAGACGTGCGTGGTCAACGCCACGCGCTTCCAGCGGTTCCACTTCGATGTGCTCGTGAACATCCTCGCGTCTCTCGACGTCGCCGGCGCCGACCGTGACGATGCGCTTGGGTGGATGAGTGCCTCGATCGCGCGCGGGCCGCATGGCAGCTGGTACGAAGGCAACGTGGCTTCTCATCCCGTCGAGAGCGCGTGGCCCGGCGACCTGACCGACGACGCACTGATCGAGACCTGTCGCGACAGCGTCGGCGTCTCGAAGTCTCGCTTTCTGACACTCAGCAACGAGATGCGCCGTCGTGGGCTGGAGCCGCCGCACCCGACTCGCAACTTCGGTCGCCCCGTTCGCAAAGAGACAACATGACGATACGCGAGCACGGCTGGGCAGACCATTGCCAAGTGCGGGCGAATTACTGCACGCTGCACGACTGCATGTGCGGCTGCGAAAAGTGCGACCCGGTCGCTGGCGAAGCACGCGCAGTGGCGCGCGACCTGCGAACGGGCGGGGCGTCGCCCGAACTCATCGAGCGCGCAGCGGCGTTGCTGGAGAAATACCCCAATGGCAATCGATGAGACCATGCGTCTAGCCAGTCGTGAGGCGCTCCTCAAGCTCTTGACGGCCGCGCTCGTGTCGCCTGCGGAAGGTCAGATGCTGTTTCGCGCGATCATCAACCTCGCGCCGTATCTCCTCGGTGTTTCGGAAGAAGAGCTGGCGGAACATGCATCCGCGTCGCTGCCGACGGTGAGAGCTTGGCAACGTGGCGACACGATTCCTCTTCTAAGTCTGCAGCAACACATCTATCGCATGTTTCTGAGAAAGTTTGCGACGCCCTAAGGAAAGGACACTTATGAAACGCATCACGCTCACCATCGATTGCAAAGCAGATCTGTCTGAAGCAGAGCTTGCGCGCGTGCGCGCCAGTGTGGACGCGCAGGCTCGTGAGATGGCGACAAGGGTCGGCACCGATGGCACGCCCATCTTCGGCGATAGCGAATTGACTCGCATCGAAGTCACGGCGGCGAACACCAAGCCCTGGCCCGAGCCTTCGATGGTGCCGTGTCGATGGCAGTCATGCCTTCCGTCGTGCCGCTCGTGCAAAGGCACGGGGCAGATGCGGTCGTACGACAGCTACGCCTGCAACCTCTGCGGCGGGTCGTTGAAGCTCGACTACGCAGACCTGCAGATGCCGCCGCGCGAGTCGGAGTATCAAGACATCGGCGGCCTCATCGAGCAGTCGGTCGTGGGCGGCTACGAGAGCACGCACCTGCTTGACCTGCAGGAGTACGTGTTCTCGATTTGCGAGCCGTGCTTGCGGAAGCTCTTCGATCGCATGGTCATCGCGCCGCACACCCGCGACTTGCATTCCGACTGGGAAGACTACGAATCCGACTGGGAAGACTACGAAGAGGACCGCGCGCGCATGGCCTGGTGCCGCTTCACCTGGGACCGCGGGGAGAATGGTCAGCGCGCGGTCGGCGCGCGCGGCATGTGCAACATGGAGCTGCCTTGCCCGAACACGGGCGCCTGGCGCGTTTATCACGACGACCATCTCACGGGCGACGTCGCGTGCGACGTGCACAAGGACCGCTTTGCCCGCAGCCTCGGCCACCACACCGCCGTGCCCTTCGCCGCGCTCGCCGGTCACAGCGACAAGATTGCGGCGTGGATGCGCCACGTCGTGCTTGGCGAAGACGGCGCCGAGCTGCGCGTCATCGACGTCCACGCCGGCCCTGACGGTTGGGTCAAGAAAGTGCGGGACCATCGCATCTGTTACTGGTTCTTCTTGCCGGAGCTGCTCAAGGAGTGGGCGGAGGCGCTTGGCACGGTGCTGCCCGAAGATAGCTTCGAAGCCATCGCCGATGCGTCGCTGAAACACTACAGCGCGGTGTGGCTGCCAGAGATCCCGGTGCCTGTTCCCAACCACGTCGCGAGCGACCTCCTCGCAGGCGGCATGCTCTTGCTGTGCACCCGAGAGCAAGCCGCCGCCATCGTCGCCCAGCACGCGCCCGAAGCGGTGCGCGACATGATCGCCGAGCGCCACGGCCCCGAATGGAGGAAGCGGTTCGGGCTCACGCCCTACACGATCGCAGAGCAGGCAGCGCTCGACGCGCGTCGTGACCGCCTCTTCGCGAACGCCGAAGCGCTCGCGCCTACAGTCACCGCGCCCGGGGCGGCTGTCGTGGTCGCATATCATCAGAATCAGCGCGAGCTGGAGACCGCTTGTCAGCTGCTCGTGAACGCCGGCATCCTCGACGCCGACAAGGTCGCGACCCGCGGGCTCGTCGACGCGCTCAAGGATCGTTTCGAGCCCCTGGGCAAAGCCTCGACAGTCCATCCCTCGGAGCCGCGATGAGCGCGCAAGACAATGACGCCAGCGTCGACGACGCCGACGATGCCATCGATGCTGTCAGCGATGGCGATGACGACAAGCCCGTCGACCTCGATGCGCTGGAAGCGCTGTACAAGAAGACGTCGCCCGGCCCGTGGGGCGAAGACGACTGCAACATCTTCTCGTGCCCGCTGGCCGACGCGAGGCACAACGCCATCATCGCCAAGATCGAAGGCAAGCCGTTCAACAAGGACGCGTTGCATCTTGACGGATTCGTCGCGACCACCGAGCAGCGTCACGAGCAAAGCGACGACGATGCGGCGTTCATCACGGCCATCGCCAACGCCGCCCCCAAGCTCTTCGCCGAGCTGCGCGCCGCCCGCGCCCTTCTCGGAGACGCAGAAGGGAGCGCAGTCGAAGAAGTTTGGCTCTCACGCATCTGGGCAAACAGCGGCATCTCGTACAAGAGGCTCGTGCTGGTCGCTTCTCATGCGCTGGTCAACGCGCTCGACGCGCGCGACTTCATGGGCCGCCAGCTCGCTCACGCGCACGGCGAGATCGACGATGCGACCTATCAAAGCTTCGAGAACGACTTCTTCGAAGGCGGCGTGTACGCGTGGAAGGAAGGCGAGCTGCGCGCGTTCTTCGAAGTGCTCGACAAGCTGTGCCCAGGCATCATCGATGCCGATGCGCTGAGCGTGCTCACCCACTGCGACATGCGCGATGCAATGGCCGTCGTCCACCCCCAGCCCCAGCCTAAGGAGCCGTGAATGAGCGAGAGCAAAGAGACGTCGAAGCGTAGAGAGGCTCATCGCAAGGAAGCAAGCGACGACGGCCTTCGCATGTTCCTGGTCGACATGACCGTCAGCGTCCAAGCCATGGTGCTCGCCGAAGACGAGGCCGAGGCGAAGCGCGTCGCCAAGGACAACTTTCACGACTCGCTACATCAGGAGGGCGGAGGCGATGACGACGACGTCAACCACTGGTTTTGAGGAGAGCCCATGGCGCGAAAGACCACTCAAGCGAGCGGAGCCCCGAAGGGGCCGGTGAGGAGCGAGCGGAAGGCTGCCGACGGGAGCGGGAGCACCGAGCGAGCGCAGAGTTTGAAAGAAAAATTCAAGCACGGCGCCAAGCACACGTTGCGCGGCGTGCGTCTTGGGTATCGCAAGACCGCCGGCGAAGTGGCCGAGGCCATGGGCGCCCACGAGAACTTTATCAAGAAGATCGAGACCTCGCCCGTCTCGCAATGCTCCGTCGTGACGCTCATGGACTATGTCGAGGCGCTGGGCGCGCGCCTGGAGCTGGTCGTAGTGCTGGGCAACGGCGGCCGCGCCATCCTCGTCGACCCCGAGCCCGCCGCCAACGCTCCCGCGGAGACGCCATGACCGATCGAACACGGCGTTTCTCGCCTTCTGAACAGTACGAGCTGACGATCGAGTCGCGACCAACGACGCCTGGGTGTTGGAACCCCAAAGGCCCGTTGCTCGTGTGCGGCGCCGACTACCAAGGCCAGACCGTCATCGAGCTTGCGACGGGCGCGCGCCGCGACTTCGTGCCTAAAGCGGCGTCAAGCTCGGCTTCCTTCTCGACCGCCGGCGCCGCGACGGCTTCGAGGGCGAGCGCATGTGGGTACGCGTGATCAGCGGCTCTATCGACAGCGCTGGCAAGTACGTGGGGTACTTCGGCATCCTCGCCAACGTGCCTGCCTTCCTCGATATGGAGAAGTTTGCATCGACGAACGGATACGCCGTGTCGTTCGGGCCCAAACACATCCTCGCCCTCGAATGAGCCCCTTGACCATGACCACCAAACCCGCGTTCTCGAACATCGGCGTAGACCGCCCCGAAGACGAAGACGACAGCGTGCCGAACGCCGACGTCGCGGACGTGCTCGCGTCTGTCGTGGCGATGGCGGCTGACAACACGCGCGCCCACAAGGAAGTGACCATGCGCATCGTCGACATCGAAAAAGTTCTCAACGACGCAGGCGCCGACATCTTCGTCTCTGTGAGCGGTCCTCCTATGGACGGCAAGAGCGGGCGCCTCATGTGGCACCGAGAAGATCTCAAAGACCATCAGTCTCCCTTCCGCATCTTCGTCAACTACGACAAGAAGTACGCGCAGTTTTCGAACTGCGGACGCGCGATCCGTGCGGTCGCTGTCCATGCCATCCCCGCCCTGCTCGGCGCCATGGCCGATGCCCAGCGCAAGGCGATGGCCGAACTTCGGCAAACGCTTGCGGTCTTGCAAGCCGTCGCTCCATCCGACACCAAGGAGATATGAACATGGACACAAGCTCGCCGATCAAAAGAGCCGCAATCTCGTTCATCGAGCGTGGCGATGGCCGCCTCCTCTGCGTTTGGAATTCGCGATACGGAGGGTGGTCACTGCCGGGCGGCATGGTGGAGCCCTTCGAGACGATCGAAGAGGCGCAGGCCCGTGAGCTTCGCGAAGAGACCGGCCTCTCGACATGGCGCGCCGAGCCGATCTACGACGGACCGCACGGCATCAAGGTCGACTCGCCACGCGGGTCGCACGTTCACATCTTCCGCGTGCTCGCCTGGGGCGCGCCTGTCGAGATGGAGATGGGGCGCCCGATCACATGGCTGACTCGCGCGGAGTTCCTCAAGTGGAGCCCGTTCGCGACGTTCTACGAGCACGTCTTCGCCGCCGTTCCGCCCTTGCCCTGATCCTTGACACGTCAGAGTGAGTGCCTTACACTCTGATCACCCGCCGGAACAGTCTCCGGCGCTCTACCACCAGTCAGGAGCCACAGATGGCGCGCATCGAATTGTCCGTGATGTCTTCGTACGTTCCCAACTGGGGCGTGTACGAGGCCATTCGCGAGTTCCTCCAAAACCTTCGCGATGCGAAGGTCATGCACGGGTGCGAGATCCGTGTGCGTCACGCCGCGCGCACCAACAAGCTCACCATGGTGAACGTCGGCAAAACGATGGACACCCGAGCGCTGCTCTTGGGGTTCACCTCCAAGGCAGGGGTCGCCGGCGCGGCCGGCAAGTTCGGCGAGGGGTTGGACCTCGCGCTGCTCACGCTCGCGCGCCTCGGGCACGAGGTTTGGATCCATACCGGCGACGAGACCTGGACGCCCAAGATCGAGCGCTCGTCTGCGTTCGGGGGCGAAGAAGTCCTCGTCATCTGGACGCGCAAAGTCGCGCCGAAGAACGAAGTGCGCGTCGAGGTCTCGGGCATCGACGCGGTCGCGTGGGAAGAGATGAAGCCGCGCTTCCTGTTCCTCGGTGAGAAGGGCAAGTCTGTCGAGACGTCGAACGCGCGCGTGCTCATGCACCCCGACTACCAGGGCTGCATGTACGTGAAGGGCATCTTCGTCCAGCGCCTGGACGACCTGTCGTACGGCTACGACTTCGACACGCTGCAGGTCGATCGCGACCGCAAGATGGTCGATATCTTCGAAGCAAAGTGGGAAAGCACGGCGGCGCTCATGCGTGCGGCCGCGCAGAACGACGCGATGCAGGATTCCCTGTACCGCTCGCTCAAAGAAGGCCGCACCGACGGCGCGGGCGGCGGCGACTACACGGACGCGCGCGTGCGCGCCGGCATCGTGAAGCGCTTCCGCAACGACCACGGAGAGAACGCCATCGCCGTCACAACCGAAGAGATGGCCAAAGAGCTGCGCTACGTCGGCGGCAACGCCGTCGTGGTCAAGCAGCCCCTCGCCGACGTATTGACCCCCGACCTCGGCACCTACAGCCAGGCGCGCGCAAAGCTCGTCAACTCTGCCGCCACCATCGTGCAGACGACCGATCTGACGCCCGCCGAGCGCAACGTGCTCGGCCGCGCCATCGCCGCGGTCTGGGCGCACACAAAGTCGGAGATCGCGCTGCCGTTCGTCGTGGTGTTCCCCGCCGGCACGGAATCGCTGGCCGGCATGGTGACGACGTCTTGGGTCGACGGCGCTTCCAAGCGCCAGATCCAGATCGCGCGCCATCAGCTCGGGCGCTTGGTCGACGCGATTGGCACGCTCATCCACGAGGTCGCGCACATCGAGTCGGACGCGGGCGACAACGACGCGCGGCACACCCGCGCAATCGAACGTCTGTGGTCCGCCGTGTACGAGACGGCGGCGCCGTCGTGAGCGCGCTCAAGCCGTTGAGCTGGAAAGCGCGCCGACGTGGAAAGCTGTATTGCGCGCCAGCGTGCGGTCATGGCTGTACGTGGTCCGACTATCAAGGGGCGCTGAAGCGCGCGAAGAAATGTATTTTGGAGATGGGTGAGGATGGCAGAGGGTATGCGCCGCGCATCTGGGAAAACGGCGGCTGGCATACAAGCGTGACCTCTGCGTGCGGGCGCATCACGGTCTTCATTCACCATGGTGCTTTCGGCAATAGCTACAGCGCGTCGCTGTGCGAAAACCGCTGGTGGAGTTCTCAGACCGATAAGGGGGTTCGTGAGACTCCGCGCAAGGCCATCCTCAGTGCCTTGCAACGAGCACTTACGGATCTGCGCGCAACTCAGGCGCTCACCGACGGTCACGACGAGTGACCTTCGACCACGACGCGACGCCCGACAACCCGCAAACCATCGACGAGCTGCCATCATGAACCAAGACGCCCCGCCCCCGCCCCACCCGCACAACAAGATCGACGTCCTGCGCGTCGCGGTCAAAGAGGCCATCGAAGTCTTCTGCGACAGCATCCCGCACAAGTTCGCCGCTCAAGTCGCAGTCACCGCCGGCGACGAAGAGACCGACACGCACTCGACGTTCATCCTGCGCTTCAAGAAGCGCGACGCTGCGTTCTGGGTGTGGTTCATCACCGCCGACGGCTCGTACGTGCCTGCGCAGAAGGCCCCCGTGCGCGTTCTCATCGAGGTCGTGAAAAATCTACCGGCCTTGCGCGATGCGATCGACGAAGCCGTGCGCGCAGCGGCCGCGCGCGTCGATGACGCGCTCGACGAAGCCGAAGACTTCATCGAAGCTGCCGAGTCCGCCATCGACGCCGACGCGGAGCGTGTGGGCGGGCGTCACGGGGGAGGCGGGCGCGCGCCTGCTGCCCGATGAGCGGCTACGACGACCGGGGCTACAACAACTAGGGCTACAACAACTATGACGATGACGTCGATGATGACGACTACGACGCCCTCACACACAGACAACCGAAGCTGGCCATGAAATATCCGAACCCGTTCATGCTTCTGCGCATCGCGCAGGCCGATGCCTACTGCGTCGCGACCGAGTACATCAAGTTCCCGCGCGACGCTGAGCTTCAAGCACAAGCCTTGCGCTTCGAGCGCTACCTCAAGCATCCGACCCACACGCTGCGCCCTGGCCAGTACAGTGACGACACGCAGATGTCGATCGCGGTCGCCGAGACGCTCATCGACAAGGGCGCGCATGCCACGAGCGACGACTATCTCGACGCCTTCTATCGTTGCTTCAAGCGCGACCCGCGCACGGGCTACTCGCAAGGCTTTCAGCATCTCTTGCAGACCTCGACGTCGGCCGTCGACTTGAAGTCGCGCATCGTGCCGACCTCCAACAAGAACGGCGCCGCTATGCGGTCGGTGCCGATCGGCGTGCTACCAAACGTGACCGTCGTCCGCGCGGTCGCGGCGATGCAAGCGCGCCTCACGCACGACTCCGAGCACGGTGTCCTTGCGAGCCAGGCCGTTGCGATGATGTCGCACTACGCGCTCTGGACGAACGAAGAGATGTCGATGCTGCCGACCTTCTTGGCCGACCACGACCCGCGACTCGCGGTGTTCAAGCGATCGTGGGCAGGGCCGGTGAAGGGGCCCGACGTAGGCATCAAGACCGCGCATGCCGTCTGCACGCTCGCGACGCTCAGCGAACAGATGCCGCTCCTCGACACGCTTCAGACCGTCATCGACTGGGGCGGCGACACCGACTCGGTCGCCGCCATCGCGTGGGGCATCGCCAGCACGCGTCGTCGTCACGACACTCTCCCCGAGTTTTTCGAACGCGACCTGGAGCCGGGCGGCCAGTATGGCGCTTCGTTCCTCTACGACCTCGGCGAACGCCTCATGACGACGTTTGAGGGGCGATACCTCTACTGGTTCGACATGGGGTGCGCGATCAAGAGCGTTCTCGACGTGCGCGCCGAGCGCGACAAGGCGCGCGCCGAGCGTGACAAATTGATGAAGAGACTCACCGCCGTTCTTCAAGCGATCAACGAGACCGCCGATTGGCGAACCGAACGCGTGCTCGCCGCCGTCAACGCGGCCATTCAAGCAACGGAAGGGTGAAGGCTGACGTCATGACGCTGCCGAACGCCGAGTACGATTGCTGGGCATCTTTCCGCTTCGGAAGCGCGTAATGCCGCCCCCGCGCGTAGCCTCAAGCTGGGACATCGAGCGGCTCTCGAAGCGGCTCGGCGCGCGCATCGACAAGATGGAGCGCGAGCACGCTGCCCTTGTCGAACAGCTTATCAAGCGCATTGAAGCGCTCGAATCTCGCGTCCGCGCGTCGGAAAGATGGGGAGACGAATGAAGACACGACTCGCGATCGTCGCGGTGTGCGACAAGCAACAGGAGTTCATTGACCTCGGCTACGCGACCGACGGCAACATGCTCGAAGCAGCGCTCGCGCGCGTGGTGGTCTACGCGTCGTACTGGGGCCGCTGGATGGGTCAGCGCATTCGCATCGTCGCCGACTCGACCCTAACACTCAAGGACTACACCGACGTGACCGACGAAGCGTGCGAGGTCTACATCAGCAAGAACGGCGACGACGCCGGCGTCAGCGGCGCGCTCAAGGAGCGCCGCGCTGCCACCAAGAAGATTCTCGACGCAGAATGGGAGCCCGCATCATGAGATGTCACAACGGAGCAATGGAAGACGTCAAGATGCTCGCAGACGAGCTTCTCGAAGCCATCGAATGCGAGGCCGCCGTACGCCGCGTGGGATATGTCTTCATCCACCAGCAACTCGCGTACGAGCGAAAGTGCGAAGCCGCGTTCGATCGCGTCGTCGCGTTGCACGCACGCATCGGCGAGCACCTAGCGAGTTCATACGCCTTCAAGGGCGCCGAGAAAGATGGGAGTACACATGCCCCGTAAGCCGAAGACGCCGAAGACCGCGAGGAAGACCGTGAAGCCCGCGAAGTCGAAGACGGCACCGCGCCCCCTCTCGCTGCTCGGCGGCGAAGGCGGGCCCGTGGCCGCCGTGCTGGTGTCGGCCGAAGAGGTGCGCGTGTGGCGGAAGCTCCACAAGCTCGCCCTCGCGGCCCGTAACGCGTTTCTCAGGAAGCCATACGGCGAGTTGATGTATGGCGAGTTCGAGAAGCTCAGCACCTACATCTTGATGCATCCCGACATGGCGCCGAAGCCGAAGTCGTCGCGTGCGCGCGCCGCGGTGTCGCGGGTGTCGCGGGGGTCGCGATGACCGCGTACTTCGACGCCATCGACAAGGAGATCGCCGAGATCGCCGACCAGGCCATGCATCCCGACACGCGCAAGAAGTGTTGGGCGGACATCGAAGAAAAGCTCGTCTGGGACGCCACACTCGCTGCCGAGAGCCCCGGCTTCCCCCAAGACCTGCGCGACAAGCTGCACCGGCTCGTGCTCGAACACGCCGTCGTCGCGCGTCCGGTCAACGACGAAGTCAATCATGCGCTGCGCGCTGCCTTCGATACATTCGACGATGCGTTCGACACGAGGTCGACGGGACCGCGAGAATTCAATGACTCGACCATCACGCGCGCGCAAGAGGAGGCATATCGACGCAGCGACCTCGAACGTCGCGTCATCGAAGACCAACTCAAGCATCTCGCGTTCAAGCTCCACACGCTCTTCCACGAGCTGGTCGTGCGCAACTTGCCGGGCTTCAGCGACAGCCCGCTCGCGCCCCAGCAAGTGCTCTTCGCGCGCGGCGACGCGTACCGCGAGACCCTCGCCGCAGGCGGTGACCCGGCCGCTGCCATCGCCCCTGTCGACGCCGTCGACCCCGTGGGCGATACCGCACCACCTTCGCCTTTGCCACCGCGACCGAGTGAATGGGTGATTCGCGTCACCGACGCGCACGGTAGCGCGCTCGTGCTGTCGGCCGACATGGGCGAGGGCGACTCTGTGATGGTCTTCGATACGTATGAAGCAGCGGTCACCGAGAAGAGCCGCTTCGACGCCGAGAAGAGTCGCTTCGATGCGCCGCTCGACGGGGTAGTCTATACCATCGAACCCGCGCCCGACTGCCTGTGCATCGAAGGCTGCGACATGTCCGTCGCCACACGATGCGTGAATGCATGCCCGCTGCACGGCGACCCCGAGTGGGATAAACTGCAGGGCGCGACCGTCATCGACCCCAAGGGGCTCCTCGCCCCGCTCGGAGATGAGTGATGAGCAACCCTGATCGTAAAGAAGAACTCAGCGCCAAGATCGGCACACTGGTCGCGGAGCTGCGCGCCATCGAGGCTGCGGAGGAGAACGCGTTCGCGTCGAAACTGATCGGCCGCACGTTCAAGTCCCACAACAGCTACTCGTG
>ERZ1292623.4466-Hain-H51-01um-R1-4466-length-11447-cov-7_pt1 | contig 11447 bp, 11 predicted proteins | sample MGYA00564398_ERZ1292623 | MGnify/ENA primary metagenome ERZ1292623 (study PRJEB36523, sample SAMEA6512633) | groundwater metagenome | collected 2019-01-07 | study: AquaDiva: Metagenomics assemblies of 32 groundwater samples | reverse complement strand
GGTTTAAATTGACCCATGGAATAATTTTAGCAGAATATTTGGGATGAAGCTAGCGATTAGACCTTAAAAATGCGGGAATTTCTAGATCCTCTTTTTGTTTTTCTTCCTCAAGATTTTCCCCTTCCATTAACTCATCAGCCTGAGTTGGAGTCGTTGTATCATCCGAAACTGAACTCACTGAAAGAGGTCCTATTCCTACGCCAGCATACTCCCTTAGCCTTCTCCTTGTCTCATCAAAGCCTGTGGCAATTACAGAAATCCTAACAGTATCCAGCTGATCCTCTTTAATAGTTGCTCCAAAAATAATATTGGCATCTGGATCAGCAGCTTGAGCAATAATTTGAGCTGCCTCATTAACCTCATTCATACCCAAATCAGGTCCACCAACGATATTGAATAAAACCCCCTTGGCTCCCTCAATTGAAACTTCCAAAAGAGGTGATGCAATAGCCATTCTGGCTGCAGCAGCTGCTCTATTTTCACCACCGGCTACACCAATACCCATCAAGGCCGAGCCGGCACTAGACATAATCGCTTTTACATCCGCAAAATCAACATTAATAAGACCTGGCGTTACAATTAAATCGGAAATTCCTTGAACTCCTTGACCCAAAACAGAATCAGCCAGTTTAAATGCTTCTTGCAAACTCATATTTTTTTCAACCACTTCCAAAAGCCGCTGATTGGGAATTACAATCATAGCATCAACTTTATCCTTTAGCTTTTCTAAACCTTCTTCTGCTGCAACCATTCTTCTAGTACCTTCAAAGCTGAAAGGTTTTGTTACAACTGCCACGGTCAACGCTCCAATATTTTTGGAAATTTGAGCAACAATTGGTGCAGCCCCTGTTCCTGTTCCACCACCCATTCCTGATGTCAAAAAAACCATATCAGCATCTGCTAAAACATCCTGAAGTTTTTGAGAAGATTCTTCTGCTGCAGCTTGACCAATAGTCGGATCTCCTCCTGCTCCAAGCCCTTTGGTTAAACTTTCTCCAATTTGAACTTTTGTTGGGGCTTGATTGGTTAAAAGAGCTTGGGCATCAGTATTAACAGCCACAAAATCAACACCTTGAATTTGCTGAAAAGTTATCATCGAGTTAACAACGTTTGAACCACCACCACCCAAACCTATTACTTTAATTTTTGCAAATCGCGCTACATCTGGCTTGATTAACATAATGAATAGTTATTGGCAGAATACTAACTCAGGGGCATAAAAAAAGCAACCCCCTATTTAAGGCAACAGGGACTTAACCCAGGAAATTCCTTTTTGTATCACTGTAGGAATTTGCAAACTTTTTGCTAAAACTGGAATTTTTAATTCTCCTTCAGAAGTATTACTTACTCCATAAAGCAAAAGTCCGGCCCCTGCAGCAAAAGCAGGGGAGTCAATTTCATCAATCAAGCCTGATAATCCTTCAATATTACCCACCCTTGCTGGCATTGCCAAAGTGTATTTTGCCTGTTCTAAAATTCCCACAGTCAAAGATCCTCCTCCACAAATCACTAACCCTGAGGGTGTCTGGGTACCAAATCCACTCTTTTTCACTTCTTTTCCAACGTATTTAAAAATTTCCTGAAGCCTTGGCTTAATAATTCCCTCAACTACAGCTTTCTCCGAAATTTTACTTATTTCTTCAGGAATACCCAAAGATTTAATATCTAATCCTTCTTCTTTTTTCTCTCCCTTTCTTTCATCCGGATTTAGTGCAACTTGTTTCTTTGCACCCAGGGATAGTTTAATTTTTTCTGCAGACTCAAGCGAAACTCTAAGCCCCACAGCTAGATCCGATGTTACATGTCTTGCGCCAATTGGCACAACCGCCGAGTATGAAACAGATCCATCTATAAAAACTACAACATCTGTTGTTTCCCCACCTATATCTACCAAAATCACACCTAGTTCCTTTTCAGTATCTGTTAAAACTGCCAGTGAAGATGCAATACCTCCAAAAACTAGCTCTTTAACATCAATTCCCACCTCCTGAATACATTTAACCAAATTCCTCATTGAGGTTGAAGAGCCTGTGATAATGTGCGTATCTGTCTCAAGGCGCACTCCTGTCATCCCAATTGGATCTTTTATTCCTTCTTGGCCATCAACAGTAAATGTTCTGGGAATTACATGAAGGATTTCTCGCTGGGCTGGCATGGGGAGAGCTCTTGCTGCCTCATTTACTCGAAGAACATCTGATTCTTTAATTTCTCCTTCAGGCTCGGAAACAGCAACAACCGCATGTTGGTTAACGCTTTCAATTTGGGCTCCGCCTATTGTGACAAACGCCCCTGAAATGGAATATCCAGCCATTCGCTCAGCTGCCTCAACAGATTCTGTAATACACTCAACAGCATCATCAATATCTACAACTTGTCCTTTTCTAACTCCCTTAGAAGTGGTCGCAGCAACTCCAATTAGATTAATTTTTTCATTCTCAGAAATGCTAGCAATTAGAGTCGCTATTTTCGAAGATCCAATGTCAATTGCACAAATCACTTTATCTTTTGCCATTTTTTGGGGCGTATTTAACAACCGGATTTTCAAATCTTAAATCTATCAAATCCAACTGCCTTTCTTCTATTTTAGCCTGAGTTGTTATGAGTTGTAAAGATACAAGTTTTTTATTAAAATTCTTGCTTAAATCGATTATTATTTTTGGCATCGAGTCAACCTCTAAAATACTACTTGAGTATATTATTGCTTCTTTTGAGAAAATGCCCATTTTTTTCATATCTTGCAACATAAGATATGCATTCTTTAAAATATTTTCACTGATTTTATCTCCAATTTTTAAATTTTCACTGGATAAATATAACTTTGGTATGTTATCCCCCCCTCCATTAGTAGCAAATATCACTCCTTCTTCATCTACTAAAAAAGATGATGGAGTTGCAGTTAAACTGGACACCAAATTAAGCGTTGCCCGTCTACCGTATACTTCAATTAATGCACTTTGCGGATATTTTTTAATTAACTTAACAGTCTTTATACAAGAATATTTTGATTTAAGGAGTTTCTCAAGTTGTGCTTGATCAACGAAAAAAATTTTTTTATTCAATAGCGCTGATTCTTTTTGAACTGAAACCCCATTTAAACAATCTAAATTATGCTCATTTACCTGGATTGATTTAATACTAAAAAAACCAGAATAAAAAAGTAGACCTAAATCAATCACTAATAGAAAAATGGTAGTTAACAAACCAATTTTTAAAAGCTTTAGCCCTCTTTCTCCCCTTTTAGCCATATTCCTATTATAACGCGTATATAAACTTTAAATAGCCAAAAGTATTGTCTCCAAGGCTAACCTTTTGGCAGCATCCGGGACTATTACTTCTCTTGCTTTCCTAGCTTGCTCTTTAAAATGATTCAAATCATTTAAACAGGAATTAATTTCTTTTAAAAAAAATTCACCATTTAGTTTGCTTTGAGGTAAAATCCTAACCAGTCCAAGTTTTTCAAAATATTTGGCGTTTTTGTTTTGTTCGTCCTGATATAAATACGGAATTGGGATTACCAAAGCTGGAATTCCTAAAAATGCAACTTCTGTTAAGGTATTTATTCCTGCTCTGCAAACAACCAAATCAGCTTTTTTCATAATATCCCCCATATTTGGAATCCACTTGGCAACTTGGTAACTTTCATTCTGCCTGTCTTCCAACCTCTCAAAATCCATAAACTTAGCATCCCCTGTCTGATGAATGACATTCGCTATTTTGGTTAACTTATCTAAAACTTCCTCAACCGCAATATTTATAGTATGAGAGCCTTGATTACCCCCGGTTATTAAAATTACTGGCAGCTTTTCACTTTTTTTTATATTTTTTGCATTCAAAATTTCTTTTCTCAGAGGGTTACCAGTTAAAACTACCTTATCTTTACTAAAATCATAATTTGTCTTAAAAGAGACAGCAATTTTATTAGCAAACCAACCGCTGATCCTATTAGAGAGTCCTGTAACTAAAGTCTGCTCATGAATAATGATTGGGATAGAAAACAGCCAACCCAATATCACAATTGGAACAGAAACATATCCACCAAAAGATAAAATTACATCTGGAGCTTCGTTGATGAGTATAAAAAATGCCTGGATAAACCCTATTGGAATTTTTATTAAAGAGGGAACAGTATAAAGTGTAAACGCTCTCTGAAGTCTTCCAGTTGTTATGGAGATAAATCTTACCCCAAGTTTGGGTAAGATTTGCGATTCGGATGATGGCGTAGGATCTCCCTCCTGGGTAGTTTTTCTACCAACATACACAATTTCTACTCCATCATATATTTTCAACTCTTCAATAGTAGCCAGAGCAACAGTAAAATGTGTCCCAGTCAGCAGTATTCTCATAATCTTAGCCTTTTCTTGAAATATTAAGTAAAATTCCAATTGCAGCCATATTCACAAGAAGAGCTGATCCTCCATAAGAAATAAAAGGCAGGGGAACACCAGTTAATGGAAGCAGTGCCACCGTTGCTGAAAGGTTTATAACCGCCTGAGCGCCAATCCAAGAAGTAAGTCCTGCAGCCAACAGTTTTCCAAATACATCAGGAGCTTTCTGAGATATTCTAAATCCTATTAAAATAACTGCTGCAAAAAGAATAATTAAAAACAGACCCCCTAAAAAGCCCAGTTCCTCTCCAACGACTGCAAAAATAGAATCTGTGGTTACTTCAGGAATATAAAATTTTTGTCTTGATTGACCTAAACCCAGACCTAAAAACCCACCACTACCCAAAGCAATGAGTACCTGAGCAATATGATAAGTGAAACCCTGAGGATCTGAGAAAGGATCTAAAAAGGCTGCAATTCTTTTGCGACGAAACTCCGAGGTAAAAATCAACACAAGAAAACCTATACTTGAGAATATAAGTCCTAAGAAAAGTTGCCAAAGTGGGCCCCCTGCTACAAAATAGATTGATAAGGAAGCGGCAGTAAAAACAATTGTCGATCCTAAATCTCTTTGTAAAAAACCTATTAAAAAAACTCCCAAAAATACTAAGATTAAAAAATGTTTTATTTTCACACCCCCTTCAAAAATTCCAGCCAGCCAAAGTACCGCAGATAATTTAAAAATTTCCGTTGGTTGTATCGTAAGAAAACCTAGGTTTAGCCACCTTTGCGCGCCTCCTGAGTTTGTGCCAAGTCCGGGGATAAAAACTGCAACAAGCAATAAAAAGGAGATTATAAGAGCTGTCCAGGTTAATTTTTTTAAACTTCGATAATCAAAATATGCAAAAAAAACTGCTGAGAAAATAGCAAGAACAGTCCAAATAAGCTGCGCTCTTATGTAATAATAACTATCCCCAAAATCTCTGTATGCTTGTACAACAGAGGAATCAAAAATAGCAATCAGTCCAAAAATAGTCAGCAGTGCTACTATAACAATCAGAGAAATATTAAATGAATTTTCCTGCGGGAGATAAATTTTTTTTGATTTCATTTTGAAAGAAGTGCTAGCCAAAGTCCAAAAATTGCAAAAAGCGCCTGTGCCAACCAAAGCCTCATCACAATTTTAGGTTCTTCCCAACCGATAAATCTCAACCACATATGAAGTGGCGCAATAGTAAAGATTTTTCGTTTAAAAAATATTTTAGAGAAAATTTGAATAAGTGATGTGGTTATAATTACCACAAACATCCCCCCAATTATTGCTAAAGCCAATATTTTACCCATTAAAAGTCCAACAACTGCTAAGGTAGCACCAAACGATAGCGCGCCTGCATCCCCAAGATAAATCCTTGCAGGATAAACATTAAAATACAAAAAGGCAAACAAGCTGCCTAACCATATTCCTATAAAAGTGGCTAGGGGTAAATTTAAAGTGGCAGAAGCCAGAGCAAGAAGTGCAAAAAGGGATACAACCAAAAGCCCTGAAGATAGTCCATCTAGCCCATCCGAGATATTGTACGCGTTTGAAAAAGCAACAATAACAAACGCTGCCAATGGAATATACCAAGATCCAATAATAAAGTTACCTAACCCTGCAATATAGATATTATTTAAACCGATTATATTGTAAAGCTGAAATCCAACTATGGTGGCAAAAACTATTTGTAAACCAAATACAAATCTTGCTCTTATCCCGGCGAATTTACCAGAAAAAGCTGTGAAGATTTTTTTAAAATCATCCAAAAGTCCAATAGCACCAAAAGATAAAAAAGTAAATATTAAAATCCAAAGTTCTTTTCTCTGGTTAAGGTCAGAAAAATTATAATAGCTAATAATAAGAACTGTAACTATTAATATTAGAAGAATACCTCCTCCAACAGGAGTTTCTATATCCTTGCCTGCCAAAAGTTTGTTATGAATTGGGGTTCCTGAATCATCATAGCCTTTAGGAATTGGGCGCTTATATTTCTTCCTTAGATAATAAAGGAGGTCAATAAAAGGAACCATAAAAAAAGAGGTTATAATAAAAGATAGTAGAACTAAACCTAAAAGTTCAGTCATATGTTTTTTTGGTTAGCTTCTTTACAACCTCATCCAATCTTACCCCTCTTGCCCCCTTAATTAAACAAACATCTCCTTTAGATAGAACCTTTAAAAGTTTAGACACAATTTGAGGGTTTTGCAAATTTGTCTCCATTTTTTCTGGTAAAAACCCCAGTCCTTTTAATTCTTCTGCAATTATATTTGCATCACCCGTTCCTAAAAATACTAAATCCACTCTATTTTTAAAGATAATTTGGGCAATCTTTTGATGCATTTGTTTAGACAAATGCCCAAGTTCTCTCATCTCTCCCAGCACAACTATCCTTCTTCTGGCACTAATCTGCTGCAACGCATCTAAACCTGCTTCAAAAGATACTGGTGACCCATTATAAGTATCATCCAAAATTATTGAGCCTCCAAAACCTGGAAGAGCTTCCAGTCTGTGTTCTGGTGGTCTCATTTTTTCTAGGGCATTTTTAATATTTATTAAATTCATCCCTTCAGAAAGCCCAAGGGCTGCTGCATTAAGCGCTGAGTAAATTTGATGTTCACCCAATAAAGGATATTCAACCTTTACTCTTTCAACTCCACAATTTAACTCAAAGCAGGTTACAAAGTTTTCAATTCGAATATTAGAAGCCCAAACCTGGCAATACTCTGGATCTTTCCCAATAAATATCAGCTCCCCCTTGAAATTTTCTGCCAGCTTTCGAACATTAATATCATCATAATTCAGGATAGCTAAACCATCACTGGGTAGCGCATCTATTAACTTTCCCTTCTCTTTGGAAATCTCCTGCAACCCTCCTAAAAATTCACTGTGTTGATAAGCAATTGAGGTTATAATGGCAGTTTTTGGGGCAACTAATGAAAGATAAAAATCCATTTCCCCGAGATATTCTACACCCATTTCTAAAATTACTTTTTTAAATTTAGGCCTTAAAGATAAAAGAGTACTTGGAATATTAAAAATTGGATCAAGGTTTGGTTCAGTAGATAATACCGGATTTTTTTGGGAAAGAACTAATTTGCAAGCTAAAACTGTTGTTGTTTTCCCAACAGAGCCGGTAACTCCAATAAATAAAGATCTTGGATAAAGTTTTGCATACGCTTTAGCTAAATAAATTCTTGCCAAATGGAAAGGTTTTTTAAAAGGCGCAACCTTTGTTGCATATGGCGTTATTTGCTCCCAAACAGGATGGTTTTTTATATTCATATAACTTTTAGTTGATTTTTTTTATCTCGGCACCCAACCTTGATAATTTTCCTACGACATCTTCATAACCTCGCTCAATTAACTCAGCTTTGTTAATAATACTTTCTCCACTAGCTATCAGTGCAGCTAAAACCAAAGCCATACCAGCTCGAATGTCTGGAGTTTCAACCTCCCTTGCTCTAAGTTGGGTCGGTCCATAGACCAAAACACGGTGTGGATCAGCAATGATAATCTTAGCACCCATTGAAATTAGTTTATCTACAAAAAACATTCTGCTTTCATACATCCAGTCATGACACAAAGTAACACCTTTAGCTTGGGTAGATAGTACAATAGCAACAGACATTAAATCAGTTGGAAACCCAGGCCAAATATTAGTTATTATTTTATCTATGGCTTTAATTTGGTCTGATTTAACTCGAAATCCATTTTTTTGTTTAATTAAAAAAACTCCAAAATCTTCCAATACAGCCTCAATCGGCTGTAAATCAGTTTCAGGATCGCAATAAATGGTAACGTCTCCATTGGTTATTGCAGCGGCAATTGCATATGTAGCTATTTCTAGATAATCATCGCCTATCCTAAATTTTACCCCTTTTAATTTTTTTACACCTTTAATTATTAGGGTGTCCGTACCTACACCCTCAATTTTTGCACCCATCTTTATTAAGAGATGGCACAAATCAATTACATGAGGCTCGGAGGATACATTTCTTATCAAGACTATCACATTATTTATAACTGAGGCAAGGATTAGGTTCTCTGTAGCTGTAACAGAAGCCTCACTTAAAAATATTTTTGCGTCATTTTTAAGCTGTTTTTTTTTAATCGTAAAATAAAGATCGTTTTGGGAGATTTTGGCTCCCAGTTTGGAAAAACCGTCCAAATGAGCTTCTATACTTCTTTTGCCAATTATATCTCCGCCGGGAAATTTAAATGAAACAGCCCCAAATCTTTGTAAAATTGGGCCAACTAATAAAATTGACGCCCTAAGCTTAGAAACTAGGTCTTCAGGAAGAATAATTTTATTCAAATTGCTTGCGTTAATAGAAATTATATTACCATTTTTTTTAACTTGCACATTCAGGCTTTTAAAAATTTTAATATAAGTTTCTACATCAATAATCTCTGGCGTATTTTCCAAAATCACATCTTCATCTGTCAGCAAAGCCGCAGCCATGCATGGAAGGATTGAATTTTTATTCCCAGAAACTGATATTTCTCCTTTTAATTTTTTGCTACCTCGAATAATATATTGCATGATTTTACCTCTTTGCTTTAAACCTAAAAACTACTGATAAAACAATATGTTTTCTCAAGGATAACGCATTTTTCTTAATTTGTTCAACTTCCCCATCTTCCAAAACCTGAATTACTTCGCTTTTATCTTGTAAAACTTTATTTAAAAATATATTACCGCCTAAACTACCTGGTAAATCTTGAATATCAGCCGATTCCAAACTCTGTTTATCGAGAAACTCAATTAAATTTTTCAGTGTTACTCCTGAATCAACTTCAACCATAGCTTCGTCCATCTCTATACCACTTTTCCCCACTTTTCCCTTAACCGATAAAACTGCAATATTATTAGTTCTATTTTTAATAATAACTCCATCAAACCCTTTATCTGAAACTATTAGTTTAGAACCTGTCCCAAATATTAGGCAGGGCAGTTTCAAAGCCTTGGTAGTTTTTACCATTTTAATTATTTGAGGTTTACTTGTTGCCACAAAAAAAACTTTAGCAGAACCTCCTATTCCTAGCGCAGTACGATCTTTCAAAGGTTCATCGAGCTTTATTGAATCGTTTCCAAAAGAATCTGCGATCAGCTTATATTTACTATCCATTCAATATTTCCTCCACAACTTCTTTGTCAGACCAAGCTTCCTCTGTTTTTCCATCAAAATTCATAGAAGCTTCATGGCCTTTCCCAAAAATACCGATAGTATCTCCTTTTTTTGCTAAATTTTTTATTGCAAAGCGGATTGCGGCCTTGCGATCATTTATGATAAAAAAGTTCTTACTTACCTGCGCCCCTGCTTTTTTTGCACCAAACTCTATCTGCCTATTTATTTGATCTATTTGTCCTCTTGGATCAACTGCTGTGACTATTACAATATCTGAAAGTTTTTGGGCAATCTCTCCCATCAAGGAGCGTTTACCAACATCTCTAAAGCCTTCACAACCAATCAGGGCAATTAATTTACCTTTTGAACGCAAAGCTTTTAAGGCGTTTTCCAGTCCATTTGGAGTATGGGCAAAATCAATAAAAATTTTAATCCCCCGTGTATTTTTCACTTCCTCCATTCTGCCTGCGATACCTTCAAAATTCTCAACTGCTTTTCTGGCAATTTGTTTATCAATTCCCAATACCGCTGCCACCTCTATTGCCGCCCGGGCATTCTCAATATTGTAATCCCCAGGAATTTTAAGTTTTAATTTGTATTTATTAAAAGGAATAGTTTGGGGGATTTTTAAATTTTGATTTGCTATTTTAAATTTGGAATTTCTAAGTAATTTTAATTTGGTGTTTTTATATCTCTCAAAAGTTTTATGATAATCCAAATGTTCATGGGTAATATTGGTAATAACCCCAATTTCAAATTTAATTCCCCAAAATCTGTACTGATCCAGACCGTGAGATGTAACTTCCAAAATCAAATATTCATCTCCCCTGCCTGCTGCATCTTTGGCAAATTTTTGCACCAGAAATGGATCGGGTGAGGTAACATGAAGGCCCGGGGAGTTTATTGTCGAAACCATGGAAACCTTTTTGCCGGCACTTTTTAAAATCTGATAAATCATATTAACCGTAGTTGTTTTCCCATCAGTTCCCGTTACTCCAACTACCTTCAATCCCCTGGTGGGGAAGCCATAAAAAACATTGGCCAAAAAGGCCTTTGGCAAATGATAAAGATTATTGACCATCCATTGCGGCAGCGACTTGCGTATGAAACTCTTCATTGAAGCTAATTATAGCAGAATAAAATCAAAGATAACTTTAACTTGACAACAATTAGGTTAAACAATAAAATACATACCATGGGTGAGCTTATAGGACAAAACGGTAATAATCCAGTAGTAAATCACCAGGAAATAGATGCTGTGTTTTCTAGAATGCGGGCTGATATTAAATTACCATCACATTCCGGTTTTAGAAATCGATTCTCAGATGTAATAGAACAACAATCTATACTTGATAAAATCCAATATCCTGATAGGTTACCTGATTATATGACAGGTAATTTGTTAAGACAGGGGGATCTTTTAGTAGCATGGAGAATGGTGGAGCTAATCTCAGCTTATCAAAGACATACTAGAGGGATACCTTTACCAGATAACCCGCAATCCTTCTTCTCACTGTTAGAACAAGCTAATGACTGGACCTTTAGACGAGCTGGAGTTACTAGACAAGAGATGACTGCTACAAGTTCAAACTTCCAAAGGGCAACTGATATATTAGAAGGCAGAACACCTTCTTTGTGGTTATTTGCTGAAACCCTAGACATTACAGAAACAGCTTGTGGTTTAACCGATCCACGCAAAATAGATAGACTTGTAAGATCACATTTTACAAGTTACTCAATACCGCAATCAATATTCAAGGGAACCACAGTGGGTTATCTTTTAGCTGAGATTATTAGAAGTTATTTTCATCCAGACACTGTACAATCTTTAAAAGCAATTGCGGAACAGGAAAGCAAAATCCTCGTTGAAGGTGGCTTAGACTTAGACGGTACTTTTAAAGACCTCTAATTCAACAATAGCAAACCGTCCTTTATCCCACCTATCCCACCTCCGAG
>ERZ1292623.4465-Hain-H51-01um-R1-4465-length-11448-cov-4_pt1 | contig 11448 bp, 8 predicted proteins | sample MGYA00564398_ERZ1292623 | MGnify/ENA primary metagenome ERZ1292623 (study PRJEB36523, sample SAMEA6512633) | groundwater metagenome | collected 2019-01-07 | study: AquaDiva: Metagenomics assemblies of 32 groundwater samples | reverse complement strand
CGACATAATGGTCGCCGTCGAGCACAGCGCGGGTGCGCAGCGACGCTGCATCGGAACCGGCGGACGGTTCGGTGAGGCAATAGGAGGCAATCGTCTCGCAGCTAACGAGCGCAGGGAGATAGCGCTGTTTAACCGCCTCGTCGCCGAAGCGGTCGATCATCCAGGCGGCCATATTGTGGATCGAGATGAAGGCCGATGTGGAGGGGCAGCCATAGGCCATCGCTTCCATGATGAGCGCCGATTCAAGCCGGCCAAGACCGATGCCGCCGCTCTCTTCCGACACATAGATGGCACCAAAGCCCAGTTCGGCGGCCTGGCGGATGGTGTCGCGGGGAAAATGATGATCCTCGTCCCACTTGGCCGCATGGGGCGTGATCGCATCGGCGGTGAAGCGCTGCGCCAGTTCCTGCACGGCGCGCTGCTCGTCGGTGAGGTCGAACTGGGTCATGGGGTTTGTCTCATCTTTTTCATTCGTCATGCCGGACTTGGTCCGGCACCCATTAGCGCGACGGGGACATGCAGCGGCAAGCTGCCGCGCCATGTCGGGGGAGGCTTCATCGCCTCCCCGCTTCCCCTCACCCCATGGTCGGGATGACGAAGGCGCTGTCGCCAGTCGCGCCGCCGTCGGGCCAGCGCTGGGTGACGGTCTTCACCTTGGTGAAGAATTTCACCCCTTCCATGCCGTGCTGGTTGGTGTCGCCAAAGGCGCTGCGCTTCCAGCCGCCGAACGTGTGATAGGCGACCGGCACCGGGATCGGCACGTTGATGCCGACCATGCCGACATTCACCCGCGCAGCAAATTCGCGCGCGGCATGGCCGTTGCGGGTGAAGATGGCGACGCCATTGCCATATGGATGGTCGCTCGGCAGACGCAGCGCGTCCTCGAAGCTTTCGGCGCGCACCATCTGGAGCACAGGGCCGAAAATCTCTTCCTGATAGCTGCGCATCTGCGGCGTCACCCGGTCGAACAGGGTCGGGCCGACGAAGAAGCCCTGCTCATGGCCCTGCAGCGTGAAGCCGCGGCCGTCGACCACCAGTTCGGCGCCTTCATCGACACCCATCTGGATATAGGACTCGATCTTCGCCTTGTGCGCGGCGGTGACGACCGGGCCATAATGGGCGTCGGCATCGGTCGAGACGCCGACCCGCAGCGCGTCGATCGCCGGGATCAATTTCTCGCGCAGGGCGATCGCCGTCGCTTCGCCCACCGGCACCACCACCGGCAGCGCCATGCAGCGCTCGCCCGCCGAACCGAAGGCGGCACCGGCCAGGTCGTTCACCACCTGGTCGAGATCGGCGTCCGGCATGACGATGCCGTGATTCTTGGCGCCGCCCATCGCCTGGACGCGCTTGCCCGCCTCGACGCCGCGGCGATAGACATAATGGGCGATGTCGGACGAGCCGACGAAGCTGACCGCCCGAATCTCCGGATGGTCGAGGATCGCGTCGACCATTTCCTTGTCGCCATGGACGACCTGCAACACGCCGTCGGGCAAGCCGGCCTCACGCATCAGTTCGGCCAGGCGCACAGGGACGCTGGGGTCGCGCTCGCTGGGCTTGAGGATGAAGGCATTGCCGCAGGCGATGGCGACGCCGAACATCCACATCGGGATCATCGCCGGGAAATTGAACGGGGTGATGCCGGCGACCACGCCGAGCGGCTGGCGCATCGAATATACTTCGATGCCGGGTCCAGCGCCCTGTGTATATTCGCCCTTGAGCTCATGAGGGATGCCGCAGGCGAATTCGATCACCTCCAGCCCGCGCTGGATATCGCCCTTGGAGTCGGCAATCACCTTGCCATGTTCGGAACTGAGCAGATGGGCAAGCTCGTCCATATTCTGTTCGACCAGCGTCTTGAACGCGAACATGACGCGGGCGCGGCGTTGCGGGTTGGTCACGGCCCAGGCCGGCTGGGCGGCAAGTGCGGCGGCCATGGCAGCGTCCAGGTCGGCTTGGGTGCCGAGGCGCAGCTGTGCCTGCACGGTGCCGCCATTGGGGTCGAAGACGTCGCTGGTGCGGCCGCCGTCACCCGCCGAATGACCGCTGATGACATGATCGATGATACGCATGGCCCATCCTCTCCAATATAGTTTCACCCCGCCTTGCAGGATATCATAAATGCAGGCAAGCTGACGGATATGCATATCCATCCTGCAAAAACGCCGCATCCATGAACTGGGACGATCTGCGCCTGTTCCTGGCGGTGGCACGTACCGAGCGGCTGAGCGCGGCGGCGGCGATGACCCGGCTGGACGCCACCACCATCTCGCGACGGATCAAGAGGCTGGAGCAGGCGCTGGAACAACGCCTGTTCGAGCATACGCCGGCCGGCCATGTGCTGACCGACCATGGCACCCGCCTGCTGGAACAGGCCGAGCGGATGGAGGCGGCGGCGCTCGGCGTGCAGCGGAGCGGCAGCGCAGCCGGCGCGCAGATGGCCGGGACGATCCGCCTGAGCGCTTCGGAAGGTTTTGGCAGCCGGGTGATCGCGCCGCATCTGCGCAGCTTCACTGCCGACCATCCCCGGATCGAGATCGACCTGGTGGCGTCGAGCGGCTTCCTCAACCCTTCCCGGCGCGAGGCGGACATTGCGGTGATGCTGGCCCGGCCCAAGACCGGCCCACTGATCACCCGCAAGCTGACCGACTATCAGCTGGGGCTTTATGCCACGCCCGCCTATCTGGAGGGTGCGCCGCCGTTGAAGGCCAAGGGCGACCTGCTGCGCCATGTGCTGGTCGGCTATGTCCCCGATCAGATCTACGCGCCCGAACTACGCTATCTGGCGGAGGTCGATGCCCGGCTGGAACCGGCGATCCGGTCGAGCAGCATCAATGCCCAGGCGGAGATCATCGCCAGCGGTGCAGGCTGCGGCATCCTGCCCTGCTTCATCGGCGACGCCATGCCGGGGCTGGTCCGTGTCCTGCCCGAAGCGGTCGATATTCAGCGCAGTTTCTGGCTGGTGGTGCCCCGCGACTTGCGCGGCATTGCCCGGATCGACCAGTTCGTCGGATGGCTGGTGGCGACCAGCGAGCGGTTGCGGCCGGTGATGCTGGGCGTGGGTTAGGACTGCGGGATCGCCGTGCGGCCGATCCGGGACCGCTCGAACCACCAGAGCAGGGCGCTGGCGATCAGCCAGCCGATGAACCAGGGCCAGGACGGGCCGGGAACGGCACGCGCGGCTTTGGCAGGATCGCTCTTGTGGTCGGCGCCCTGCAGCAGGGCCATGGCCTGATGCATCTGTGCGGTCCGCAGCGTCGGCAGGGCATTGGCGGGATAGATGTAGAAGGCTGCGGATGAACCATCCGTCCGGCCCAACTGGTGCCAACCTGCGCGATCAGGCCACCAGGCGGCGCAATCGCCGGTCGCCGGATCGATCGCCAACGGCGCGCCATCGACACGGGCGCCGGGCTTCAGACCGCACAGGCTGGTCCGCTCGCCAACCCAGGCCGGGCCGGTGAAGGCGGGAACAGACCCCGGTGCCGGGCGCACGACGGCGGCCATCATCCGCCCCCACCAGTCGCCGTAAAGATCGCCCCGGCCGCTCAGCACCAGGCCAAAGCTGTCGAGGCCGGTCCAGACCGCGACCCGCCCTGCGCCGAGCGCGCGCCAGGCGGCGAGTGCTGTGCCCGCCGCATCCTGCACCAGCGGAACCGCGTCACGGCTGGCCGGGACGCCATCCATGCGGGTCGCTTCGGGCAGGATATCGTCGCCGATATTGAGGTCCGCGGGTATGTCGGCGCTGCCGATGCCGGCACGGGTGCGGGCGCGATCGGCGGCCAGCGGCGCCGGCAGGGCGATCGGCGCGACGCCATTGCCGCCGGACAGATCGAAACCCAGCGCGCGCCACTGGCCGCGCAGCGCGCCATCGGCCGGGCCGCTGCTGCGTAGCAGCAGGCCCATGCCGCCGCGCACCGCTTCCAGCACCGCGCCGCGTGCGCCGCCCAGGCCGGCCCAGGCGCGGTCATCGGCGACCAGCAGATCATAGCGACGCAGGCTGGCGGCGTTGATTGCGACCGGTGCGTCGCCCAGCGCAATGCCGCCACCCGCGCTCATGTTGACGGTGACGGCATAGCCGGCGTCGGTCGCCCAGCGGCGCAGATATTTGACCTCCGGCCCCGGCGCCCCGGCGAGGATCAGCAGGCGCGGCGCAGCATCACCCTCGACCAGCAATGGCACCACCGCCTGTTCGACCAGCCCGCCATCGGCGCGGCGCAGGCGCAGGGTGAATTCGGCGGTGCCGGCGGCGCGCGCGGTCCCGATCAGGTTGAAGCGGCCTTCGGCATCCACAGCGGCGGCATCAGTGACGCGCCCGGCGGGATCGAGCAGTTCGACCTGCGCCTTGGAGAGGCCGGCCACCTGTCCACCCACGGCGAAGGTTGCGCCCGGCGCAACCCGATCCGGCTTGGCGAGTGCAATCAGACCGGCCGCCATGGGCGGCGGCGTGTAATCGATCGCAAGCCCCCTCGCCGCATCGCGGTCGCGGGCAACGAGGCCCTGCCCCAGGATGACGAGGCGGCGCGTGTCGGGATAGCGGCGCAGCGCGGTCGCCAGATCCGGCACCGCCTGCGCGCCCACCATGTCCGGCGCTTCGGGCAGCGCGACCAGATGCGCGCCCTTGCCGGTCGATGCGAAGCGCGAACTGCCCTGGGTCGCGACGGTCAGCGTGCCGCCCGCCACCGGCAGCGCGGGCGGGAAGAGGCCGAAATAGAGGAGTAGCGCGACAAGCGGCTGGAGCAACAGCAGGGCCGCGAGGCGCAAGGGCCGTGCGCCCAGATCGCCGGCCGCGCGCTGCCACAGGAGCAGCCTTACCCAGCCGACCAGCACGGCGACGCTGAGGAGCAGCGCGGTGATGATCTGCGCGCTCATGGCCGTCCCCCGATCGCGCCGAGATAGCGTGCGCCGGCAGCGTCGGCCGGGCGCCGCCGCGCCACGCCGCCCTGCGGCCGCTCCATCGCCATCCACAATTGCGCGCGCAGCTTGTCACGACAGGCGGCGCAGGCCGGATCGCGCCGCACGGCGTCGATCGCGCCGCTCAACGCCAGCGGATCGGGCAGGCGCGCGGCGTTGGCCCGAGACCAGCCCTCCAGCGCGTCGAGCGGCACCGGTCCCTGCGCCAGCCCGCGCCAGGCGGCGGCGGCCGGGCCGTCATCGCCCTCGACCGCGACCAGCGGCGCGAAACTGTCTGCTATCCCTTCACGCTTGCCGGTCATGCGGCGGGCGGGGTCGATCGGCGGCAGTTCCGGGCCGACGCGCGACAGGAAGATGCGGGTCGCCTGCTGCACTTCCTTGATGAAGCGCAGCGCCTTGTAGGCATAGGGCAAGGCCAGGTCCGGCCGGCCTTGCTTCAATTGCATTTCCGACTGCCACATCTCGTCCACCGCCTGTTTCAGGATCGCGCGGGTTTCCGGGTCCAGGCTGGAGGCGGGCGATTCATCGTGCGGATGGCCGAACTCGGCGAGCACATCCTCCTTCTCGCCAAAGACATTGGGCGCCGCGACCGGCGGGCCATGATCATGGCCGTCCCCCTCGCCATGGCCATCCGCATCGGCCGTCGGCAGGCTGGGCTCGCCTTCGCTCTCGCCACCCAGAAACTGGCTGTAGCGGCCGCGCAGGATTTTCTGGTCATTACCGATGCCGTTGGATTGCGACAGATATTTGTCGGCCGACAGGCTGCGCTTGCGCTTCAGCAGCGCCTCGGCATCGATGATGATCTGGCGCTGGCTGCGGAAATAGGCCGGCAAAGTGGTGTTGACCATGCCCTGCAGGCCGCCGCTCTCGGGGGCCTTGGCCGCGGGCCAGCGCAGGATCACGCTGGGGCCGCGCACCTCCTGCGGCGACGGCGCGCGATTGTCGCGCACGATGATCTGCACCACCAAGTCGCCGCCGGCCGAAAAACCGAGCGCGCCGAAATCGAGGCGCGGGGCAAAGCGCCGATCGCGCGCCGGGCCGGTGCCGGATACGGCGATCTCGCGCTCGGTGAAGCGGATATTCTCGCCCTCGCCGATCGCCAGGGTGATGCGCAGCCGGGCGGTGGCGGCGACGCCATAATCGTCGGTCGCGGCGAAGACCGGCGTCCAACTGCGCTGGCCGGGAGTCACCATATTGAGGCTGGCGGCGGGCGCGATCAGCTTCACCTGCGGCAGCGCATCGGCCACGCCGTCGATCCGGTGCAGCGGCGGCAGCGGCCCGCGCCCGGAGGCAGGGTCGACGCGGTAGAGGAAGGAGGCATCCAGCGTGCGGCTGGCGATCCAGTGATCGCCATCACGGCGCAGCGCCACGGCAGCGCCACCCAGTGGCAACAGCGCCGGCGCACTTGCCTGCGGATCGAAGCGGAAGGTCCATTCGAGGCGTGATCCGAGCGGCGCGCGGGCGTCGAGCTTCGCCTCGTCGCGCAGCGGCAAGCCGGTATAGGCGGGCGGGATGATACGCAGATTTTGCGCGACAAGGCGCGGGATGCCGGGCTTTGCGGCGATGCCCTCGGCGGCGGGGGCCAGCACGACGGGCTTATCGCTGCTACGAGGCCAGAGCAGGAGGGCGGCGATGCCGAGCAGGGCAATGATCCAGAGGATAGGGATCGCGCGGCGCGACCAGTCGGGCGCCAGTTCCTCCGGCATGCCCTGCCCGAGCCGCTGGTCGAGCCGGACGCGTTGCAGCCGTTGCAGCGGCCCCAAGCCCTGCGGATCGGCGAAGATCAACGCGCTGCTATCCTCCAGATCGGCGCGGCTGGCATCGAGGCGGCGGACCAGCCAGGCCTGATCGAAGCGCCGGGCGCGGCGGATGGCGAGGGCGCCAAGCAGGCCAGCGCCGAGCAGCAGCAGGATGGCGGCCGGCACCAGTCCGGCGAAACGCCAGACCAGCGCGCCCGCCAGCAGCAGGATCGGCAGGCCGAGCAGCAGCGTATCGAGCCGCACGCGCCGGCGACTGGGCGTCAGCCAGGTGGAAAGCAGCGCGTCGGCACTCATGGCGCGATCGCCCGTATGCGGCTGGTGGCGAACCAGCGTTCGACCAGCAGCAGCGCCGCGATCAGCAGCGCCAGCCAGGGGCGCAGCTCGGCCGGTGGTTGCGGATAGGCGCGTCCACCGGTGAGTGGCGCATAGGCGGCGGCATCGGCACGCTGCGGCGCCATGCTGGGCGGCTGGATCAGCGCACGCAGGCGGGCGGGGAAATCCGCCTCCAGCAATTGCGGCATCTGCGCCGGCTGCAATGGGCGGGTGAAGCGGAGCAGCCGGCCCTTGCCGATCGGCATCGCCTCCACCAGCGGCCGGGCAAGATCATCCTGCCACAGGGGTGCGGGCGTCGTGCCCTGGGGCAGCAGCGCATCGGATGCGACGATCGCCTGCCCACCCTGCGCGATCCAGCGTTGCAGCGCGTCCGGCAAAGTGCCAGCGCTCATCCAGAACAAAGTCTTGTCCACCGGAGGCAATGGCGCGGTCAGGGGGCCGCTGTCGACATCGGCCGGCTTGCCCGCCGGCTGCCAGGCAAGCGCGGCGGCATTGAGGTAACGCAGGCCGGCGGCATGAGCGCCATCGGCGCGGATCGCGATCGATGGCGGCTTGATCGCCACAGGCTTGCCCACCGGCATCGCGCCGGGGACGATGCGCCAGTCGACCTTGCGCGACAGGCGCGGCCGCTCCGCATCGGCGCCCTGGAGGATCTGCGGCACGATGATGGTGAGCGGCGCGCCCTGCGGCAGGTCCGCGTCAAGCTGGCGCACCAGACTGCCAATGGAGATAGCCTCGGCCGTGATCGGCTTGCCGGGTTCGACGCGCGGATAGCCGGCCGCCAGCCAATGCGCCCTGCCCTCGGCCAGCGCCTTGTCGTCCACCGCCGCCGGATCAACGCCGGGCGTCAGCGCGACATAGGGCTGTTTGCTCGCCGCGCCGAACAGCACCGGATGGGCGAGCCACAGCACGACCAGCGTCAGCAGGGCGAGGCGCAGGGCGAGCAGCAGCCATTCGTCGAACCGTAGCCGGGACCGGGGTTTGGGCTTCTGCCGCAGCCAGCGCAGCGCGGCGAAATCGGTCGGCAATTGCTCGCTGCGCCGGGCGATATGGATCGCGAGCGGGATCAGCAGCGCCAGCAGGCCGGCCAGCGCGGCGGGGAGCAGCAAGGCGGGCGTCATGAATATTCGGCCGCGTCATGGGCGCCGAACAGGCGGCGCAGCGGCAGGTCGATCGGTTCGTCCAGCACATGGGTCGCGCGGCGGATGCCGACCGCATCGAGCCGGGCATGCAACTCCGCGCGCGCCTCGCCGAAACGGCGCAGAAATTCGGCGCGCAGCGCGGCGCCGTCGCCCAGCAGTTCCTCACCCGTCTCCGGGTCACGAAAGCGATAGCCGCCATCGAACGGGAAATCCCGCTCGCCCACGGTCAGCATCTCGATCACCAGAACCTCGCGCCCGGCCGCCGCCAGCTTCTCGACCAGATCGATCGCGCCGGGTTCGAAACAGTCGCTGAGCAAAATCACCAGATCATGCGCGCCGATCCGTTCCCAGACCGGTCCCAATTGCGCTTCAGCGGCAAAGCCCCCTTCGGCCCGCAGCGGGAGCATGTCGAGCAGCAGCCGGTCGCGCTGGCGCAGGCCGGTCGCGGGCGGGAGCAGCCGCAGTCCGGTGTCGGACAGCGCCATCCAGCCGAAGCGATCGCCCTGTTGCATCGCCAGTTCGGCAATGCTGGCGGCGATCCCCTTGGCCGCGTCGAGCCGGCTATAGTCGGGGCGGCCGGTATCGGTCTGCCCCATCGACGCGCTGGCATCCATCAGGATCCAGACCGCGACCGGGCTTTCCCGTTCGGCCTCGCGGACGAAGAACTTGTCCGACCGGGCATAGAGTTTCCAGTCGATCTGGCGCAACTCGTCGCCCGGCTCATAGGCGCGATATTGCGCAAATTCGAGGCCCGCCCCCCGGCTGTGGCTGTGATGGAGGCCCAGCCCATGCGATCCCACCGCCCGGCGCGTCAGCAGGCGCAGGCTTTTGAGCCGGCTCCGCACATCTGGGGGGATAAAATCGGCCATGATTGCGCGTCCGGATCAGCCGAGCGGCATGGCGCGGACGAGCGGCACGGCGCGGACGAGCGCGGCGACGACATCGTCGGCACTCTTCCCCTCGGCTTCGGCGGCGAAGGACAGCAGCAGGCGGTGGCGCATCACCGGCCCGGCCAGCGCGACGATATCCTCGCGCGTGGCCGCCAGACGGCCCTGCAGCAGCGCACGCGCCTTGGCCGCCAGGATCAGCGACTGGCCGGCACGCGGGCCGGCGCCCCATTTCACATATTTGCGGATTTCCTCCGGTGCGCCCTCGCCCGGACGGCTGGCGCGCACGATGCGCGTCACCCAGCGCAGCAGATCCTCACCGAAATGCACGTCGCGCACCAGCTTCTGCAGCGCCAGAACCTCCTCGCCCTGCATCACCGCCGGGACCGCGCCCGGCTTGGCGCCGGTGGTCTGGGCAAGGATGTCATGCTCCTCCTGCTCGGTCGGATAGTCGACGCGGATATGGAGGAGGAAGCGGTCAAGCTGCGCCTCGGGCAGCGGATAGGTGCCGGCCTGTTCCAGCGGGTTCTGCGTCGCCAGCACGAAGAAGGGCGATGGCAGCTGATAGGTGGTGCCGCCATAGCTGACGGTCCGCTCCTGCATCGCCTCCAGCAGCGCCGCCTGGGTCTTGGGCGGGGTGCGGTTGAGTTCGTCGGCCAGCAGCAGGTTGGTGAAGATCGGCCCCTTCTGGAAGCGGAAGCTGCGATGGCCGGTGCCATGATCCTCCTCCAGCAATTCGGTGCCGAGAATGTCGCTGGGCATCAGGTCCGGCGTGAACTGCACCCGGCGGAAGTCGAGCTTCAACGCTTCACCGAGCGAGCGGACGAGCAAGGTCTTGCCGAGGCCCGGCACCCCTTCGAGCAGGCAATGGCCACCGGCGAGCAAGCCGATCAGCAACTGCTCGACCACCGCCCCCTGCCCCACGATCGCCTGGCCGATCGCCGCGCGCAATTCGCCCAGGCGCGCCAGTTTCTGCTGGATTTCCGCTTCGCTGATATCGGTCATTTCATGTCCCTTGCTGGGCAAATCATCGGGTGGGGAACCGCCGTCACGATGACAGCGCGTACATCACGATATTGACCGCGAACTTCGTATTATCCTCGGCCAGGAAGCGCTTGTTGCGCCAGTCATAGTCCCACTCGCAGCCATAATCCTTGTTGCTGTAGAGAACGCCCAGGCGGCCATTGACCTCTATGCCCTTGAGATAATCATGGACCAGATCGTCGCCCCAGCCGTTCAGTTCCAGCGCGGTATTGGGCGGCCCGTCGAATTTGAAGAAGCTGCGATAGACCGGATGGGCCTTGGGCAGCGTCTTCAACGCCTTGGGACCGAAAATCTTGGCCATCTGCGCCTCGAACGCGCGAGCGAAGAGGCCGTCTATGTCATGGGTGCAATCGTCCCCCAGGACGAAGCCGCCATTGCGGACATAGCGTTCGAAATTGCGCCGCTCGGCCTCCGAAAATTCGACCAGCTTGTGCCCCGCCATGTAGCAGAAGGGCGCGGTCAGCATCTTGGGGTCCGAAAGGGCGATGACATGCTCCTTCGGATCGACCCGCAGCGTCGTATAATCGATCAGCGAGGTGATGAGGTTGGACGGCATGCGCTGGTCGACATCCCAGTCGCCCGAGTCATAGCGCAGCCGCGTGAACCAGAAATCATAGCCTCCCGCGGCGGCAAGGGGGCGGGCCAGCATTGCGCCAGCCAGACCGCCCGCCATCAACCGAAGAAACTCGCCGCGTGTCATCACATCCAATCACATAGGGATTTGCATGATCCTCCCCTGAAAGGGGAGGTGGCTGGCGAAGCCAGACGGAGGGGTGTCCCGCTATCGATAGGGTGACACCCCTCCACCATTGCTTCGCAATGGTCCCCCTCCCCTTCACAGGGGAGGATCATGCACAGATCAAACCGTCACACCGCGTCCGAGAGCGAGGTGAAGGTGAAGTCGCGCAGCTTCATCGGCGGCACGACGATATTCATCGACACTTCGTCCGGCGGCACGCGGACCGGGCGACCCAGCTCTTCGACATTGTTGAGCATGATCACCGGGCTCTCGTTGAACCGGAAATTCTTGATCGGATATTTGATCTGACCGTTCTCGACATAGAAGGTGCCGTCGCGGGTCAGGCCGGTCAGCAGCACGGTCTGCGGGTCGACCATGCGGATATACCAGGTGCGGGTGACCAGGATGCCCTTCTGGGTGCCGCGCACCAGTTCGGCGGTGTTCTTCTCGCCACCACTCATCAGCAGGTTGCCGGGCGTGGCCTTGGCGGTCTTGCCCTGCTTCTGCGCCGCGCACGCCGAACGCAGCGCCGGACCGACGTCGGCCAGCTTGTCCACCGTGACGCCCTCGCAGCCGAAGGCGCGCGCAATGCCGGCGAAGCTCGGATTGTCCAGATTGACGCCAACATAGCG
>ERZ1292623.4463-Hain-H51-01um-R1-4463-length-11451-cov-7_pt1 | contig 11451 bp, 18 predicted proteins | sample MGYA00564398_ERZ1292623 | MGnify/ENA primary metagenome ERZ1292623 (study PRJEB36523, sample SAMEA6512633) | groundwater metagenome | collected 2019-01-07 | study: AquaDiva: Metagenomics assemblies of 32 groundwater samples | reverse complement strand
TAGCGCGGCATAACCACAACATGCCTCGCAGCTCTGCTGCGAGGTAGTTGACTATCCGCGCCTCTTCTGCCACACGCTTTTGCATCCTATTGGAGAAGCGGCGGCCAAAGAATATGGGAGCGTTGCGCGAGCCTATGCGCGCGGCGATACATTTTGTCGCGCCGGCTACTACCACGGCGTTTTAGAAGGAGTGTTTGGCGAGGAGGGTGCAGAGTGGTTGCTCACGCATCTGGACTCGATATGCGAGGACATCGAAGGGAAGGAGCGATACTCGTACAGCTATTTCAGTTGCGTGCACGGCGTCGGCCACGGGCTCATGGCGTACTTCGATCATGAGCTTTTCGAATCACTTGAAGGCTGCGACAAGCTCTCAGGGGCATGGGAACAATCGACCTGCTACGGGGGTGTCTTTATGGAGAACGTTATCAGTGACAGCCCCGACGAGCCTTCGAAGTTCTTGAAACGCGACGACCCGCTCTACCCTTGCAATGCAGTCGACGACGTGTATCGCTACCAATGCTACCTCATGCAGACCTCGCACATGTTGACACTTTTCGATGGTGATTTCGGAAAGGTGTTCGATGCATGTGCGTCAGTCGAGGAGAAGTACCGCACCACCTGCTACCAGAGCCTCGGGCGTGACGCATCAGGGTGGTCGTTTGGCTCTCAGGAAGACGTGCTTGTATATTGCGAGAATGGACGAACATCCGAGCAGAAAACATATTGTCTTGTCGGGGCGGCGGTGGATTTTATCCAGTCGTCCGGCGCCGAAGCGGCGCGAGCATTGTGCCAGAGAGGAGATGCCGAAGCCCGAAAAACGTGCTCCGAGGCGGTTGAGTATCAATTACGGTCGCTATAGTAATCCACTGCAGCGTATGTACGAGGGGTATTTCCTGGTACCATACAAGGTAATGGGAGCCAAAGATACTCACAGCAGAGGGATACATACACTTATAGGAGTTGGGGCGATTATGGCAGGTGTTGTGCTTGGTTTTGTTTTAGTTTTTTTCGATAGTTCAGACGATAGGCAATTGATAGTACAAGCTGCAGCTATAAATCCGGATTGCGTGGGTTACGATCCTTCCTGTCAATGGCCAAACAAGAATCCAGAAACTGGCAAACAGTGTCTAATTGGGAAGCCGTGCAAAGAGCCAACACAAACAGGAGGCTTTTGTACTGGCAAGTGTCGGGCTGACGGTAAATGCTTGGGTGAGGCGTGTGAAGGGAAGGGTCTTGAAGGCAAACCGAAAGAGATGCCGAAAGAAGGAGGTGGCATGCCGCCGATGTTGCCAATGCCTCCGATGGGAATGCCAAAACCTGACATGCCGATGCCACCAGAACAGAATGATGAGTGCAGGAAACATCCGACAAGTACTGAATGTCGAAGCTTAGGTGGACAGGGCGGCGTGAGCGGTCTCCTCAATAGCTGGTTCGGGGCCGATACGTTAGGCACGGGAGGCACTTTGCAAAATACGGCCCAATCGGTTGCCGATAAGCTTTGGTCGTTCATTACTGGCGGTGATACGAGCGAAAGCACGCAAACGAGCAGTTCTCAAAGCGGCGCAAGCACGCAGACGAATACCTCAAACTCGCCGTTCTCAACGTCGAACGTTACAACCGGCGGTTCTGTGCAATTGAATGCGCAAGCAGGCGGCGCGCAGGCGCAAGCGGGGCAAGGCTCGAGTTTCTCCGGCGGGCAAACGGTGACGGGCTTTGACGCCGATGCATCGGCCGATGGCGGCTCGCCAGGATTCTGGGATATCGTCGGCCAGATACTCAGCGGGGTCGAGATCATTTTGCAAGAGATGCTCGCGGGGCTGTTGTAGCGAGCATGTGGACCCCGTTAGAGGCCAGCGTATCTCTAGAGCATGTCTGAAAACCCGTGGCACCCAGGCAGAAATGTGCGGTTTTCGTTATGAGACACGAGCCGGAGTCCGAAACGTAGCTGCGCTACGTTGAGGGCGAGGAGAAGTGTCGAATAGAAAACCACACATTTCTGGCAGGGGGAGGTTTTCAAACATGCTCTAGCATAACTCATGCACGATCAAACTACGCAATCAGACGCTTCAGAATTGGTACAAGCCTCTAACGGGGTTTCCTACGACGACTTCGCGAAACTTGATATTCGCATTGGCACTGTTATCGCGGCCGAGCTCGTTCCGGAGACCGACAAGCTCATCAAGTGCACGATCGACTTCGGCGAGCGAGACATTCGGACCATCGTCTCCGGCATCGCGCTTTTCCGAAAACCCGAAGAACTCGTGGGGAAGCAGCTCCCCTATATCGTGAACCTTGCGCCGAAGGTGCTCCGTGGCATCGAGAGCCAAGGGATGCTCCTCGCGACGCATGCAGACGACGGTATCGCACTCTTGGTACCTGATGTTCCTGTTCCTCCTGGCGCGAAGATCGGCTGAAGCCCTGTTTTTTACGTGCCGGCCCCGTGAGATGGCCATAGGGCCCTTTCTCTGGGGTATAATTTCTCCTATGCAATTCTCGCGCACGCTCGCGCGGTGGTTTCCGGTACCACACCTGCTCGCGCCCCAGGCGGCGGGCGTCGATATTACCGATGCGTCGGTGAAATGGCTCTTGTTCGACGCGCGCGGAGAGGCTTTGCGCCTTGCATCCTACGGTAGCCAGAAAATTCCCGAGAGAGTAGTCGAGCGGGGAACGATCAAAGACACACATACACTGGCTGAAGTCTTGGGAGATATCCGCAAACGCGAGAAGCTTCTCTTTGCACACGCGGCGCTTCCTGAAGAAGACGCGTACGTTTTCAGCATGCATGTGCCGCCCGGAAGCCCGCCCGCACAGGCGCGCGCCATGATCGAGTTTGAGCTTGAAGGCCGCGTTCCCATTCCTCCGAGTGAAGCGGTCTTCGATTACGATGTCGTCGCGCGGCATGACGAGAACGGCGAAGAGATCGCGGTTTCCGTCTTTCCGCGCGATCTCGCGGAAGGATACACTGAAAGCTTCGCGAAAGCCGGCATCGAACTGCTCTCCTTGGAGATCGAGGCGCGCTCGATCGCGCGGGCGGTCTCGCAGAAGGGGCGCGACCTCACGACGTTGCTTGTGGACTGCGGTCATGCGCGCACCGGCGTTGCCGTCCTCGTGCACGGCATTCCCATTTTTACCTCGACGATCGACATCGGCGGGCAGCATTTGAGTAAGGCCGTCATGGATGCACTCTCAATTTCGGAGGACGAAGCGCAGGTCTTCAAGAACGAACACGGCCTCGTGCCCGACCCGTCCGTTCAAAAGGGGGTTGAGGCGCTTGAGAAGGTCGCGAGCACGCTCGCCGATGAGATCGGGCGGCATTACCGCTTTTGGGAGACGCGTCGCAGCGAGCGGAATGAACGTTCGATGCCAGTTGAGCGCGTGTTCCTCTTGGGCGGCAGTGCAAATTTGAAAGGGTTCCCCGAATTCATCGCGGGGAAAGTCCGCGCTCTTACCGAGCGACCGAATGTCTGGCGCAACGTCTTCTCGTTCGACGATTACATCCCACCTATTGATTTCCGCACATCGTTCCAATATGCGACCGCAGTTGGGCTCGCGCTGCGCAACCGATAAGTATGCCTGTACACACGAAATGGCATAGCCCGAACACACGAGCAAGTAAATTTGGTGCATAAACGTATTATGAACACAACAACGATTTTCAGACTCATTAGAATTTGTAAAGCTCGTGTGGCGGGCCATTTCGTGTGACAGGTATGTCGAACGTCCTTCCTCTCAAGTACAGAAGCATAGAAGTGGGCCGTCTCTGGACGCGTTTTCTCTTCGTTGGAGCATGCGTCCTTACAGGAGGCGCTATTGTCGCGCTCCTCGCGCTTCTTCCTGCACTCATTTCGGTGCGCGTCGCGCGCACGAATATCCATTCGTCGGACAGTGCGCGCATTGCAAGCGAGGATCAGAGCGCCGCGAAGCGCGCGCAGGCACTCCTAAGCGTTCTGAACCCCATCGCTTCTGCGACGAGTTCGCCCACCGACGCCCTTGTCGTCGCGCTTGCGCCCAGACCCGCGGATATTTCGATAGAGACCATCACGTACACCAGTGACCGTTCGAGCCTCGTCCTCTCCGGTGTATCGGAAAGGCGGGAAGCGGTGAGCGAGTACCGCGATGCGCTCGAAGAGATAGGGCGGTTCTCGTCAGTTGCGGTGCCGGTTTCCGCGCTCGTGGGGACGCAGGAGGGCAAATTTACTATTACGCTGACGGGTAGGTTTTGAGGCGTATGATGCGATTATTTGCTGGAATGACATTTCTTGTCGCACTCGCACTGTGGGGAGCATTTGGATTTCTCGTCTACGACTTGAATGGCGCGCGGGCGGAATTAGCACTTGCACAAACAGAAGCGCGCGAAGAGAGCCTGCGCGGTGAATCTGCTGCGCGCCTGCGCGCGACGATACAAGACACCGAAGCGGAGCGCGCAGCACTTGAGAGCGTCGTGAAGGTTCCCATCCTTACAGCGGTCGAAGCAATCGAGAGCGCAGGGAAGAAGGCGGGAGCCACAGAAGTTTCCATCGGGAACGCATCGCCAACGGGCGCAGGAATGCCGGAAGGCGTCATGGCGGTTTCCGTTGTCGTGAATGCGCGTGGAAGTTTTGCCGCGCTCATACGCACCCTCCGCGTCTTTGAAACGCTCTCCCTCCCGTCGACTGTGGAGCAGTTCGAGCTCGAACACGTCGACAATGCCTGGCGCTTCACCGCGCGTCTGCGGCTTATAGTCGCCGCTTCTGCCTTATGAGATTTTCCAGCGACTTCCAGATGAACGTACGGGATGCCCTAGCAGCGCGCCACGAGCCTGAAGCACAATATCTCCTTGCGAGCCTGTATTGGAGTGTGCTGGTATCACTCTTTGTTATCATCGTCATCGCAAGTCTCGCATTTGGATTGTGGGAATTTTCTTGGACGCCTGTAAGTAACGAGACGATCGTGGGCGCGCGGCCGCAGGCGGCATTTACGCGGGTGCAGTTGCAAGAGACGCTTGAAGGCTTTAACGCCCGCGCGGAGCGCTTCGACGAGCGGATGCTCGCACCGGTTTCCGTTAAAGATCCGTCGTGAGCGAGCTTGTAGCTTGTACCCGCCTGCCGTGCGGGCAGGGCTTGTAGCTGGTAGGATGGAAAACGTTACCCCTCGTAGCTCAATGGACAGAGCCGCGGACTTCTAAGCCGCTGATGTTGGTTCGATTCCAGCCGAGGGGAGATGCGCGGTTAGCTCAGTGGTAGAGCGCTTCGTTTACACCGAAGATGTCGTAGGTTCGAATCCTACACCGCGCAAAATATGGAATATATACAATGGCTAACCATCTTTGTCTGGACTCCGCTTCTATTTTTGTGGGCTCTCAACTGGCGCTATCTTTCGAAATATAAGAAGACTTTTCTGTACTGCATCGCTTTTGCCCTTCTTTTCAGTGTTCCGTGGGATATTTTGGCGGTTCAAACGCAGATTTGGCAATTTCCCCAAGATACTAATCTTGGAATCTGGATTGGAGGTCTTCCTCTTGAAGAATACTTATTCATGATTTTTGTAACTTTTTTAATTTCAACAACCACACTGCTTCTTAAGAGAAGGTTCGAAAGAAGTCCTGATTTCGTGGAACAACAATAGATATGCATTTCGGAATATTTTCGTATACAGCAACAATATTGATTTTCACGGGCTTGGCGATTCTGCTCTATTTCCTCATGCTTTTTAAATTTTCACGCCGGAGCGCTAGGCTCCCTGCGAAGTACTGGAAGGTTGTTCTTGCAGTGATCCTCATCAACATAATTGCGACGAGCCCGGCTGAGTGGGCAGCACTAACATGGCGTGCGTGGACATATAATCCGGAGAGGACTTTTCACACAACTTTTTTGGGGGCAGAGATAGAGACATACCTATTCACAACTCTAGTCACCCTCGTTGTTTCTTTGGCAACTCTTCTCTATGCTAGGAGAGAAGAGCGAAAAACTTCGGCCCAAGCTCTTCAATAATTAACGTATGGCAGAATTCCGCGCCATAGTTTCCGGCAGAGTGCAGATGGTGATGTATCGTGATTTTGTGACGCGGAAGGCGCGACGTTTGGCGCTCACTGGCTTTGTGCGCAACCTCACGAATGGCACGGTTGAAGTGGTGGCGCAAGGATACGAGGACAACTTACAGAAACTCATCGAGTATTTGCACAAGGGGCCGTTTCTCGCGAAGGTTGCACACGTGCAAATTGAATGGCGCGACCCACAAAAGCACTTTGACTCATTCGGGATAGTCTATTAGCTTACAGAGATGTCTGAAACGGAGCCGCAACAAAAACCGATTGAATGTATCGGCATTATTCTTGACGGCAATCGCCGCTGGGCCAAAGAAAAAGGACTGCCGACTCTAGAAGGTCATCGACGGGGATTTGAAAAGCTGAAAGAGGCGGCGCGCTGGGTGCGTGACCGCGGCGTCTCACATCTCGTTGTGTTTGCCTTCTCAACAGAGAACTGGAAGCGCTCCGAGGAAGAGGTGAGTTACCTGATGGATATTTTCCGCACGGCAATTCGCGATGAGATCGATGAATTGGGAAAAGAAGGAATTCGAACGCGATATCTCGGTCAGCGTGAACGATTTGCGGATGATATCCAGAAGGGAATGCGTGATGCAGAAGAGAAGACAAAGGACAATACACAGATGACTTTATGGGTGTGCTTGTCGTATGGTGCGCGCGCGGAAATTGCCGCGGCTGCTCGAGCAGCCGCGGCAGCGGGCGCAATTACCGAAGAGACGCTTCGCGTGCACATGTGGAGCGCAGAGATGCCGGATCCGGATATCGTCATCCGCACCGGCGGTGCGAAACGCCTCTCCAACTTCCTCCTCTGGCAGGCGGCGTACAGCGAGCTCTTTTTTGTCGGATCGTACTGGCCTGATTTTAGCGAGCAACTTTTAGACGAAATCATCGCACAATTCAGTACGCGAGAGCGCAGGATGGGAAAATAAGCCGTTGCGCGGGCAGTATCACTGTGGTACAGTGCCGCAACTATGACCGCCGCAAAAGCCAAGACGGGCAGCAAAATTTCGGATTTGAAGCCGGGGGATACCGTGTGCGTCTGGCAGAAAATCGAGGAAAAAGGAAAGACACGTTTGCAGGCGTTTGAGGGCCTCGTGCTCGCACGCAAGCATGGGAACGAGCTGGGCGGCACGTTTACCGTGCGCAAGGTCACGTCGGGCGTTGGCGTCGAGAAAATCTTCCCCGTCCACTCGCCGATGATTGACCGAGTCGAACTGGTGAAGCGCGCGCGCGTGCGCCGCGCGAAACTGTACTACATCCGCGAGAAAGTGGCGCGCGAAGCGCGCCGGCAGCTCCGCCGCGCGCGGCTCGTCCGCGAATCAGACGTTGTGGTTGACGTAAACGCTGAAGAGCCAGTTGCAGAAGTTTCTGAAGCTGAAGCAGTGGCCGCAGACGCTGGAATTCCTGAAGAAAAGAGTGCGTAGCAATGGAGAAAAGCATGGATATGCTATAGTACATCCATGTTCAAGGCTGCGAAGAAAATGCAGGTGCAGATCAAAACCGATTACGGCGCTTTTTCTGTTGTGCTTGAGCGCGAGCCGGATATCGGCGGCTACATGGTCACGGCGCCAAAAGTGGCGGATGTCGTCACATGGGGAAAAACCATCGCACACGCAAAACGCATGGCGAAAGAAGCCATCGAATGTTCTATTGAGGGCGACGTGCTTATCGCCGCAGAAAAAGAAGGCTTGGTATCGCTCCGCAAACAGCATGCGCATGCATAGCCTATGAGTATCGTGCCGATTCTTCCGGCACGGGAAGTGCTGCGCCGTCTCTTGCGCGCCGGCTTTCGCATTGTCGCAACCAAAGGAAGCCACGTAAAATTGCATCATCCCGTAACCGAGAAGCGCACGGGAGTCCCGATGCACCCGGGTGATCTCGGCCGCAAACTCATCGGCAAGATTCTGAAGCAGGCTGGCATCAAACCAAAGGATTTCAATGAGCTGTAAAAAGCACATCTCGAAAAAGATTGAAAATAGAGCGGATTTTGGGTACAGTAGGCGAGAAGCTGTAAGGCTTTAATGCGCAGATGGAGAAATTGGCAAACTCGCCACCTTGAGGTGGTGGTGCCGAAAGGCTTGGGGGTTCAAGTCCCCCTCTGCGCACAATACTATGGAGAAAAAATCGATTCTTTCTGATTTTTCTCGAACGGTTCTTCATCCGCAAGATAAAGGTTATACAGGAGGTCTTAATGTGCTTCACAAGAAGTTCATCGAGGAGTTGGGAGAGAAATACCATGTTCTCGATCACTTTGCGTTTAACACTGAGCTTTTGGATTTTTATCGTTCTTTGACAGACGTGTCCGTGAGTCTATTTACTACGGATATTATTCAGAACCATCCGCATATTAGACCTAAGCTGGAGGCGGTATTCGAGAACATCTTTGCCGCGAATGATTTGAGAGTTAGTAAGAAAGATCCGGCCGCGTACGTACTTATTTCAAAAAAACTGAATACGAACCCATCAAACATTGTGTATATTGATGACCAACATGCGAATAACGAAGCGGCACGAACAGCGGGGATGAATATTGTTCACTTTAATAATGATACGTCTGCTGTTATCGAAAAAATAAAGCACCTGTTGTCGAAATAGTCCTATCAACTTTTGATAGTATTACGGGATGCGAAAGTACCTTCCCAAATCAACCGAGGAGTTGCTCCATTGGTACGAACGTTTTATTTCTCCCGCAACACTCATCGTGGCTTTCGCGATTGACACACTCGCGTTTCGCCGCGTCGACCTCCTTTTGAGCAATCTTCTTCTCTTTGGTTACCTCACTATTGTCGCGGGGAGCATTATCTTCTATCACCTGATCCAATCGGGTCGTGTGCGGGGCACGTTCTTTCTTACCGTGCTTCCGTTCATCCCCGTTGCGATGCAGTTTGGATTCGGTGGTCTCTTCAGTGCCTTCGTCATTCTCTACAGCCAAAGTGCTGCGTACGCATTGAGTTGGATATTCGTCGGTGTTCTCGCGGTTCTCTTAGTCGGGAATGAGCGGTTCCGCAAGCTCTATACCGGATTTGTGTTCCAAGCAAGCATTTTCTTCGCCGTTCTCATCTCGTTCCTCATTTTCTTTGTGCCGGTCGTATCAGGAAGAATCGGTATGATGATGTTCCTTCTTAGTGAGGGGTTGGCGATACTTATCATGTTCGGGTTCGTGCGTGCATTCTTGGCGTTTGCGCCCGAAGTCTACCGTGAGTCTCACCTGCGGCTCCTCCAGAGCGTCGCTTCCATATTCCTCGTATTCAACCTTCTCTACTTCACGAATGCTATCCCGCCCTTGCCACTCGCTCTCAAGGATGTAGCAGTGGCGCACTCGGTGAAGAGAGTGAGCGGTGAATATCACCTGCAGGCAGAGCCTCTGAAATGGTACCAGCGCTACCTCCGCTACAACACGGTTTTTCACAAGGCTCCGAGGGAGACGGTTTACGTCTTTACCTCGGTTTTTGCGCCGACCCGTCTTTCGACGACCATCACGCACGAGTGGCAGTTCTACGAGCCTGCGCTCAAGGAGTGGCTCACGACAAGTGAAGTAAGCTTTCCTATCCAAGGTGGGCGCGATGGCGGCTACCGCGGCTACACTTTGGAGGACGTAACCGTGCCGGGCAACTGGCGGGTGAACGTGCGCACGGGCGACGGGCGTCTCATCGGGCGCATTTCATTTGCGATCGAAGAGGTGCAGACACGTGTCGAAACGGTCGAAGAAATACGCTGAATTTGTGCACCTCTTGTTCTTGACGGGGGGTGGGGAGCCTTCACAATGACGTTATGGGTCGATTATTGGCGTCGCTTAGGGTCGCGGGTCAATAGGATTTATTTAGCAGGTAGTGCACCAATAATCGTATATGGTCCAAAAACTCGCATGGGTTTTCGGTATCGTACTCCTTCTTATCGGGGTCTTGGGCTTCGTGCCAGGAATTACCACGGACAGCCTACTCCTCGGCATCTTCCATGTGGACATGCTGCACAGCATCATCCACATCGTGACCGGCCTTGCGGCGCTTGCAGCCGCGTGGGGCATGTATAGCACCCGCCTCTACTTCCAGGTCTTCGGCGTTGTCTATGCGCTCGTGACGGTCCTTGGCTTCGTCCAAGGGGACAGCGTACTTGGCCTCTTCGCAGTTAATATGGCGGATAATCTCCTCCACCTCGTGATCGCGGCGGTCGCACTCTGGGCAGGCTTCGTCGCCAAGGAGGAAGCGCCTCTGGCGATGGGCGGCATGCAGGCAGGAGCGATGTAAGGTTTAAGTTTCGTTTGCAAACGAAAGGCGCGGCCGCCCTTGGGGCGGCTGTGTTCGTTCCTGCTCGCCTGCCAGCAGGCGAACAAGTCGCATTTATGTCTCTGATTTGCTATAACTGTTCTGTTTATGGCGACTATGGTGTAACGGTTAACACTGGAGCTTGTGGAGCTCTCGATTCGAGTTCGACTCTCGATAGTCGCCCATGAAAGAAAAGCCTCGTGTATTCAAAGAATACATATCGTCCGTTCTGGACGATATTGAGGATGCGCTCAAGACAAAAAAGGGCTATTCGCTGCGGAGTCCGATCAAGTTTAAGATCGCGGTTGTGAACACTAAAAGCCACGGCGGCGGTCTTAAGGTGTACGTTGTGGGGGCTGAGGGGAAGTACAAATCCGAGGAAATAAGCCACATTGAGTTCTCGATTCATCCGCCCCGCGCGTAGTTATGCACTTGCTCTTCCGCCGGCTTGCTGCGGTCGTCTATAATGATTTTCAAAGGTCGGTATAGTGCGCATTCACTATTTTCTCTATGCAAGGTAACAAGGCATTACACATGGTGGCATGGATCCTCCTCATCGTCGGGGGCCTCAACTGGCTTCTCGTTGGTGCGGTAGGATGGGATATTGGCGCTCTCTTTGGCGGCATGAGCGCGATAATCTCACGTGCTATCTATGTACTCGTTGGTCTCGCCGCGATCTATGAACTGGTAACGCACAGAAACACCTGCAAACTGTGCGGCAGCTCGTCTGCTCCGGCGATGTAGTTGATTTTCTCGGGGATTGAAGCACGGCCCGCCGACGGCGGGCCGTGCCGCGTAAGCCACTTGTGGGATTTCCGTCTTATGCGGCAGCATGTGCTATGATTACCAGTAGCTCTTAGCAACCTTTTTTCGTACGTATGGATGAACAATTTAGTTCGGGCAGGCGGGAAATCCGCATCATACCACCGGATCTCATCGTTCGGGTCGGGGCAGCGGTCCTCGGCATGCTCGTTTTGTTTCTGTTAGGTGCAACACTCAAGATTTTCAAAGAGTATCGCTATGTGGGAAGCGGCGTGACGGCGACGAACACGATTACTGTCTCCGGACAGGGCGAAGTGTTTGCCGTGCCGGATCGCGCGACATTTACGGTCACAGTCCGCGAAGAAGCTGTTGAAGTAGCGGATGCGCAGGATAAAGCAACGGAGA
>ERZ1292623.2695-Hain-H51-01um-R1-2695-length-15643-cov-14_pt2 | contig 11456 bp, 19 predicted proteins | sample MGYA00564398_ERZ1292623 | MGnify/ENA primary metagenome ERZ1292623 (study PRJEB36523, sample SAMEA6512633) | groundwater metagenome | collected 2019-01-07 | study: AquaDiva: Metagenomics assemblies of 32 groundwater samples | reverse complement strand
ATACAAGCAAGAAGATAATTTGTACTTCTGGCATCCTAGAAATAATTGTGTCGCTGGGTTCTACGCCGGCTCTGTTAGGGTCGTCTTCGATTGCGGCGGGGAGCCTCGGAGCTCGTTCGGCTGGCTCGGGGTACTCGCCGCACGAAGTGCGCGCTGAAATTTTTATAAAGATATCACAGAATTTTATAAAGATATCACAGAACAACCAGAAAAAGTTTAAATAATCATAAAAGTTCATAAATCTACCTAGAGGTTGTTATTTTAAGATTTTCTATATCCTAATAGAAATTTCTATGAGAAATAGCAAACTTGGGCTACATGCAAATTCATAGTGCATGGACGATTTAAGTCTATATGCAATGAAATTCAATAACGATAGTTAGTAATGATGAAAGACCTTTGGGAAGTCCGAGTGAATACTAAAGTTATGGTGAAACTTGATGAATTTGCTACATCTGTCGCTAGGTTCAACGCCAACTCTGATAGGGTCAACTTCAATTGCAACGAGGAGCCTCAGAACTCGAAATCTGAACAAGACGAGAACGGCAGGCTCGGAATAACTCAAGTCACTCTAGGTGCATGAAGATGAAAACCTATACTAATTTATACGAAAAGCTACGCTCTCTAGAAAACTTAGAAAAAGCATTCCAAAAAGCGAAAGAAAGAAAATCTCACAAGTCTTGCGTCATAAAATTTGAAGAAAACCTAAATCAAGAATTAAACAACTTAAAAAAAGAATTAGAAACATTCACATACAAGCCAAAACCGTTAAAGAAATTCATCATTAGAGACCCCAAAACAAGAGTAATTCATGCTTCCGCATTCAGAGATAGGGTTATCCATCATGCATTAATCCTCATAATAGCACCAATTTTTGAACCCACTTTTATATATGATTCTTATGCAAACCAAATCAATAAAGGAACACATAAAGCAGTTCTAAGATTTGATAAATTTAAAAGAAAAGTCTCTCAAAGCGGCAGGCTCGTTAGCAATAATTATAACAATAAAAACTTAGTCCGAGGGTTTGTATTCAAAGCAGATATTAAACACTACTTCGACACAGTAGATCACAAAATCCTAATATCAATTATCAAAAGAAAGATTAAAGATAAAAAAGTTATCTGGCTCATCCGGCAAATTTTAAACAATTTCAACACAGAAATAAAAGGCAAAGGCATGCCATTAGGAAATTTAACTTCACAATTCTTTGCCAATGTCTACTTGAACGATTTAGACTATTACATAAAGCATGAACTAAAAGCAAAATACTACATAAGATACGTAGACGATTTCGTCATCTTGCACAAAGACAAAAAAACCCTTGAAGAATACAAGATTAAAATAAATGGATATATTAAAAATTTGAAATTAGAGCTACATCCTACAAAATCAAAAATTCTTCCGCTAAGAAATGGTTTAACAATGCTTGGCTACAGAATATTCTATCATCACAAGTTATTGAGAAAAAGCAACATAAGAAAGTTTGAAAAAAGATTGGCCTCTAAACTGAAGCCATATAAACAAGAACTAATAATATATGAAGAGCTACTGGAAAGTTTAAGAGGGTGGTTTGGTTATGCCTTATGGGCAAATACATACGCCTATAGAAAAAACATAATGAAAAGGATAAACAGCATCTAGAAATTTGCCAATTGGAATAGTGAAAAATCAAAATATTTAAATAGTTACAAAAGTATATACTTGTAACGCAAAATGAAAGTCGTCACTGCAAGAATAGAAGATAAGTATCTTGAGGATATAAAAAAAATAGAAAAAGAAGAACATACAGAAAGAGCAGAAGTTCTGAGAAAATTACTAGCTACAGCCATAAGACGCTACAAGACAAAGAAGTCACTTGAATTATTAAAAGAGCATAAAATAACTATAAGAAGAGCAGCACATATGGCAGATATTCCATACATAGAAATGCTTGACTTGGCTTCTAAAGCAGACATAGATATTGGATACACACTAATAGACCTAGGAAGAGATACTTCATAAGATGGTCATAGTTGATTCTTCTGTGTTAATCCATCTGAGCAGAATATCTAAATTACCTTTGCTAGAAGAATATTTCAAAAAAATCTCAATCACTCAAGATATTTACGAGGAAATAGAACAAGGAAAAATCGGATTTAGTGAAATTGAAGAAGCACGAAAAAAATGGATTTTCATAGACAAGATAAAATATACTAACGAAATAAAAAAACAAGTGAATTAGAAGGAATTGAAGAAGCAGATGCGTCTATAATATTCTTGGCTAAAGAAAAAATGTAATCCTCTTTTGTATGGCCGCGATTAATAAATCAAAATTTAAAAATTTAGAATTAGCAATTAAAGAAGATATTCGTTTGGGTTTATACAAAAAGAAGAAATTCAAAAAATGAATAAGTATCTCAATTTCACTTAATCTTCTTTGTAACATCGATATTATTATTACATTTAGAGCATTGAAACCTTAAAGCATCAACAGTTTTTTTCTTCATCTCGATCTCATCCAAAATCTGCACTTTTTTTCTCTTAAAAGGAATTTCAATTTCATCTTCATTGCCGCAATAAGGGCAGATATATTTTATGCCCGCCATCAAGCTTTCCTCGTATTCCTCTTGCTCAACTCTATAGCCGCATGCAGGACAAGCATATTCCTTTGCCCTTATCTTGACTTTCCCTGTTTTTTCATCCTTGGGCTTTCCCATTAAACCCTTTCCGCATTTTGTGCACATTCCCTTGAAAACCCACGCCCTCACCTTGCCATTTCCAATATTCCTATTGGTAAAGTAAACACATTCATCCACGCTACTAGGTTCTCTCAACATTCTTTACTCGCTCACAGATTCATTAGTTTTATCAGCAATACTCCAATCCTGGCTAATAACAAATCCAACTATCTTCTTGGTATTCAAAACAGATTTATACAGCCACTTAAAATAAGCCTTGACAAATTCAATCTGATCTCCACCTTTCCTAAGATCTAGGTCATTTGCTCTAGCAATAAAAAAACCAACTAAGAATAATATAATAATGATAGTAATCACTATTTTCGCCATAAACTTCAATATTACTTAATATTTATAAATTCTTATATTCCCGATTTAAATGATAGCCCCATAGTCTAGAATTTTGTCCTAAACAAAGGAAAAATGGGCGATGGCCAATGACGCAACCCTCTGGAGGTTGAGATCCCAGGTTCGAATCCTGGTGGGGCTATATCATTCTCTAAAATATATATTATAGACGGATGTTACATGACAAACACGCGCAGCCTTTATAAATAAATTTCATATTTTATATTTATGATTAGATCTGCTCCAAAATTGTACTTAGACTGTATTAAAAATGCAAGGGATTTGTATTTACATGGTCTAGGCACCAATATAAGAAAGTTTATAGATCTCAATAAGTCCAAAATAAATAAATCCAAAAGACTAGTCTATTATTGGATAAAAAATAGAAGACCAATAAATATTGCGGACTTAATTAAAATCACTACAAATATTCAATTTTTATACTTGCTAAAAAAAGCAAAATACATAAGTGCTTATGCGAGTCCACATCTAATAAAATTACCTTCAAAACTTACTAGAGATTTGGCTTATCTATGTGGATACCACATGGGTGATGGTTGCATAACCAGAAATAATTTACAAATTTATTATATGGACACAAGAGAACAATTAATTAAAATATCAGATATATACCGTAAAAATTTTGGTATTTCTCTCAAAATTAAAAAACACGCAACTAAAGGTGCCTTTACAGCAGTAATTACATCCAAGGCTTTAGCTTACTTATTGCACTATTGTTTATCTCTCCCAATAGGGAAAAAGAAGAAGTTATTTCTTCCACATTGGATAGACAGCAAATTGAAAAAAGAATTTATTATAGGTTTCTTAGATGCAGAATTTGGAATAAAACGAAAGGAGTTTGAGTTTAGCGGAAGCAGCATAGATAAAAATTTTTTATGTAAATTACAGAAAGAATTAATAAAACTTGGTCTAGATTTAAAGTTATACGGACCCTATTCCTCACATAATGATCCAAATCCCAGATGGTTTTTAAAAACCTCTAAGGTTTCAGACATGTATCTTTTAGCAGAAGAAGAGTTTATTAGACATCCGAATAATTTAAAAGTGTTGAATAGCCATATACTAAATCATGCTCCCGTAGTGTAGAGATTGTATCGCACAATCCGGTTAAATTAACTTAAAAAGTTAAAATCAATCACCCGGCCCTCTCGCAACTCAAGAGTTGGTGTAAGGCCGTAACCCGAGTTCAAATCTCGGCGGGAGCAGAATTCTTATTTTTCTGTATAATTAAAATAGTAAAACATAAGTTATATAAACTTGTTCTACTATTCTACTATTTGAGATGGAAACAATAACTATACCAAAAGAAGAGTATAAGAAAATGAAAAAGAAAGCTGATTTAAGCGATAGTCTTTTGACTAAGCTAGTCAGAGGATTAGAAGATATAAGGGCGGGCAGGATAAAAGAGTGGAAAAAGAAGGCTATTCATTAAGTCTTTTTTTACTTCTTCTCTGTAATTATGCACTAATCTCTAAAGGTAGATTAAGTTTAAACCTTTGTAGAAGATCTTTTAAGATTTGAGTTCTCTTTTTAAAACTCAAAATTCCTATGCCTTTAATTTCTTCAGTATCTTCATCCTTTGTTACAAATACTCCCGGTTCTACTTCATCAGAATATTCTTTTTTAGGTGGAATTCCGAAAGTTATCTCTAAGAAATCTCCTTCTTCATCATAATAAATATCGTATGTATGGTGTTCTTGATTCATTTTATATAACTTCTAAAATATGCTGATACTATAAAACCTATGCCATTTAAATATTTAACTATCACCATCAGGTATCTTGGTGGATCTTTATTTTTGTAATACCTGTAATAATACCTGACATCTTTATCTAAACTCCAATCAGTTGTTTTATTGTACTTATAGCTTTTTGTTGTTCTTTTTTATCACTTAAAGCAACTACAAACACCACAACATGTTCTTCATAGATTAGATAGTATATTCGATGATTCCTAACTTTCTTTTCTCTGAAGAATTTATACCCCAAGGGCTTACCAACATAAGGATTAGTTTCTAGTTGTTCTATTTCTTTATCGATTTCTATTTGCAATGATTTATCTAGGTCCTCGTAATATTCATCAAATTCCTTAGTTGTGAAGATTTTATACACCGGCAAAAGGAAGTTATTTCAATTTAAATAGGTTAGTTTACAGAAAAAGTTATCCTTTGATTATGCTATAATGAGCTATTAACTGGCGGAGCAACAATCTAAAATTTTTCTGCGGTAGCCGGGAATCGAACCCGGATTTCAGGCTTGGGAAGCCCGCGTACTAACCATTATACTATTACCGCCTATCAGCAAGTTTATGCATCTCTATTATATATAAATTATATCCAACAACTATAAAAATAAAGCTAAACAAAAATTTTAAAGAAAGTGCCAGAAAATCTTACGCTTATTCAAGAAATGTACAGAAGACATTACGGCGTATCCCCTACTAAAAACGCTAGGCATTACAGAGAATTCTTAATTGGGGGCAATAGTTTTATAGAACATATATTGCTAACAAGCGAAGGCGAACAGCTTCCAGAAGAAATTTCAAAAAAATTATACATAGCAACTTTTTTCGCGTTATCAGAAACAAGTAGAGAAGGATTTATAGCAGCAGGAAATGAAAGAAACAATCTTCTATACCCATCATGGCAGATTACAATGCAACAACAGTTTATTGTTAAATTTTAAATCTTTAAAGCTCTTAATCTTTCTAACCTCTTTTCAACTGGAGGATGCGTACTAAGCAAATTCAACAGCCCAGATCCTCTAAATGGATTTATTATAAACAAGCTACTCGTAGAAGGATTCCCAAACCTCAGTGGGTTTATTGAAGCACCACTATGAATTTTTTCCAATGCAGAAGCCAATGCCTCAGGGTCCTTTATCACAGTAGCCCCCCTTTCATCAGCTAGATATTCTCTTGACCTTGAAATGGCTAACTGAATAATCATCGCAGCAATAGGCGCAACAATCGCAAGCACAAGCAACTGAATTAAATTCCCAGAATCCCTGTCTCTTCCCATTCCACCAAAAATAGCAGCCCATCTAGCCATAAATGCAATATAAGAAATCACTGCCGCTATAGTTGCAGCAACAGTCGCAATCAATATATCGCGATTTTTTATATGCGCCAATTCATGTGCAGCAACTCCTTTCAATTCCCTCTCAGACAAGCTATCAATAATCCCTTTGGTAAATGCCACAACCCCTTTCTTAGGATTTGGTCCTGTTGCAAACGCATTAAGATGATCGCTAGGTATAACATAAATCTTAGGTTTAGGCAGTCCAATCCCCACAGCAATATCTTCCACCATCCTATGCAACTTAGGATATTCAGATTCAGAAACTTCTTTAGCCCGGTACATAGCCAATACTATTTTATGAGAAAAAAAGTAAGAACCAAAGTTCATCACGATAGCAAATATCAAAGCAACGCTCAATCCGCCCCTGCCAAAGAAGCTTCCGATTATCAAAAACATTGCAGTTAAAATAGCCAATAACAGCACAGTTTTTAATTGATTTATCATTTTCAGAGCCAAAAACGTCAATATTTATATATATTTATAGCTTTTGTTTTTAAGGCATGAAAAACATTCTTATTTGGTTAGTCTCATTTTTAATCTTCATGGGTGCATTTAGCTTAGTATACTCATTAACAACTGATTTTTCAGTTGAAAACCTTAGCAAAACCATTTTTAGTTCAATATACAATAATGCAAACACATCAATCCAGTCTGAAATAATCAATACCCTCGATGAGAACTGTCTTTATTACAGTGGCGAAACACAGGACAAATTCGCACCCTCACTATTAGAACTATGCAATAACCAGACATTACTTCAGCAAATAAAAACAAATTGCCAAAACTACTATCAGCTTAAAAGCAGCACCCAGAACTTTAATCCAGATGTAGAATTTGAAAAAGCATGCTCAGACCTAACAAGCGGAGCAATAGAAAATTCATGCAAAACCATAAATAGCAAAGAGTTTAATATTGATAAAAATAAACTTTTGCCGCTATGTAATTCATATGCCAATAATAATCTTGACAATAAAACGTTTTTTGTTAAAACTTTATCTACATTCATACCAACAACAATGTCAGAAGAAAGCGCAGCATTATTGAAAACAACAAACATGATAAATACAATTTCAATAGCACTTCTAGCGCCACTTGTCATATTATTGTTTATCTTGCAATTTCATAACAAAAAAGAATTCTTAATAAGCTTAACTAATATTATCTTCAGCCTAGGCATTGTTATAACAGTCCCAATTTTAATACTGAAAGCATATGCCGTGATAGTTGGTTACGATACATCAGCAATAATCGCCAGCATGCAATACTTTGGAACAGAACCAGTTTATACACAAACTTCGCAACTTATTGGCATAATCCCGTTAGTTTTATCTGAAATATTAGGAAAAGGCTTTTTAATTACAGGAGTTATAATCTTAATTATAGGTATTCTCCTTAGAATAGTATTTAAAAAGGAGAAAGAAGTAGAAACTATAGACTAAAATGCCATACGATATAATAGTTGGAAGAAGTCAAGCGGATAAACAAAAATTCAGGAATAACGGCACGATTTTTTTAGGAAAGCATTTTGTTCAAATGGGGGAATTAGTTTCATTATCTAGCAGGGTTCTTATGGACGTTGCAAGAACCCACGTAGTTCTTATCGTCGGCAAGCGCGGATCTGGAAAAAGTTACTCAATTTCCGTAATAGCAGAGGAAATGATGAATCTTCCTGAAGAAATTTCAAAAAATCTTTCCATTATAATGTTTGATACTATGGGCGTATTTTGGACAATGAAGTACCCAAACTTAAGAGACCAAGATCTGTTAGAGCAATGGAATCTAAAACCCAAAGCGATAGACATTAATCTTCATGTCCCAGCAGGTTTTTTTAAAGAATATAAAGACAAAGGACTGCCCGCTGATTATTCGTTTGCAATTAAAACTGGCGAACTAGATGCATCAGATTGGTGCGACGCATTCGTTATAGACTTAACAGACCCATTGGGTATCATAATTGAAAAAACTTTGGAAGAAGCAAAAGAAAAATTCTCAAATAATTTTGATATAAGTGATCTTATTGAATTAATAAAAAAAGACAAATCCGCATCAAAAACAATTAAAGATGCAGCAATTAACAGATTCAAAAGTGCTGAAAGGTGGGGATTGTTCAGCAACAGAGGAACAGAACTCCAAGACTTAATCAAAAGAGGCCAAATTTCTATATTAGACTTAAGCGCATATTCAATGGCTCCAGGAGGAGGACAGCACATCAAAAACTTAGTCATAGGGATAATCAGTAAGAAATTGCTGGCAGAGAGAATAGTCTCGAGAAAGCTAGAAGAGCTAGATAATATCGGCTTAGGCGAGGGAAAATTTATCAAAAGCGATGTTGCATTAGAAAAACCATTAATCTGGATTATGATAGATGAGGCACATAATTTTATTGGAAAAGATAAGAATACCTCAACAAGCGAAGCATTAATACAGCTCCTAAGGGAAGGAAGGCAGCCAGGTATTAGCCTAATACTAGCCACGCAACAGCCCGGCTCCTTGCAGAATGACGTATTGACACAAAGCGATATAGTAATCGGGCATAGAATAACCTCAAAAACAGATCTAAACGCATTAAGCAATATGATGCAAAGCTATTTATTGCAGGATATCCATACATACATGAATGCCCTTCCAAGATTAAATGGAGCAGCAATAGTTTTAGATGACAACTCAGAGAAGATATTCCCTATAAGCGTTAGGCCAAAATTAAGTTGGCATGGAGGAGAAGCCCCAAGCGCAATTAAAGGCTCTCAAGAAGAGCAAATTAAAAAAATACTAGACCTTAAAAGAAAAATAGACTTAAACATGCCTGTCTATTAATCTAAATATGGAAAAACCAGTCTTAGGATTAATTGAAAAAGTAAAAATAAATGGCCTTGTCTTAAAGGCTAAAATAGATACAGGAGCAGATAGGAATTCGATATGCAGGTCGATGATAACAAAACTAAATCTAAAACCAACAGGCAAAAAAATATCAGTCAAATCATCGCACGGAACAACAAAAAGAAGCATATACTCTGGAAAACTAGAAATAGGCGGAAAGATAATCCAGACCGATTTCACAATTATAGATAGGAACAGTCTTAAATACAGCGTGTTGGTAGGAAATAATACTTTAAAACACGGATTTCTCATAGATCCATCAAAATGAAATTAGGAATAATCAGCTTAGGGGGGGCAAGTAGTAAGAATATTCTAACAGAAGCAAAGAATTTGTTTGATAAAGCAGATCATCTCAATATAAGGGAGTTTGAAGTTCGTGTAGACAGCAAGGAAATGTCAGTAATGTACAAAGGTAAGCCATTAGAAAATTACGACTGTCTTTATGTTAGGGGCTCATTTAGGTACGCCTTGCTTCAACGTTCTATTACTCGCGCTTTATTCTCAGAAGTTTACATGCCTCTAAACCCAAATTCCTTTACATTAGGTCACAATAAGTTCTTAACGCTCCTTGAATTAAGAAAAAACAAGGTACCATTGCCAAAAACATATTTTGCAGCAACAACTAAAATTGCAAAGGAACTATTAAATCAGGTACATTACCCAATCATTATGAAAATACCAGCAGGAACTCAGGGCAAAGGCGTTATGTTTGCAGATTCAATAAGTGCTGCAAAATCAATCCTCGATGCATTAGAAGTATTTAATCAGCCTTATATCCTGCAGGAATACGTTGAGACAAATGCAACAGATATTAGAGCAATTGTACTAGGGAAGAAAGTAGTTGCATCAATGAAAAGAAAAGCATTAAAAGATGAGCTCAGGGCGAACATTCACGCTGGCGGTAAAGGTCTTCCATACGAATTAGATTATGATACAGAACAAATTGCGATTAAGTCTGCCGTGGCTATTGGAGCAGATATATGTGCAATAGATATCCTTGATGCCTTAGGAAAGCCGCAAGTTATTGAAGTAAATCTCTCTCCAGGGTTAGATGGGATAACAAAAGCCACAGGCAAGAACATTGCAGCATCAGTAGCAAAATTTCTCTATGAAAAAACAAAGGAATTTAAGCTAAAAAATGAAAGTCAAGATGGCAAAGATCTCTTAAAAAATATTGAAAAGATTAAAAACCAAGAAATCCTAACAAGTTTAGATATTCGGACCGGGATAATAAGGCTTCCTAAAATAGTTACAGACTTAAGCGATTTTAACCAAGATGATGAAGTGTCTATAACAATAAAAAATGGAGAAATCATTATAAAGAAACACGAAATAAAAAAAGATTAAACAACAGTAAACTCTTCTTTAATAAATTCTCCAGAATCGTAGTCAAATATCGCCACATAATACACGCCACTTTCCCAACTTTGCGGGATAACATAGCTAAAACTAGTCTCGCTCAAACATTTTGTCCCTTCTCCGCAAATTAAAGTCTTGGACCCCTTTCTCAAATCATCAATCGCATAAACAAAGTCAGCCCTATTGTTTATACCTTCAATTCCGGGACTAATATCGACATAAATAACCTCGCCAGGAGTTACTATCTCGGGGGAAATATCTATCATAACTTTTGGATTGTCGCTAACAACAGATCCAGTAAAACTAAAATTAAAAGAAATAGCGACTAGCACAATTATAAATACGCTTCCAATTAAAATCCTACTCTCCCTATCCATAAACTATCCGCTATGAGTAATTCTAAACGTTTCAGAATTATACTCTGAGTTATAATTATCCCTTGTAAACCTAAAAAAATACGTGCCAGATTCCTGCCCGCAACTTAACCTGTAATTCTTGCTGTGTGCACCAGTACATATGCTGCCTGTACACAGGCTGTTAGAAGATCCGCCCACCCTTGTACCATCCTCTGCTCTGTGCATATAAAACCCCTTATCTATACCAACTGATCCAGCATCAACAAAAATATTAACAATCTTAGAAGCGTCATACCTTCTGCAGTCTACAATACCAGGATCAACTTCAATATGTACGTCTCCACCATGCAGCCTGCCACTAATATTCTTAAAATTAAAGGCAACCAAAATTAGTAATATGATTAACACTGCAAAAAGTAATATTTTTCGGTTGTCCATCGTCCATCTTACTCGGATATGATTTCAAATTTGTTAGAGTAATAAATCTTTCCACTGCTGGGGTTTCTAACACCTGCGACTAATGGACTTCCAAGTTTAGGATCACAAGCTAACCACATCTGGTATCTACCAGGCTCCAAAGAGCTTTTACTAGATACTGTTTGAGAATCCACTTTACGCTTAGTGTCTAACTTAGTGTCTAATTCATATATAAGTACCTTGCTATCTGGTGCTTTACCACTTATATCTAAGTAAAA
>ERZ1292623.4462-Hain-H51-01um-R1-4462-length-11457-cov-7_pt1 | contig 11457 bp, 8 predicted proteins | sample MGYA00564398_ERZ1292623 | MGnify/ENA primary metagenome ERZ1292623 (study PRJEB36523, sample SAMEA6512633) | groundwater metagenome | collected 2019-01-07 | study: AquaDiva: Metagenomics assemblies of 32 groundwater samples | reverse complement strand
TTACCCCTGTACCCTCACCGGCATAATAATCTGCAACCAGTCTTCGCCTTTTGCCGCCTTAAACACCCCGGGCGATAGCGGCCCGGTCGCTTCCATCCTAATTTTTTCCTCTTTGATTACCCCCAGCATTTCCATTAAATAACGGCTATTAAACGCGATTTCCACTTCTTCCCCGTCAATTTCCCCCTCCATTTTTACTTCATTCTCCCCGACTTGCGGCGCGTTTGCCGAAATACTGATTTCTTTTTTCCCGATTTTAAACTTCACAATATTGGCGCTGTCCTTGGCAAACACTGCGGCCGCCCTCACTGCCTGTTTTAACTCCTCAGTTTCCATGATCACGCTCGTGCCCTTTACTGTCGGCACAATCTTGTCAAAATCCGGAAATTCCCCTTCCAAAAGCCTGGTTACCACTTCCACCCCGCCGATCGACATAATCAGTTGTTTTTCCGCTTCTGCCGCCACCAACCCCACTTCTTCCCCGTTTTCCTGGCCGGCCGCTTTAGCCATTTCCGATAACGCCTTAGCCGGAATTACCATTGTGCCTTTTTCTTTACTTATTCCCGCAATTTTCTTAATACTTAATCTATAGCCGTCAGTTGCCGCCATTCTGACCCCGTCCGGCCCGATTTCCAGTTTAATTCCGGTAAAAATCGGCCTGGCTTCATCTGTTCCCGCCGCAATCGCTACTCTTTCCACGGCTTTAATAAATTCGTCTTTTTTAATCATCAAGCCTTTTTCCGGCTCTTTTTTGCCTTGCCTCAAGGACGGCACTTCCGGAAACTCTTCTGCCGCAATCCCGTTAATTTTCGCTTTATACCCCTCGCAACTGACGCTGATTTTCTCCGCCTCTGTTTCAATCTTCACTACCCCCTTGGGTAACGAGGCCACCATTTCCAAAAATATCTTTGCCGGCACCGTTACTTTTCCGTCTTCAATTACTTTTACTCCCCGCCATAAATTTATCCCTGTTTCTAAATTTGTCGCCGTTACCCTTAACTGCCCTTTTTCTGCTAATAATAAAACATTATTTAATACCGGTAGCTGGCCTTTTCCTGATACTACCCGGCTAGCTGATTGAATCAATTCATTTAAATTTTCTTGTAGTATTTCTATTTTCATATTTTCTTTTGACTAATATATATTAGTAGCAATAGTAGTAGGCAATGTTGATATGTTTATTATAATCGACTTTTATTCTGTTTTTCCACCCCATTTTAACCGTGGATAACCACCCCTTTCTTGGTGGATATCTTTTGTGGATATCCCGTGGACATCTTTTCCAAGTGGATATCTCCCCATCTTATCCACCCGCATATAATTTTTTTCTGATCGCCGCAATATCTAATCTTAATGTTTCTGACTCGGCCACCATCGCGCTAATCTTATCTGACCCATGGATAATGGTCGAATGGTCTCTGCCCCCTAAAACTTGCCCCGCCTCGACTAGCGGAATTTGCAGCTCTTTTCGCAGGAGATACATGGCAATTTGCCTGGGCATAACTATCTTTTTCTGCCGCCTTTCCCCTTTTAAATCACTGGTTTTAATCTGGTAAAAATCTGCCACTTCTTTAACTACCTGGTTGGCTGACAGCCTGGGCCCATGATTATCCACTTCTCCGGTAATTTTTCCGAGCAAGGCCAAGGCAAACTCTTCGGTTAATGGCTCTTTTCTGGTTAATTGTTCGCTGTTGATCTTGAGCAAAAACCCCTCCAGCCCCCGAACCGAGACAATATTGGCCGCAATTGCCTGAGCCACCCTAATCGGCAAATTAATTTTTAATTGTTGAGCTTTAATCAGCAGAATTGCCGCCCGCAGTTCAAAGGTTGGCTCCTGCACATCCACCGTTAATCCTCCCTCAAACCTGGATCTTAGCCTGTCTTCCAAACCCACAATTTCTCTGGGTAAGCGGTCGCTGGTTAAAATTACTTGCCCACCCTCTTTATTAATCGCGTTAAACGTGTGGAAAAACTCTTCCTGGACCGTGTCTTTGCCCCCGATAAACTGGACGTCGTCCAGGAGTAACGCCTTGGCCTTCCGATATTTTTGCCTGAAATTGGCAGTCGACCGGCCCCTGATTGCCTCAATAATCTCATTGGTAAACTCTTCGCCGGTGCAGTAGACCAGGCGCGTATCCGGGTTTTTTCTCAAAATTTCGTGCCCCGCCGCCTGCATTAAATGGGTTTTTCCTACCCCCACCCCGCCGTAAATAAATAACAGGTGGTACATCTGCCCTGGTTGTTTGGCCACCGCCTTGGCTGCGGCGTGGGCCACTTCATTGCTCGAGGAAACCGCGAAATTGTCAAACGTAAAATGAGCATTCAAGCCGGTTCTGTAAACGCTGCCCTCGTAAGCCTCGGTCGCGATTTTCTCCACATTCACACTGAATAATCCCCCCTCGGTTTTATTGGTTTCGGTTTTTTCCTGCCTGATGGAGAGTTGCACCTCGCATTTTTTCCCAATCACTATCTCTGCCAATTGCTGGATTTGGCCTAAATATTTGTCTTCCACTTGGTTTTTATGAAACACCGACGGAAACCCTAATTCCAAAATACTCCTGGAGTTATCCACCTCTTTTAAATCCAGCGCTTTAATCGGCGTAATCCAGGTGGCAAACTTACCCGGCGATAAAGACAGCTCTAACTGGGGCAGAATCGTGGACCAAACATCTTGAACATCCATAAATCAAAGGCAGGAGTATTATTAGAATAATGATTTATCCACATCCCGTCAACACCAACATTACCCGAAAGCTTGACGACTCTCCGGGAAATGAGTCATAATCTAAAGAAGTTATGCCAAAACGCACCTACCAACCCTCCACTCGCCGCCGTTCCCGCCGCCTGGGCTTTATGAAAAAAATGAGCTCTGCCACCAGCCGCAAAATGATCAACCGCCGCCGCCTTCATGGCCGCAAAAAGCTGACCGTTTAATCATGCTTCCCCGCCAACATCGCTTACCTGGTTCTTTTTTTCCTACGGTTTCAAGACAGGGCCAGCGTTTCAGTAATCAATTTTTCAGTTTAAGGGTTCTGGCTCTAAAATCCCCTTTGCCTACCCGTTTTGGTGTGGTTGTTTCTGCCAAAAAACTTCCCCTTGCGGTCGACCGCAATCGCCTCCGCCGCCAGCTTTACCACTTAATTTTTTCTAAAATTACCCTTATTAAGCCCGGCCTGGCCGTCATTATTTTGGTTTTAGTCCCCAAGCCCGACCAGTCTTTATTTGATTTATTCAAGCAAGCCCGCATTTTCCATGAAACCCCTGATCTTAAAACTCATTAAATTTTACCAGCGCCTTCCCAAGCGTTATTCTTCCTGCCGCTTTTCCCCGACTTGTTCCCAGTATTCTTATCAGGCTATCGACAAGTATGGTATATTAAAAGGTAGCCTCTTGAGTCTCAAGAGGATTTTTAAATGCCATCCATTTAATCACGGGGGTTATAATCCTCTATCTTAAATAAATTATGAAAATTCGAAAATTGAAAATTGAAAATTAACCACATGTGGAACACATTTTTTTACCAGCCCTTAGTTAACGCCCTAATCTTTTTCTATCAGTTTTTAGGCCAAAATCTTGGTTTGGCCATTATTGGTTTAACCGTGGTAATCCGGGGAATTCTTACCCCCCTTACTCTTCCCTCCATGAAATCCGCCCAAAAAATTAAAGATCTTCAACCTGAGTTAAACAAGCTTAAGGAAAAATATGGCAGCGACAAAAAAGTTTTTGCCCAAAAACAGCTGGAATTTTATAAAGAAAAAGGCGTCAATCCGGCCGCCGGCTGTCTCCCCCAAATCGTTCAATTAATCATTTTAATTGCCCTTTATCAGGCCTTTAATCAGGTTTTGCAGCCAGACGGCAACATTATTGAGAAATTAAATCAGGTTTTATACCCCCCGCTCCAATTTTCTCCTGATGCTGTTTTAAATTCCCGGTTTTTATACCTGGACTTAACTAAGCCAGATGTTTTTACTATTCCGGCGATTAAGATTGCCACCTTTACTTTCGACAAGCTCCCTGGCCTTTTTCTTATCGCTTCTGCCGTCGCCCAATTTTTCTCTTCCAAATTAATGCTGCCGGCCGCCAAAGCGAGCGAAGCAGGCGCCAAACTAACTCCGCCGGTCGAAGACGATATGGCCGTGGCCATGCAAAAGCAAATGCTTTACCTTTTTCCGATCATGACCCTTTTTATCGGTTTTACTTTCCCCTCCGGCCTGGTGCTTTACTGGTTTGTTTTCTCTTTGTTTATGTTAATCCAGCAACTATTAATGAACCGGAAAGCCAACCCCAATGCCTGAAGACCTAAAGTCCACAACTCAGAACCTGCTTAAACTTTTGGGTGTAACCCCGGAAGAAATCGCGGTGGATATCGATGAAACCAATAGCGCCCAGATTAAATTGACTTTTTCCCCCGAAGAAACCGGCATTCTGATTGGCCGCCACGCAGACGCTATCTCTGCCCTGCAAATGATTCTCGGTTTGATTGTTTATCGCCAAACCGGTACTTGGCAGCGCTTAACCGTGGACATCGGGGATTACCGCGCCAAACGCACCGCAGTTTTGGAAACAACCGCCCAGGAAACTGCCAAACGGGTTAAATTTTCCCACGAGCCCCTGGCCTTATTTAATTTAAACCCCTTTGAAAGACGGATCGTGCATATGATTTTATCCCAAGACCCTGGCGTGGTCACCGAATCCCAGGGCGAGGGGAGAAACCGGCACTTAATTGTTAAACCGGCCGCGGAACTTAAGGATGAAGCTTAAAATTAACACTGATGGGGGATCCCGGGGCAATCCCGGCCCTGCCGCCGCAGGCATTGTCATTTTTGATACTTCTACCCAGGCCCTGGTTCACCAATTCGGTCAAACTATTGGCCGGGCCACCAACAACATCGCTGAATACCAGGCCGTTGTTTTAGCCCTGGAATGGCTGATTAAATCCGACCTTAAACCCGATACCATTAATTTTTTTCTGGATTCAGCCCTCGTTGTCAACCAAATGAATGGTTTGTGGCGGGTTAAAGACGCGGCTCTGCGCCAGAAAATGATTTTAATTCGTTCCCTTGAAGCCTCGCTTCATTGTCCGATTCAATACACCGCCATTCCCCGTGAACAAAATACCAGCGCCGACGCCCTGGTAAATCAAGCCTTAGACAACAAACTATAGGACTACTCTTTTAAACATTTTGGAAAAATCATTAGAATTTTTTTGTGCCTTAAGAATTTCATGTAATAAAGTATGGACGAAAAAAAATTGAATTCAAGGGTAAAAGGAAACTATCATTACTCAAGAAAGTCTTATTAAAATAAAGTAGGTACAAATACGCTTATTATAAATCTGTCTTTATTAAATAATTCTAGGCTCATTTCAAACCCGAACGATAGGGATTATTTTCCGCAAACCAAACCTTGCCCTTGATACATTTATCCGCTAACATGAAAGAGTATGCCTGCCAAAACTGCCAAAAAGAAATCTGTTGTTGCTAGCCCTCAGGAATCCTCGCATCTTCCTAGTGCTTTAGTTGCCGGCGCCGCCGGTTTCCTCGGCTCTCATTTGTGCGAGGCCTTAATTGCTCAAAACTGCCGGGTTTATGGGATCGATAATTGGACTACCGGCAAAAAAGAAAATCTTACTACCCTTTTGGGCAACCCCAACTTTGTTTTTATTGAGCACGACCTTAACCTGGCTTTTAAGTCTCCGCCGCCTAAAGTTGATTATATTTTTCACCTGGCCGGCATCGAAGCCTACACCCAGGAATTGGATGTTTCCCTGGAAACTCTTTTGGTTAACTCTTTGGGTTCCAAAGAGCTTTTGGAAATTGCCAAAAAAATGTCCGCCAAATTTTTACTGGTTTCGACCGCCGATCTTTTTTCCGGCTTTGCCTCGCAAAAAGATTTAACCCATTATTTTGGCTCCAGCCACGAGCAGGCAGAATCATATTCTCAACGGGAAGCTAAGCGTTTTTCCGAAGCCCTGACTTTTGAATACATTAACCGCTATCAAATTGATGCCCGGGTTGTCAGAATCGGCGACGTTTATGGCCCGCGCCTAAATCTGGATTCAGGCAGTGAACTGGCGAAATTTTTTCTAAGCCTTAAAACCGATAAACCCTTAATTGTTTCCGGCCAGGGGATGACCCCGGTTTATCCTACCTATGTTTCCGATATTGTCTATGGTCTCACCAAAGCCATGTTTTCCCAAAGTTCTTCCGGCCAAATCTTTACCCTGATCAACCCAGAAAAAGTTACTTCCTTAACCTTGGCCTCCAATATTAAAAAAGCCTTGCCGGAAAAAGAAATCTCGGTTAAATTTTCCGACTCAGACCAGGAGGCTCCGGCGGCTTTTAGCCTCAACGAAACTATTCTTGAGTCTCAAAAAACCCTGGGCTGGATTCCCAGAGTCAGTCTGGAAGAGGGAATTAGCGCCACTTTAAAGTGGCTGGCCACCGGTAAAATTATTCCTGCTGAAGCCCATCAGGAAGAAACCTCTCTGGTTGAACCAGAACCCGATGTTTACACTCCGGAAATGCTGGGCATAAAACCAGCCTCAGCTGTTCAGCCGGAATCGCCCAAAGAGCGGAATTTAATCCCTAGGCCAAGTTTTAAATTCAAATTCACCTGGCCGAGTCGGCCCAAAATTAAACTTTCCCGCCGTTTTAAACTTAGCTTGGCAATTTTTTCCGTTGTCGCCATTCTTATCCTTGGGCCGCTTTTGCTTTTGGCCGGGTCCGCTTACTCCGGCGTTCAGGCCTTAAAAAAAGCCAGCCAAACCGCCGATATTGGCCAAGTCTCCAAATTACAGACATTGACTGCAACCGCCCAAAATCGTTTTAATTTCAGCCGTCAAATTTTACGCCAGTCCCAGCCGGTGTTGAGATTTTTTGGCTTAAAAAATATGGCCAGCAACTTAGACAGACTGTTATTTATTGGCTTCAAATTAAGCCAGGGCGGGGAACATCTGATTATGGCCGGTGAATCGGGTCAGCTTTTAACTGAAATAATTTTTCATCAGCAAGACGGCAATATTCCTGAAGCCATTAAAAGGATCCAAATTAATTTAGATCAAGCCTACGGCGAACTTTCTTTTGTCGAGTCAGAATTGCAAAGCGGCCAGGAGCGAAACCTGGACATTACTGCTTCCTTAACCCAAAAAATGCAACTCTTAACTTCAAAGCTTCCCGAGGTCCGCGCTAAAATTAATCAGGTCCGGGTCATTTTACCCTTAATTCCCAGTTTAATTGCCCAGGATTCAAAAAAAACCTACTTGCTTTTATTCCAAAACTCAGCTGAAATTCGGCCCACCGGCGGCTTTATCGGCTCTTATGGCCTCTTAACCTTTGAAAAAGGCAAATTACTAGATCTTGATGTTCAGGATATTTATGCCGCTGACGGTCAGCTTCAGGGGTTTATCCAGCCGCCCAAACCGATTGAAGCCTTTTTAGGCAAAAATACCTGGTTTTTCCGTGACAGTAACTGGGATCCCGACTTTACTGTTTCTGCTGCCCGTGCCGAATGGTTTTTAAACAAAACCACCGGGCGCAACGTTGACGGCGTTATTGCCGTTAACCTACCGGCCGTTAAACTTTTGCTTCAGGCCACTGGCCCGATTACCCTCGCGGATTTTGATCAGCAGGTGACTAGCGATAATCTTTTTGAGCAGGCGGAATACCAGTCAGAAGTTAATTTTTTCCCCGGCTCCACCCAGAAAAAAGACTTTCTTGGCGCTCTTTCCCGGGAAATCTTTGCCAAAGCCAAAGATTCCTCTGCCACGGATTTAATTAAATTTGCTCAAGCTTTTGAATCTAGCTTGGCCCAAAAGCACTTACTGGTTTATTTGCACGACCAGCCCAGCCAACGGTTGTTATTAGGTCAAAATTGGGCCGGTGCTATTTTTACTCCCAATGTCAGTCCGTTTGACAACCGGCCGGTCACTGCGGATTTTAACTATGTGGTCGAGGCCAATTTAGGCATCAATAAAGCCAACTACTTCCTCACCAGAAACATCAAGCACCAGTTAACCATTCTTAAAACCAAGGATATTCTTGTGTCCACCACCATTGATTACAACAATCAAAGCCCGGCCGACGCCTGGCCCGGCGGCGTTTATAGAAGTTATGTCCGCGATTATTTTCCGGCCGGCTCGCAGTTAATCTCCGTCAAGGTCGGGGAGGAGAAATTAAACCTAAGCACTCTGGATAAAGAAACCGTTAACGATAAAAACATCATTGGTTTTCCGGTGACTGTTCCGGTTAAAGATAGTTTAAGTGTCGAAATTACTTACCGCTTGCCTCAAGCCTTAAATTTGGTTAACAGCCAGGGCCGCTTGGCCATAGTTATTCCCAAGCAGCCCGGCACTCTAAAAGACGGTTTGGAAGTGATCTTAAATTACCCCACCTATCTTTCCGTCGTCGCCGTTAATCCCCAGACTTTAGTCTCACCCCAGGTAGTCAATTTTCAATCAAATCTGGAGACAGACCGCGTTTTCTTAGTTGACTTAAGAGAACGATAAATGGTATCATCCAAACCACTATGTCACAAGCAGTAAAACTAGACGTTAACCCCAGGAAAATTGCCGGCCGCAAAGTAAAACAGCTTCGTCGTCAAGGTATTATTCCCGCCAACATTTTTGGCAAAAGCGTCAAATCCTTAGCGATAGAACTGCCGTTAAAAAGTTTTCAAACTGCTTTTAAAACCGCCGGCGAAACTAATATTATTGAATTACAGGTAGCTAAAGAAACCAAAACCCGGCCGGTTTTAGTTCATGATATTCATTATCATCCGGTCACTGATCAAATTTTGCATGTTGACTTTCACCAGGTTGATTTAACCCAGAAGGTCACGGTCGCCGTCCCGATTGAAGTTATTGGCGAATCTCCGGCTGTCGTTCAAGGCGGAGTTTTGGTTCAGCTCCTAAACGAACTTCAGGTTGAAGCCTTGCCCAGGGATTTACCCGATAAATTTGTTATTGACGCTTCTAAATTAGCGGCTATCGGCGACGGCGTTACCATTAAAGACTTAGCCGTTTCCGATAAAGTTAAATTCCTAGCGGAAAAATTGGACGAGTTAGTTGTCAAGATTGAACCTCCGACCAAAGAAGAAGTCGAAGTCAAACCCGCCGAAGCCGTTATTCCGGCCGAAGGTGAAGCTGCTAAGCCTGAAGCCAAAAAAGAAGAAACCCCCGCTGAAAAACCCCAGCCAAAGGCTGGTCAGCCTATGGCTGAGAAGAAATAATCCTGCCAACCTCTTGGACCACCTTATCATTTGGATCTAAATAGCTCGCCCGATCCCAATTTTCTTTTGCCCGCTCCTGATTATTAACCATCCAGTTTAACAATCCCAATTTCAAATATATATCTCTATAATCCGGTTTTTCGGCCAATATTTTCTCCCAAGTTTTAATCTCAGTTTCTAAACTTGTTTTTTTCTCGACCGCTGCCAAGTAGTCTTTCTTTTCCTGCCAATATTGCCAGTTGCCGATTGCTCCGATTATCACCAACGCGATTAGTAAATAAACTAATTTTATTTTTTTAAGCAGGGGATTAACCACTGGTTTTATTGGCCGATAAACTCTCTTAGCTAAAAGAGACGAGTATTTGAAGAGTTTTTTTATTTCGGCCATGAAGCAGTGATTAATAATTTTTCTTTTGTTTCCGGCAATTGTTGCCACACCGCCTCCGTTACAAACGGCACAAACGGGTGCAGCAGTTTTAAGAAAATCCGCAAGCCATCCAAAAGTGCTGCTTGTGAAATCTTACCTTCTTTTGCCTCTTCAATTTTCTGATCGCAAAACCAGTGCCAAAACTCGTTATACACCGTCTCTGCCCCTAACCCCGGCTTCAAATCCTCCAGTTGCTTCGTTACATCGGCGATTACTTTTTTCAAGTGGTCAAAATAAGGTCGCTCTTTTTCCAAGGACACTCCTTTGCGAAGCGAAGGTGTGTCCTTATTGGAATTATTGGGATTGGATAATATATACCTTGCCGCATTCCATATCTTGTTCGTCAAGTTTCTCATTCCCCTTATTTTTCCTTCCCCGGTGGCGCTGTCTCTGCCGGCCGTGGTGCTCATTACCAAACTCATTCTTAAGGCATCAGCCCCGTATTTTTCGATTACCTCCACCGGATTCATCACATTGCCTTTACTCTTACTCATTTTTCGGCCTTTTTCGTCCCTCACCAAGCCATGCAAATAAACTTTTTTAAATGGCACTTTTCCGGTCATGTAAATTCCCAGCATCAGCATTCTCATTACCCAAAAGGGGAGAATATCATATCCGGTTTCCATCAAACTGGTTGGATAGAATTTTTTAAACAAGGATCCTAGTGTTACAACCGGCCACTGGCCCGAACTAAACCAGGTATCAAATGTATCTGTTTCCTGAACATAATCTTTCCCGGGAGAGGTCTTAGAAACTACAAAATCTTCTTTATTGCCGTTCTTAAACCAAATTGGCATTCTTATGCCCCACACAATCTGCCGGCTGATATTCCAGTCTTCCAACTGTGTCAGCCAGTGTTTTAAAATTTTATCGTGGCCGCTGCCGTAAATTTTTACCTCGCCTTTTTTCAGAGCCGCGAGTACTTTTTCCGTTAAGGGCTTAACTTTTAAATAAAATTGGGGCAAAGGAAGCGGTTCAATTGTCCGGCCGCAACGGTAACAAACAGCTAGTGTATGCTGATAATTTTCCTCAATTTTTACTATCAGCCCTTTTTTCTTTAGATCTTCTACGATTAATTCTCTGGCGGCCATTATTTTTAATCCTTGATACTTTCCGGTTTTTTCATTTAACCGGCCGTCAAATCCGATCACCTGATTTAATCCAGGAATTTCGTTTTTATGTCTTTGCCATACCTCATAGTCATTAAAATCGTGGGCCGGGGTGATTTTTACTACTCCGGTGCCAAATTTCATGTCGACATAATTGTCGCTAATTACTTTAATTTTAAATTTTCCCATTAAACCCTCAACTTCAATTTCTTTCCCAACCCATTTTTGATATCTTTTATCTTTTGGGTTAACCGCTACTGCCGTATCGCCAAACTTTGTTTCCGGTCTGGTTGTTGCTAGGGTAAAGGGACCGTATTTTAAATAATAAAGCGGTTCAATTTTTTCCTCGTGGTTGATTTCTAAATTCGAAAATGCCGTTCCGCAATTGGTACAATAATTAACCACCCTTTGTCCCCGGTAAATTAGCCCGTCATTGTGTAATTTAATAAACGTGTCCAAAACCTGGTCCACAATTTTTTTATCCAACGTAAAAGTTGTTCGCTCCCAATCTGCCGACGCCCCCAATTTTTTCATTTGCTTTATCGCCGTGCCGGAATTTTCCTGCACGTAATCCCAGATCATTTGGTATAAAGTTTCTCTATCAAAATCAAATCTGCTTTTGCCTTCTTTTTTCAACTTTTTTTCAAACACATATTGGGTTTCAATCCCGGCATGGTCAGTTCCCGGCAGCCA
>ERZ1292623.4459-Hain-H51-01um-R1-4459-length-11460-cov-4_pt1 | contig 11460 bp, 12 predicted proteins | sample MGYA00564398_ERZ1292623 | MGnify/ENA primary metagenome ERZ1292623 (study PRJEB36523, sample SAMEA6512633) | groundwater metagenome | collected 2019-01-07 | study: AquaDiva: Metagenomics assemblies of 32 groundwater samples | reverse complement strand
AAAGGAATTTTTTACCAAGCAGCACTGTCAGCGGCGATTGTTTTTATACTGATTTTAATTGCCTGATTTTGGTTAAATCCAATCACGTTAAAATTAATTGCTAAATGTTGAACTTGGAGACCATATATGCCGTTATTGTCGCTACCACTACAGGAACAATAATGTTCCATACTATTTTCCAAAACAAACTATCTCTTTTGTCTAAAATAAATTGGCGCCTTATTGTTAATTTATCCAATTCACTTTCAATCTCTTTTTCGTCTGTCAGTGTTGTAAAATACATCCCCCTTTTCCCAAGTGGAGATCTAATTGCTTCTAGTTCATCTTTTAAATCTAGAATTCTTTCCTCAATTCCGTATAAAGTTGTTTTGGGGAAAATTCTATGCCAGTTTTCGGTAAAAAGTTTCTTCATTATCTTCTGTAAAAAATTGTTGGCTTTCTAAGGCGCGGCATTGCGTACAACGTTAGAACCATTTTTCGGCAGAGAAATGAATATATTTATACCCCAAATTTAATGGGATAACTTCAGCCAAGCTGACCACATTGCGGACATTTGCAACTCGACTGATGTTTCCCTCCGAGGTCATGACAGACAGGACATCTGCAATTAGATTTGTGTTTACCGCCACGTTCACCACAATTAGGACACTTGCAGTTCGCCTGATGATTCCCGCCCCACTCCCAACAACTTGGGCATTTACAACTACTTTTATGTCTTCCGCCGAATTTCATTTATTTATAGGAATGCATTTTTATTCCTGATTATATAAAAACTAGCTTTCGGCTTTTTTATCCCACTCTCCTTGAAACCATTCAAACCACTTTTTCTTTTCTTCCTCGGTATGATTTGCCGCCATCATATTCCGCATCGCTTTATGCAAATCGTCAGTAGTGCCGAATATATGCTTGCCGCATTGGCCAGCAACGTCCATAAGTTCCGCGCCTTCAAACACCATATCGCACCCTCCCTCATTATTCATGATTTCCCTGCATGTAAATTTTTTCATAATCTGATTATATCAAAATAAGCGCTCTGCGAAAAGATGCTTTTTAAAAACCGGATTAGCGAAATTTTATTAACGGACTTCTAGTGCGCAGCCGACCGGAATTTCACTAATTTCAAAACCCTCGGTTTTGAATCCGCTTCGCTCATTCCTACACGGAGGGGACGCGGTTGCTTCCCCTCCGACCCACCCCTCGTTCAAATCCGGCCACACTAAAAACAAAAATGACGACGCAAGGTCATCTTTTTTGTTTCTGGCGCAGCCGACCGGATTTGAACCGGCGATCTTCTCCGTGACAGGGAGACGTGTTAACCGGGCTACACTACGGCTGCATGCGTAGAAATGATATTGCTTTAAATCCAAAAAATCAACGCCGAACGCAATTATTTGAGCATTTCCAAAAATTCCTTTTCCGAAAGCGTTTTTACTCCGAGCTGTTTCGCCTTTTCATATTTCGAGCCCGGATCGCTTCCTGTAACCACATAAGAAGTTTTTTTGCTGACCGATTCGGAAACATCGCCTCCCAATTCCCTTATTTTTTCTTTGGCTTCGTCGCGAGGCATCGATTCGAGTCCTCCGGTCAGGACAAAACTTTTTCCTTTCAACTTTTCGCCTCCCGCGCGCTTCTTCGGCAGTTCAATAGACACTCCGCCGGCTTCCAGCTTTTCAATAAGCTTTGCGTTTCTGGAATCATGAAACCAACCGTGAATGCTATCGGCAACTTTCGGCCCGATATCGTTTATTTTTTGAAGGTCATCTAGATTCATTTTTTGTAAAATTTCCAAAACGCCGGACGGCTTTGAAGCATTCTTTGCGCCGGTTGAAGAAATATATTGTGCCAGGATATTGGCAGTTTCTTCGCCGACATGAATTATGCCCAGCGAATATATAAAACGGCTCAAAGATATTTTTTTGCGGCTTTCTATCTCACGTATTACGTTTTCCGCGGATTTTTCGCCGAACCTTTCAAGGACGGCAATATCCCCTTCTTTTATTTCAAAAATGTCGGCGGAGTCTGAAATCAGTCCTTCATCCAGAAACCGGTCTATTATTTTTGGCCCTAGGCCGCGAATATCAAAGGCAGAACGCGATACGAAATGATAAAGCGATTCTCTGTGGCGCGCGCCGCAGGCCTTGCTTGAACAACGGTAAGCAACTCCCTGCCTGCCGTCAGGCGTGGCGTCGCGAATTACTTCAGAACCGTCTATCGGACATTTTGATGGCATCTTGAATTCCTTTTCCCTGCCAATCCGCATTTCCTGCAGGACTTTGGTTATCTGCGGAATAACGTCTCCGGCGCGCCTTACAATGACCGTGTCGCCTATTTTAAGGCCGAGCCGCTTTATTTCGTCCGCATTATGGAGTGTCGCATGTGTGATAGTAACACCACCGACCTGCACGGGACGCATTACTGCTACCGGGGTCAAAGCTCCGGTGCGCCCGACTTGTATTTTTATGTTTTCGATGATTGTCGTCGCCTCTTTTGGCGAAAATTTGTAAGCGATGGCGGCCCGCGGCGCCTTGCCGATTATGCCAGCGGAATCGTAAGTTTTGTTGTCGTCCAAAATCACGACGATGCCGTCTATCTCATAAGGAAGCTTGTCGCGGTGCTTGTTCCAATAATCGCGGAATTCAAAAACGTCTTTGGCTGTCCTGCAGATCTTGTTTTTAGGGTTTATCCTGAAACCCATTTTGTGTAAAATCTCGTGCTCTTCGCCGTGATTTTTTTGGCCAAGATTCGTGGCGATGTCATATTGGAAAGAATCAAGTTTGCGTCCGGCGGTTATTTTTGGGTCCAGCTGGCGGATAGAGCCAGCGGCGACATTTCTTGGATTGGCGTAAGGCTTGAGGTTTTTTCTTTTTTGTTCCCTGTTTATCGCATCAAATTCTTTTCTGTTCAAAAAAACTTCTCCGCGAACGACCAATCTTTCTGGAATTCCTATTTGCAAAGGTATTGCTTCAATCGTCTTCAGATTCTGGGTCACGTCCTCGCCGGTTTCGCCATCGCCGCGTGTAGAACCCTGAACCAAAACGCCATTCTCGTAAACAAGTTCTATGGCCAGGCCGTCGATTTTCAGTTCCGCGTAAAAAGGCCCATCCACTTTTCTCCCAAGAAAATTTGAAAGCCGTTCCAGCCATGAAAAAACGTCTTTTTCCGAAAAAGCGTCATTAAGCGATGTCATCCGCTCTTCGTGGCGGACTTTTTTGAACTGTTTCAGCGGTTTTCCGCCGACGCGCTGAGTCGGAGAATCTGGCGTTATAAATTCCGGGAATTCCTGCTCCAGGTCGAAAAGTTCCTTTTTGAGAGTGTCTTCCGCTTCCGGTGAAATACCTTCTTTGTTTAAAACTAGGCGCTGGCGCCTGTATTTGGCTACGGTTTTCCTGAGATGTTCTATTCTATCTTCGGCAGTTTTCTTATCCATAACTTTATTTTCAACCAGCTCGGGTGCCGGATTTACAAACCGAGCTCAAAAGCCCTGTGCACCGTTCCCGACCTTCCGGAAGACCTGATTGTGGAAACCGATGAATTTGCGCACGATACCTGGATGGAAGAAGAATTGTAGCAAGCCAAAACGAAAGAAGTTCTATTTGAAAGAACCGGGGCCGCAACAGTCGAGCTCGGCTTTGAAAATTGGTAAATGCCCCATTCGATTCCTGCGTCAGCGGCAAAAATCGCTTTGGCCGAACTGGCGGCGTCTGAAGACATTCTAAGCTGATAAATAACCAGAAATCCGGATACTGCCGTTGCCCCAAGCATAATTGCCCCGAGAGTAATGATGCTCAAAATCATAACTTGTCCTTCCCTAGAATTATTTTTTAATTGTAATTTTATTGATTTCATTTTTATCCCCCTATTATCCTTGAACTGACTGTTGTTTGAAGATTGACGACATAAGAAGACGCTGATTTGTTTTTCGGATTGGCTCCGACAAGAATAGTCACGCGCGGCGGGAAACTGTCGTTGCCCCGATTGCCGGAAATGATGAAATTAAGATACTGCACCGAAACATTTTCGCCGGTTATTTTCTGGCCAGAAGAGCAATCCTGCCCTATGTTCTTTTTTATAGACCCACTATCGAAGCAATAAGTCACTGTTTTGTTGTTGGCATTGACGAACGAAAGCTGGCTGGAAGACCCGCAAAGAATACCGTTGGCGCAAAAATTCTTTCCGGTTCTTATTTCCTTGGCCATTTGTTCGATAACGGTGCTCAAATTGCTGTTTACGAAGGAAAACGCCGAAGCCTGCCTTTGGGTTCTTAAAGACCTGACGAAACCGTCTACGGCTATAAGCATAACCACCGAAAAAATGCCGAGAGCAACCATAAGCTCCAAAAGAGTGAATCCGCGCCTGTTTTTTGAAAAAATATTTTTAAGCATTTTAAATGCGCCAATTCATGAAATGGTCTTCAAGGTTGACCTGGAAATTCCCTCCGCCGACGCCAGTCCATGTAATTATAGAATTAACCTTGATTTCTTCGGAGCCGATCAAGCTTATTCTCACTACCCGTTTGAATGGAGTTTGTATCAATCCGCCGTAACTATATAAATGCGTCGACGAATCATATGTCAGAAAGCGCCCCTGATTCGGCGCAAAAGAATTGCTGTTGTATATCACTTCGTAATCGTTGTTTCTGAAACCGTCGTTCCAGGCCCTTTTTTGGATTCCATTGGTATCGACGATATTTCTTGCTATTTCTATTCCTTCTGCGGCAAGATAGGTAGCCGTATAACTTTGCACAGTCGCCCGGTTAATGCTAAGTGAACGGCCAAGTAACGAGAAAATCGCCAGAAAACCGACTGTGAGCAAAGAAATGGCAACAATGGCCTCAACTAAAACCTGACCGCTGTTGGAAAAAACGCATCGGCGTCCGGTAAAAGAGAATAAACTTGCTTTGGGCATAATAATAGTAATTATACCTTCGTTTGCTTAATTTTGCCTTACCTGAAATCTATAAGGCCTGCGGAGTTTACATTCACTCTCGCTGAAAGAGAGTTATCTAGTGTCTGGATAACGACCGACGCTAAACCGCTGATTACCGAGTTGCCGTCAGAACTAACGATGGTCAAAGGATCTGGCGGAATAAAAAGAATGTCATCAAGGCGAGTAAGTCCGGCCTGCGAACTTATGAACTTAACATTCGGATCGAGAGTGAATGTAGATATTTTGGTCTCGGAAGCGGCATCAATACTATTAATGTTTTTGCAATTGAGACCGTTCGGCTTATTGTAGCTGAACAGGGAATAATTCATTGCTACATAATTAATATGGATGCCGTAACCGCAAACGTTGGAACTGGTCATCTGTATATAGGAAGCCAAGGCGAGCGACTTAGCGCGGAAAATTGTCTGCACTAATTTCATTTCTTCCGCGTAAAGCGCCAGCTGCTGTCGAGTGGTGTGGCTATAGGAAAACAAAATAGACGAAAGAATGACGCTTATCCCTATGACGATAATGAGTTCTATTAGCGTAAAACCGGATTGTTCCGAACCGGATAAAAATCTTTTTAAAAATTTTGTCATTTGGGTTTATTTTACAACAAAACAATGCCCGCTCGCCATTATGCGCCGATGCCCAAAAGGCCGAAATAAAATGACATGATTTGGTAACCGAAAAAGAAAACAAGGAGTCCTGAAAGAGCCATAAATGGCCCGAAGGCTATCTTGCTTTTGAATCTCTCTTTTTTAAGTATTATGGCCCCGGAGCCGAAAACAGAACCTATGATAAAGGAAAGAATTGCCACAAGAACGATATCCGGCCAGCCGAATATAAGGCCCATCGCCGCAACCAGTTTCATATCGCCTCCGCCCATGCCGCGGCCTTTTGTGACGAGTATCAAAATCGCAAAAAAAATCCCGACAAGCGCCGCAGCTAGAAAATGATTAAGCCATCTGTCGGAATGAAAACCGAAAAGTATCCCGTAATAGCCCATGAAAGAACCGGCTGTTTCATTGAATGGCCGGAGGGCTGTTATTAGCAACCCCAGAATGGCGAGGCTCAAATTGGCTTCGTCCGGTATTATGCGCAAGCGGTAATCTATGATGGAAACAGCCAGTAGCACGGAAAAAACAAATATCCATAAAACGGAAAGGATGTAGAATGACGGGCTAAGAACGTAAAATTCTCTGGAAACGACAATCGGAACAAAAGCAAAAAGAAGGCCGCTCGCAAGTTCAATTGCAAGATAGCGCCAGCCGAACCATTTGCCGCAAGAATTGCATTTCCCTCTCTGGAAAACAAAGCTCAAAACCGGCACCAGCTCGAACCATCGGAGTTGCTTATTGCAAAACTCGCAATGCGAACGGCCGCCCATTATCTTTTTGCTCCAAATTGGCAGATTTTCTTTATAGCGGCCGCTTATCACTCCCATGAAACTGCCTATAGACGCGCCGAGGATGAACAGAATTACAGAATTCATATATTTGTTCCGTTCATTGATTATTTGACGTTAAAAACAAAACGATCGTTTCGTTTTTAAAACGTATATAATATTCCAGAAACATACGTCAGAACTGTATGCAGTAAACTTTTCCGGTACAAGCTACTCCAAATATTGTTCCGGCAACTCCATTGCGCAAAGCTGAACTGTTAGCATCTTCCAATGTGGCCGCTACAACATAGCTCGAACCGATGCTATCTGTCCCGTAAAGATAATTCTTGCCGCTACTTGGGTCGTTAGGAATTCTTGATACGCCTATATTGCTTCCCGTAAGAGCAGTCGACAAATTAGTCCATGACGATATCTGGCTGAAATTGCCGCACGGGGAAGCCGCCTGCGCTCCACCAGGATAATATCCGCATTTTGAATAATAGAGTTCAAGAGCGTTTTGAGCCTGCCTCAGATCGGCTATTCTTCTTGCGTCTCTTCCCTGACGCTGTGCCGGAGCGAATCCTACCAAAACCGAACTTGCCATCAAAGCGATGATGGCGGTAACTATCAAAATTTCTATTAAAGTGAATCCTTTTCTCATTTTTATTGTTACAATAGTTTCATCTTTAAGTATATCATAATTTATTGAAATTTTGTTTCTGGAATCAGCTTATTGTTCCGATTAGCTGGTAAATCGGCAAAAGCACTGAGGAAAAAAGCAGTCCAACGAGCACGCCTATACTTACTATAAGCGCCGGCTGGATAAGCTCAACTATGTTATCCACAGCAATATCGGCTTCCCGTCCGTAAAAAGAAGAAATTCTTGAGAATGTTTTTTCAAGCTGGCCAGCCGCCTCTCCGACGGATATTATCTGCGTGACTGAAGCCGGGAAATAATCGGGGTACTTGGAAATCGAGGATGAAAGGGTTTGCCCTTGACGGACATCATCGGCAACTTTATGCATTATTTCCTGATAAATCACGTTATCCGATGTCTCTCCTATTATTTCAAGAGCCTGGATTATGGGAACGCCGCCTTTTAAAAGCATAGATGCGGAATTGGCTATGCGCGTAATCGTAAGGGGGAAATAAATTTTTTTTATTATTGGCAGGTTTATTTTGAGTTCATCCTTTAACGATTTTCCTTCAGGGGTTTGAAAATAATCAACCGCCATCATGAAAATAACCAGCGCTCCGAAAATGATTACGGGCCACCATTTCCCGATGAACATGCCGAATCCCATTATAATCATCGTAAACACCGGCAAATTAACTCCCGCATCGCTGAATATCGGACCTATCTGGGGAATCACGAATGCTACAAGTATGAAGGCGACAACTCCGAAAAGCCCTATAAGAATCGCCGGATAAATCAGGGCGGACTGCGTTTTTTGCCTTAGCGCATATTCCCTCTCGAGATAATCCGCCAGAAAACCCATTACGCTCTCTATATTCCCTGTAACCTCCGCAGAACGGACCATGCTCGAAAAAAATCCGGAAAATATATGCGGCTGGCGTTCCATCGACTGTGAAAGCGATAATCCAGCGTCGATATCTTCGGAAACCTGGAGTGCCGCCTCCTTTAAAACTGGCTGGACGGTCTGATCGCACAGAGTTTTTAGGCTCGTATTGAGCGGGACTCTTGCTTCCAAAAGCATGGATAGCTGGCGCGTAAATATGACCAAATCCTTCCGGCTGAAACGTCCGAATAAATAGTCCGAGAATTTTTCATACCAGGCGATTTTTTCCGATTCTTCCAAGCTTAGAATAAAAAGGTTGTGCCCGGCCAAAATATTAGCCGCGGTTTCCCGGTTCGAAGCATCCACTACTCCAACTTGGCTTTCCCCCTCTATTGTTTTTGCCTGATATTTGAACTTCATTTTTATTTCGCGAAAGCAATCCAGCTCATTGAGCCAGTTTTACATTTTTTCTAAAAGAATCCTCAATTCGGCCGGATTGGGCGAATAAAGCTCGGCATTTTCAAGTGAAACCTCCTTGTTTTTGACCAGTTCGGAAAGCGAACGGTTGAGAGTGACCATGCCGTCCTGCATGCTAGTTTCTATCACAAGGTCTATCTGGTAGATTTTTCTTTCTCTTATCAAGTTCCTTATAGCCGGATTCACTATCATTATTTCGGTGGCAGGCACCCGGCCTCCGGAAAGCCGCGGTATAAGCCTCTGCGAAATTATTCCCACTAATGTTGAAGCGAGTTGCGAAACAACTTGTCCCTGTTGTTCCGGACTGAATGAATCTATTATCCTGTCTATCGTCTGAGAAGCCGAATTGGTATGGAGAGTGGAAAAAACAAGGTGGCCTGTTTCTGAGGCGGTCATGGCCGTCGATATAGAAACCGAATCGCGCATTTCGCCTATCATAATGACATCTGGGTCCTGGCGAAGAACCGTCTTGAGCGCCGAATGAAAACCGACTGTATCGCTGCCGACTTCTCTCTGGGAAATTATGCATCGGTCCTGCGTGAAAATATATTCTATCGGGTCTTCGACTGTAACGATATGGTCGGTTCTGTTGTGGTTGACTTCGTCTAGCATCGCCGCCAGCGTCGTTGACTTGCCGTGTCCTGCCGGGCCGACCATAAGAACGAACCCTTGGGAAAGTTTAGGGAATTCGTGAAGCATCGGGGGGAGATTCAACTCTTCTACAGTTTTTATCCTTGCCGGTATAAGGCGGAGTGATGCAGCCATGTATCCGCGCTGGAAATAAACATTAACCCTGAATCTGGCCTTGTCCTCGAAGCTGTATGCGAAATCGAGCTGCCGTTTTTCAAGAAAGGCCTGCCTCTGTTCCGGAGTGAGAAGCGTCGATATTAACTGGTCTATGCTTTCGGGCGTCAGCGGAGCTTCGGTTTGTATCGCGACCAAGGCGCCGTCAACGCGGAAAGTCGGCCTGCGGCCGACGGCCAAATGAAGGTCGGATGCGTTCTGTCTTGCCGTTGCCGTTAAAAGTTCGTTTAATTTTTCCTGTGGTGTGGCCATGTGTAAAATTTTGGAATTTAGAGCTTGGAACTTGGCGTAAAAATATGTTTATAAATCTTATTTCCAATATCCAAGTTCTAAGTTCTTATAATTATATCACGATTCTCCAGTTTCTCTAATTATTTCTTCGACGCTTACCAGGCCAGAAAGAGCCTTGAGAATGCCGTCCTGGCGCAGAGTTACCATTCCTTGCCTCTGGCCTTCCTCAATTATTTTCTCCGAATCAAGCACGGAATTTATTATTTTTTCGAGAGCTTCTGACATTTTGAAAACCTCGAATATTGCTATGCGTCCAACGATTCCCTTGCCATTACATTTCTGGCAACCTTCGCTGTGATAAATTTTGTACGGTTCCTGGTACACGGAAACGGTTTCAGGCGGCAAACCGGCCAGCGCTTTTTTGATTATTTTCTGCACTTCCGGAGGAGCCACTTCCGCTTTCCTGCATTCCTGGCAAAGCCGTCCAACCAGACGCTGGGAAACCATGAGATTCAACGATGAAGGCAAAAGAAAGGGTTCCACCTTCATGTCTATGAGCCTCGGAATAACTCCGGCGGCGTTATTGGTGTGAAGAGTCGAAAGGACTATGTGTCCTGTCAGGGCGGCGTGCACGGCCAGTCCCGCTGTTTCGTTGTCCCTTATTTCGCCGACCATGATAATATCGGGGTCCTGGCGGAGAATTTCACGGAGACCCGAAGCAAAATCATATCCTATCTCGGGACGCACTTGCGACTGGTTTATTCCGGGAACGAAATATTCAACTGGATCTTCCAAACTCAAAATGTTCACGTTCTCTTTGTTAAGCGTTTGCAAAATCGCATACAAAGTTGTCGTTTTTCCGGAGCCGGTCGGGCCAGTTAGCAGTATCATGCCGAAAGGCTTATCAAGGCCATCTTTCACTATTTCCAAATTCTTCCCCTCAAGGCCGAGTTGACTGAAACTCTTCAAGCCCGTCGACGGGTCGAGAACGCGGATGGCAACTTTTTCGCCGAGCGGTGTCGGAAAAGTGGAAACTCGGAAATCTATTTCTCTGTCGAAAACTTTTGTCCTAAACCTGCCATCCTGAGGTATTCTCGTTTCATCTATTTTTAGATTTGAGATTATCTTCACGCGCGAAACAACCGGCTGCGACAACTCAGTTGGCAAGGCCACTTCTTCTTTCAGCTGGCCGTCTATTCTGAATCTTATTCTCAAATAATTTTCCAGCGGCTCTATGTGAATATCCGAAGCGCCCCTCTGAACGGCTTCTCCTAAAGTTTTGGCAACTATTTTTATTATTGGCGCGTCTTCGCCGCTGGCCGCGGCTTCTTCCAATTTCACAATCGGCCTGCCGGCTCCGCCTCCTTTGATATTGAGCGATTGTACTGCCGCATCCACTTCGCTCTTGTAGGGAGAATATTTTTTAAGGACTTCTTGCCAGTCGGCGTAAGATATCACGTAAACTCCGAGGTTCAGACGACTGCGGCGGGCAATGAACTTTAGCGCTTCCTGGGCTTTCGGGTCATCCGGACGAACCATGCCGACCACCAAAAGATTGTCGTTTTTGGAAATGGGAATTGCTCCGTAGGTTCTGGCGGTCTCTTCCGGTATGTACCCGAAAATAGCGTCGTCCAATTTTGAAACATCGATTTTCTGATATGGTATTTTAAGAACTTCACTTTTTATTTTGGCTATTTCGGTGTCGCTTACCAGACGCTGCGAATAAATAAGTTCCTCGGCCGGACGCCCGGAAAGAAGCGATTCTCTTTTGAGTTTGTTCGATATGTCTTCGCTTATCAGACCCCTCTTTTGGATTTCGGCTAAAATTTGTTCGGTTGTCATGCCAATTTTGTCTGAATTTTCGAGCCCATTCGCGGCGATGAAAATTTAGTCACAAAATTTAGCACCGAGCACATAAATTTGATGACTGAAAAATTATGCCGACAAAATATGTAAGTATAATTTTTTATTTTTTTGAATTCCATAATTATTTAGAAAATCTATGTGCTCGGTTAAGGTTTTCTAAAAAATTTTCTAACCAGCGCAGAAAATTTTAAGAAAACGCTTAAAATCCCAAAAATGGATTGGTTCTGCCGACGTTCTGGGGCGAAGGTA
>ERZ1292623.4458-Hain-H51-01um-R1-4458-length-11463-cov-17_pt1 | contig 11463 bp, 10 predicted proteins | sample MGYA00564398_ERZ1292623 | MGnify/ENA primary metagenome ERZ1292623 (study PRJEB36523, sample SAMEA6512633) | groundwater metagenome | collected 2019-01-07 | study: AquaDiva: Metagenomics assemblies of 32 groundwater samples | reverse complement strand
GCATCTTGTGGTTGTATAGACAAACCACCTCTTTTGTTACCATCAATAGCATAAACTCTTCCATTATAACTTCCACCACCCCCAGTTACAAATACAACTTCTTTTCTTCCATCATTATTTAGATCATCAACAGTAGGAGCTTCTTTTAGTACACTTCCATCACTAAAACTCCATAACTCTCTAAAATTCTTACACCTTCCTTTCTTTTCAATACATTCTATAGCATAAAATGCTCCAAATAAAGTATTAGTAGCTCCAAATCTACTTAATCCAACTAATATTTCCTGTTGTTCATCCCTATCAACATCAGCTAAAACAGGAAAATCTATAAAAGTATTATCTATTGAGTCTATTGTAAATGATGCCTGATCAATATCTGTTTTATCTAAGTCTCCTTTTAATAAGGTAAATCCAGTTCTTCTTAAATCATGATGGAACATTGGCCAATCTAAAACACCTAAAGCAGATACCAAGTCTATTTTCATGAAGGTGGCGCCAGTAACAGTATCTCCTATTTTTTTTCCTGTATCCTTTAAAGTTTTTTCTACATCAAATGGAGGAAGTGCAGGATCATATTGTTTCATAAGTGCTGCTGAAGCCGCAACATATGGAACAGCAAAAGATGTTCCAGAATCACAAATTCCTAAAGTATATGTAAAGAACGAGATATCACTCAAACATAAAATGTCCTTAAGGAAAGAAGATAACCCGCCACCCGTCTTAGTGGATCTAATCTTATGCCCGGGTGCTAAAAGATCTAACTTGCCTGTAGGCAATCTTCTTGTAAACCTAGATATATCATCACCAGAGGTTGAACCTATTGTAGTGACACCATCCAATTCGGCAGGAAAAGTCATATCTAAAGAGGTAGTATTGGGTGTGTTTCCAGAAGACTTAACAAAAATTATACCTGCAGAAGTTACATTATTTATTGCATTTTGAAAAGCAGTTAAATAAGAACTTTCACAAATATCTAATCCATAACTAAATGAAATAGCAGTAATGTTATACTGTTCAGAGTTATTTACACACCAATTTATTGAATCAATAAATGCCTGACAGCTAGTAGAATTTGTAATATCTGAATATACCTTGACAACAGCAAGTTTTGCATTTGGAGAAATTCCTTTATATTTTGAATGACTAGATATTAATATTCCAGCAATATGGGTACCATGATATTGATCTGGGTGTGGTAAAATATCCGTATCATTATCTACTATGTTTCTTCCAACCACTACAGTAGGACAAGTTCCTGCTTCATATTGGACTTTTGTACATCCACCAAGATATTCATTAGTGTAATCTACTCCATCATCTATGAGACAAATAGTATTTCCTTCACCAGTAATACCTAATCCATTGATTTTATCTGCTCCTATCTCATGCCTACTTTTATCTAAAGCTTCTACAAAAAAAGAGTAAAATATTATGATGTAAACTATTATTAGAATACTAATCAGGAAGATTCTGTTCTTTTCCATATTATATCTATTATCAGATAACATTTTTTTGAACGCACCCATACTCTTTGTTATTATATATTAAATAATAATAATCATCTGGACTACCCATATATTGAATCCTATGGCTGAGATAATTATCATTAGATCTAAAAATAATGATTTCCGCAGTACATTCTTTTTTGATAGCTTCACATATACTACCAATTATCTTAGGATTATCCTGTTTTATCCATTTTAAATTGGACACTCCATTAATTAAATTGTTTGGGATATTACATGAAAAATTTAATGAATTAATAAAAAAATATTTTCCTTTATTATTCCCTATGTTAGGTATACAACCGCTAATTAAAAGAATTGTTAATATCAAAATAAATAATTTAATTCTAGATTTCATCTAAACATTCCTCCAACTACCCAGACATTTTCTAATAAATTATAAATCTTGTCTAAACTTCCAATTGATTTGAAATCATTATTTAGATCATCAACAGTAGGAGCTTCTTTTAGTACACTTCCATCACTAAAACTCCATAACTCTCTAAAATTCTTACACCTTCCTTTCTTTTCAATACATTCTATAGCATAAAATGCTCCAAATAAAGTATTAGTAGCTCCAAATCTACTTAATCCAACTAATATTTCCTGTTGTTCATCCCTATCAACATCAGCTAAAACAGGAAAATCTATAAAAGTATTGTCTATTGAGTCTATTGTAAAAGAAGCTTGATCAATATCTGTTTTATCTAAGTCTCCTTTTAATAAAGTAAGGCCAGTTCTTCTTAGATCATGATGGAACATTGGCCAGTCTATTTGAAATGCTGCGAGAATATTTAATCTAGGTATTCTTAATCCAGAAGCAGAATCATAAATTTGTTTTCCTGTTTCTTTTAATAATTCCCTTACATGCATAGGAGAATTTGTTACTGAATTTGTATCATCTGCTTCTTTTAATAAAGCAATTGCTCCTGAGACGTGGGGTGCTGCTTGGGACGTACCTGATCTCTCTTCAAGGAAGAAAAAACTTCCCATTTTAGCTGATTTAATAACTGAACCAGGAGCTAAAATATCTAAGATTTCATCTCTATTAGAAAAGCATGTAATCTTATCATTAAATGTTACATTATCAGTACAAGAACTCCAACTTTTACTTCCTACATCTTGGTCATAAGTAGCACCAACAGAAAAAGCTCCTAGAGCGCAAGCTGGAGAGCCTATAGATGATGCACTAGCATCATTTCCAGAAGCGACAATAACTGATGTTCCATTACCATATGCATCATTTACAGCACGATCAGCAATACCGTTGCATTCTAAAGGATTATCAGATAAGGGAAAGAATCTCAAACTTAAACTTATTCCAGAGAGATTATAATTATTCCAGCACCAATCAATACCATTTGATACATCTATTTCCTCACAATCCCCTAAAGAATCGCAAACTTTTACCATAACAACATTTGAATCTTTTGCAATACCCTTTACACGAAAACCATTACCAACAGCGATACCTGCAACGTGAGTTCCATGGCCGTTATCATCTTCTGAACTCCCAGTCCCATTTTGTTGATTTGTGCTATCGGGACAACAACCACCAGAACCAGAATCTGAAGCGGTACAATAACAACGTTCATCCGTTATCTTATTTTTAAAAGCAGTATGATCAGTATCAATTCCAGTATCTAAAATACAAATTGTTTCTCCATCTCCCTTAAACCCAAGATCCCAAATTTCTGGTGTTTTTATAATAGGCTTACTTTCTTTAAGAGTTATGTGCCCTATTCTACTTGCATATATAGATTCTATATTGACATTAAATTTTAATTTATCAAACCCTCTTTTAGAAATACTACCTGTAAAACCCCTGCCAGTTATACTGGTTGATTTAATTCTAAACTCAACCTCATCTAGCATAGTCAAAATATTTTCTTGGATAGTATTACTTTGGTCTTTTAGTTTTATAGTTACATTTACATATTCATAATTTTCTAGTTTTTCAACTACTTCATTTTCTATGTTTGGATTGGATAAAGTTAAATTTATACTTATGAGTAATAGAATTATTAAAACCATAGACCTAATCAAAAATATCCTCTTTAACATTAATTTCATTCTGTAATATGTCCTATCTTATCATACTCTATACTTTTTGTATACCATTTAAATCTTAAATTGTCTTTAATCATATCTAATGACTCTTTTTTTTCTAATTTTGTAATTCCTTCTTTGTATCTTATTTTAAGTAAGGATAAGTCCTGCCTAACAAGCCATGAAAACTCTACATCTGTCATATTATCAATAGCTCTTATTTCTAACTTAATATCCGAGGTTAAATATTCTCTAAAATTTTCATCTTTAGGATCTGCTATGAGATTATTTTGCTTCTCTCCATTAAAGGATATAATAAGTGTGTCTAATAGAAATCTTTCACCATCGACCTCCATAATATTTGAAAACTGATTTTCATCAACTACATCCTGTTGTTCAACACAGCCAATAATCAAAACAACTAAAATAAGTAACCCAATAACAAAAGATATTTTTCTCATAAAACCACCTCAACGTTAGCCATTCTATCAACAAAAACACCACCAACATTAATAGCAACATCAGCAGAATCAATTAATTCATCTTTCTCATAAATATGAACTTTCAAAAGATGTTTACCAACTAATTCAGGAGTAAATTTAATACCAAAAGTTTTAGATTTACTAGGGGGGATATTCTCAGTATCTTCACTAGCAATTAATTCATCTAATTCTTCAATTTCAAACCTAACTTTAATTTTCCTAGATTTAATTTCTTTAGGATCTCCTTTATCATTAAAATATTCTAATACAATCCTATCTTCCTTTCCAATATCAAAGACGGGAATAGATAATTTAAAATTTTTATTAGTAGGATGTTCTTCAATAATGCCTTCTTCAGTTTTACTTAAATCAATTAAACCAGAACCATATTTAATATCTTTTCCAGAATCACCTAAATCTAAAGCATTATTTTCTAAAATGCCTTTAATCTGTAAAGGACTTAAATTATTATCTTTACTCAATAATAAAGCACTAGCTCCAGCAACATGAGGAGTACTCATACTGGTTCCAGTTAAACAATTATAATCACCTAAAAAAGAACTACATATATTATCTCCAGGAGCAACAACATCAGGCTTAATAAAATCACTTATAGTATCACCAGAAGAAAAACTTAACCATTCATTATTATCATTAACTGCACCAACAGTTATTGCATTTCTGCTAATTCCAGGTGTAGTAACACCAGTAAAACTACCACAACCACTTCCACAATTACCAGAAGCAATTACTACTACAATACCCTTGCTTATAGCCTCCTCAACCTTTAAAACCTCTGGGGAATTTAATAATTCCTCTGGTTCAGAATCATAAGTAGCTCCTAAACTTAAAACAATAACATCAGCACCATCATCAGTATTAAAATTATTATCAGGGTCTATAGCCCAATCAAGACCATTAATTAACCAGCTTAAATATCCTCTTCCATTATTATCTAAAATTTTACCATTTAAAATTAAAGCTTTTGGTGCTACACCCTCATAATTACCTAATTCATTACTACCAGCAGCAATACCTGCAACATGAGTTCCATGTCCATTATAATCATTTACATCATTGGAATCGGTAAAATCTTGTTCCAAAATTACTCTTCCATCCAACATTGGATGATTTTTATTAACACCTGTATCTAAAATAGCAATTTTAATACCTTCACCATCATATCCTAAATCCCATAAAGAAGGAGCATTAATTTGATCTACACTAGTATCTAAAAATATTTCAGTTTCTCTATCAGGCCATACCTTCTCAACACTAGTTTCAAGTAAAATCTCATCTAAATCTTTAATATCATCTACTTCAACAACAATTAACTCATCATCTTCTACATCTTCAATTTTTCCATTTTTTAATTTAATTTTATCAGAGATTATTTCTTTATCATCTTTTAACTGTATTATTGTTCTGACTTTTCCTTTTTTATTTATAATTTCACTTTGTAATTTTGCTGATCTTATCTCTTCAGATATAGTAACTACTTCTTCTGTTTCTTCTATTATTCCTGTTGAACTTGTACTGGTTGATGTAGAAGTTGAAGTTTTTTCTATAGTTGAACTTGTGGTTGAAGTACTACTTGTAACTGTAATCTCATCTGACTCATTTATTATATCAGAAAAGATTTCAATATCAATAGCTGTAGTAATTAATAATGAGATAAGTAAAACTAAGAGAATAAATATAGAAATAAATCTAAATTTTATAATTACCACCACTATGATTTAAAAATAAAATATTGGATTATATAAAGGTTTATAACTACTATTTAATAAGTTAAGATAAATTTTAATAAGACTAATTAAAACCAACCAAATAACTTTGAAAATATTTTCTTAAAAAAACTAACTTCTTTAGTTTCTATTTCTAAACCCTCGTCAATTTCTCCATCACAATTATTATCTTTTCCATCTAAAATCTCATATGCATAATTATTTACATAAGGATCATTATCATCACAATCTTCATTACAATCACCACTTAAAAAACCATCTTGATCTTTATCATAACAAATTGGTCTATATTCTTCTACTAATTCTTCCTTTTCTTCATTTACATAAACAACTAATTCAGGTTCACAATCATCTGGACAAATTTCTTCATCTTCCCATTCAGAACATATTCCGTCTTCACAACAAGTATAACCTAAATTACAGCCATTTTCAGTACCTTTAGAAATTAATTTACCACTGCATACAGGAGCAACATAATTAGTGCATTTTACACATTTATTATCATAACAAATACCATCCAAACAATCACTATCTTCAATGCACATCATTCCTACATTACAAGGTTCACATATGCTTCCACCACAATCAACATCAGTTTCATCCTGATTTTTCACACTATCATAGCAATCATCGGGAAAATTAAGAATTAATATAGCCGATCTTTCCGAGACTTCATTAGTATAATAAGTTTCATCATTAGTTATTTCTATTCCATTAACAGTTTTAGTATTAGAAGCTGAAATTGATTCTCTTACTCCATCAACATCAACTAGAATTGCTCCACCTTCACCTACATTTTCTAAAGTTATGGTTTTTTCATCAATTACAAATCTGTCACCTACATCTAAAAAAACAGGTTTAGGAGCTGATAAAACAGGCATAATACTTACTAATATAATTAATATAAATGTTAGATATCTTATGAATTTCATGAAAATATTAGAGATTTATCTATTTAAAAATGTTACTGTTTAGTGGTGATAATTTTATTTAAATATAGAAAGGACTTGAAAATTGTTTTTTATAATTAAATCTTCTTAGCCTTAATTAACATATATTCCTTCATAAAAAAGAAGAATAACCCAACTAGTGCTAAAACACCAACAACACCATAACCAATATATTTCTTTAAATTACCCCAAGAATACCATTTACCAATAAATTGAATTTTCTCAGGTTCTTCTTCAACTATTTCCTCAGGCTCTTCAGCTACTTCTATTGTTTCCTCAGCTTCAAATTCTTCAACATCATCAGATTCCTCTTCACCACTTTCAGTTACAACTGGAGTAGGTTCTAAATTCTCTTCAATAGGAGAACCACCCCCGCCTCCGCCTCCACTACCAGAATCACCACCAGAGTCAGGAGCAGTTTGGCTACAACCACCTTCATCTATAATACAACTAGAATCACAAGCTAAATTACCAGTAGCCCATTTACTATCATAATTACTACAAGTTCCTGTAAAACTTCCATAATCTTTTGTATCACAAGCTTCAGTTTCATTCTTCACACTATCACCGCAAAATTCTAGATTACTAATTATAAAATCCCAATAAGTAGAATTACTACTCAAACTATCATTCACAACAACAGTTACATTATAACTTCCATTACTTGTATAATTACCATCAAAAGTATAATTCTCAATAAAACTAATACTATTTCCATCTAAATACCAAGTAACACTCAACTCATCACCATTAACATCACTATAACTCAAATTAAAAGTTTGATCATCAGGTTCACTTATATTAACACTAATATCAACAGGAAAAGAATAATCTATCGTTGGTGCATTATTATAATTAACTCTGATAGTTCTATTATCATCTAGAGCAAAAAAACTATTATTATCAAAACTTAAACAATTCCATCCAAAGGTCAAACTACCACTCATATTTAAATTAAAAGTAACATTAGCTTGTAACCCACTCAAACTTTCAGTTTGATTAATTTCCCAATTACTAGAATGATTATGATATAAACTAATATTACTTAATTCACTTAAGTCTGAAACACTACAATTAAAATATAATTCTCCATCTAAACTATTATAATTATCATCAGGACCAATAATAGTCACCAAAGGAATATCTAATCCAAAACTAACAAATGTCGAATTAACATTCCCCTTAGTATCATTTACTTGTAACCATAAAATGTGATTCCCTCCTTTTGGAAAAAACGAAACATTATCTACTAAACTAATATTCTCATTAGAATCAATATGATACCATCTAGCACCTAAAAACCTATCGCTTGAAGTAAAATTCAAACTAATATTTTCCATTAAGTTAAATATAGTTCCATTAATAGGATAGTCTAAATAAATTTCAGGCTCAATATTATCAACTTGAGAAATAGCATCTTTAATATTAACTCTCATCCAATCACTAACTCTTAAACCAGTCTCATTAAAAATCACTTGTAAGATATAAGGATGTAAATAAGCGGCACTTTGACCTAAAGAATTATTTTGTTCATAATGATATTGCTGTATTAAAGCACTAGCACCAGAAGCATGTGGAGTACTCATACTAGTCCCAGACTGAGTTTCATAATTATTATTTCCAACCCAAGAGATAGAGCTAATATCTGATCCAGGCGCTAAAATATCTAATAAAATATTTCTATTAGTATAACTAGCAATATTATTACTTTTATCAGTTGCACCAACAGCAGTAGCATTTTCAATACATCCAGGACTTGTAATCCCAGTAGTACTTCCATCATTACCAGAAGCAGCAAAAACAGTAATATTATCTCTTATAGCATTATTGATAGCAGTAGTTAACAAAGTAAATGTACTATCACAATAAGAACTATAAACAGAATCACTTCCTATACTCATTGAGATTGCAGTTATATTATAAGTTGATCTATTACTAACACACCAATCAATACCATTAGTAATACCACTTTCAGTCCCAGAACCAGCAGAATTTAAAACTTTTATATGAATTAATGTAGTATTAGGAGCAACAGCATCAACTATACCAGTAACATGAGTTCCATGTCCATGGTCATCATAAGGATCAGAATCTGTATTAATGAAATCATATCCATCTCTAATCTCACATCCAGGTCCAAAACATCTTCCATCAAAAGATTCATGAGTATAATTTACTCCAGAATCCAATATACAAACTCCTAAATCTAATCCAGTAATATTATTATTAATTACAAATTCATGGACTTCAGTAGCATTAATCAAGGGAACAGAATCTTGCAGAGCAATTGAAAACTTATGATCTACTTGTACAAATTCAATATTAGGATCATCTTTTAATTTTTCTAAAACTTTTTCAGTAACATTCCCCACAACAACATTAAACTTCTCTAATTCTTTCTCTTCTTTAAATCCAATCTCCTTTAATCCTTCTTTATTAATATTAAAACTAACTTTCTTACTTGCAACACTAATAGACCTAGACTCTTTAAATTTAACAATTACCGGAACTTCCTTAGATTTTCCTAATTCTTCCACAATTTCATCACTAATTTTATCATTTAAATCATCAGAAACAGTAAAACTTATACTCACTGTTAATACCAAAATTACTAATAAAAATATTTTAAAATTAATGTTCACCACTTTTATAAATCATTAAAATAATGCTAATATTTAATCCTTTCTACTCCATGGAGCACATTCCATTAATTACATCAAAAAGCTCATAACTATTATCCTTCATTAACACATCAATCCCTGTTCTATCTCTAAGTTGCTGATTAGAAGATGAAAGGTCACCTGTCATAAAATAAAAGTTTCTCAGCATACCCCTTTCATTAAGAAAATTATGTAATTGTTCAGGACCATCCTGATCTTCAGGAATATGCATATCCACAAAATAACCAAAAGGCAGATCTGTACCATTTAGTTGTTCTAAATAATATATACATCTTTTAGTATCTCTAAAACTCATAGATGTATATTTTGTTAAAGAAATCAATCTTGAAAATGCTTTTCTTATACTACTATCATCATCCACTATTATTATCAATTTGGAAACCATAAAAATCCTAAAACTAAGTATCTATATTAATATTATTATTCCATGACCATTACATCTTCTTTTCAAAATTCAAAGCTTTTTTTACCTCACCAGGAGTCATTCCAAGTACATTCCCAAAACTACTTAAGTCTTTAGCAGCTCTTAATTCATTCTTATTCTTAGCTCCACTTAAGATAATCATCTTAACTTTATATTTTCTACATAATCTAACATTTTGCATCATCTTGCCTAATATTAACCATTTATTTTTACTTATCAAAACATCATTAAAATTAAATCCAATAGCAATATCATTTTTCTTAGCTAATTTACATAATACTTGGTTTAAACCAGAATCTCTTGAATGCATAAAATCTTTATCTCTATTCTTCTCGGGACTCAGTAAAATATCATAATTTTTATTCTCAACTATTTTTCTATTAATATTATCATTACCACCAATACCAATTTTAAAATCTTTAAAACTATAAAACTTAGTAAAACCTAGATTATCTTCAGTATATTTAAAGTTAATAATATCAATCATATCTTTAAAACTAATTTGAGAATTTATAAATTTTCTTAAGAATATATAAGGTGATTACACCAGTAGTAGCTAATTGTAAAAGAGGAGTTACCCCTATCCCAAAAAAAGTTGGCATATATTGATTATAGCTCCATAATTCAAGATATAATGCCCTTATTTCAATAACAAATGCAATAAACAATCCGACCGAAAAAGTGATTACGTAATCTTTATTCTTTATCTTCTTAGACCAAATCAATAGTAACAAGATCACAAAAACATAAAAAGCATCAACTAAACTAGCCCATAGAATCTTAGGTATATAGTAATAGATATTATTTTGTAAAGGTAGATTATTCCAATTATATAACAGACTATGAGAAATTTCCCAAAAAAGATTCAAAAAGAAAGCAATTAAAACACCAAGAACTAAATTTGGTTTCATACCTTTAAAACTAAATCTTTTTTATTTAAACCTTTTCTAATATTATCAATTCTTAAAATGAATTAAAAAAGTAGTTATTATATAAGAGTAACAAAACAAAAAGTTTATAAATCATAGGGATGGATAATTTCATGATAAAATGGGAATTAAAAAAACACTAACAAGTATTGTAAAAAAGGTTATAAGGAAACCCATTAGAAATAGTCTTTTAACAGGACTAGCAGCTTTAGTTCTAACAACTGCTGTAAGAGATAATGTTCATTTTGGTTCTATAAGATTAAATAACACACAAGAAAATCATTATATTTGGGGGATTTTTCCAACAACAGAAATATATGGAAATGCTAATGGAAGTATTAGAACATATGGTTTATTTGGAGCAATAAATAGTCTTGGAAACACTTCAACAATCAATGGAAATGTGTCTGGGTATGGTTTAATTGCAACAAGAAATGAACTTGGAGATAATTCAACAATCAAAAAAGGAGACACAGATTTAAAAGCAGTACTTTGTTTTGGCCATAGAGATTTTAGATTAGGCACCAATCGTGAAATAAATATCTCAGATTATATAAAGGAGGAATGATTTAAACCTTTTGTAGTATCAACGATCTTAACTTTATGTTTCCTCTCTAAAGCCTCAACCAAACAAGTATCCAAAATTTCAGCTTCTAAATTTTCTTTAATTTTCTCTTTACTATATTTTCTTTTTT
>ERZ1292623.4457-Hain-H51-01um-R1-4457-length-11465-cov-9_pt1 | contig 11465 bp, 14 predicted proteins | sample MGYA00564398_ERZ1292623 | MGnify/ENA primary metagenome ERZ1292623 (study PRJEB36523, sample SAMEA6512633) | groundwater metagenome | collected 2019-01-07 | study: AquaDiva: Metagenomics assemblies of 32 groundwater samples | reverse complement strand
CTGCATTAATAGAAGAATCTGTAGTATTAACATATATTGTAGCAAGTTCTGTACAGGCTAATGCTGATACCAGCCAATTAAATGCTTCAATATATCCTGCAGGAATAACAGTAGCATCTCTTTGTGCAGTAAATCTTACTTTAAAGCTTTGAGTAGAACTTGGAGCATCATCTTTAAGTAGTATTTTCCAGGTATCTGTTGCAGTATTAATAACTTCATATCTATCATTAAAAAGATAACAAGGAGGAGTTTCGTCAATAGGAAATTCTATAGATAGAATTTGAGAAAACTCATTTATCCATCCTGTAGGTGTTGCATATAAATAGGTATTATTGCCAGTAACACTAACTAGCAAAATATAAGGGTAGTCTTTAGAAAAAATATCTAATCCTCCCATAATATGCCTATCATAAGCATCACTATCTTCTGTCCATGTTACTGTACCATCAGTTACTGTAGCACCAGATGAATTCGGCCATGTAGGTTCTGTTGTTGTATGACTTGTTCCTGCTGTAGTACATTTAAAAGTCCTAGATTTATATTTAGTAGAAGTGGGTCTTATTCTTGCATTAAGAGCATAAGCAGTACCAGCTATCCACTGACTAGTAGTATAAAGCAATAATTTACTTGCTCCATCTCCTACTAAAGGAATAATTTTAGTTCTTATTTCTAAATTAGTACTCAATTTGTCTCCAACACAAAGAACAAGAAACTACAGTTTCATTTTTAGAGCACACATTACCTTGTTCACATACAGGACAGATTACGATAATGTAATCTTCGTGTTCTAATAGATATTTTTCGTCTTTGCTAAGATCCATGTTTCTTAAAGCAATAATATACTACAATAATTATACTAGATATAACAGGCAAACCAATTAACCATTTTACAATCCTACTTGACTGCAAAGCAGGACATTCAGCTCGATGAAGTCTAAAACTCTCCTCTTCTTCTAACTTTTCGTCTTTTTTATATTTAGCTAAAGCTCTATAAACACAATTTTCTATTTCTGCCATTGAAATAGAATCTCTTCTTCTTTCCTTTTCATACCCTGTCATCTAGCATTAGTCTCCCAATTACTACTTATCCAACAATAGATTCTTTCGTAATAATTCTAAGTATAATATTAATCCCCATTAAAATTCCTGCTTGCAACTCTACAGTTATTGTATATCCAAATTGGCTAGCTACAAGTGAACTAATAGCAGCTATTATATTTACCCATATAGTCTTACTTGTGTACCATTTTTTTCCCATTTTATCTCCCATTAAACTTTTTTATATTTCAATTTCAACTGGTAATTCCATATTCTGCATTGATGCCTGAATCAGAGCTTCCACATCAATATGATCTTGTGGAGACTTTATATACTGTGCATCTCGTTCTTGATATTCTATAGAGTCTCTATTGTATTTCTCTTTAAGAGCAATACATTTGTGACAGGAATCGCTTGTGTATATGTATTTCATATTGTTAATAATATTGGAGGGAGATGCGAGAACACCTCCCTCCATGTCTAGCCTAATTGGATCTTTCCACATAAATCTGCAATGTAGCTCTGGAAGTTCCACTCCCATAACCATAAATACTAATTAAACTTTCATCCGCTAGAGAAGTATCGGAAATGCTACCTGTTACACTAGAACTCTGTGTGCCTATTGCAATAACAGAACTAAGAACACTAGCTTCTGTCATAGAGTCTGTTAAAGCTTCTTTAACGTCTACATAAAATCTATTAGTTGCTGTTCCATTATCAAATCCTTCTGCTCTTGCTTTTATAGAAAGTAACTTGTATTTACTAGGTATAACAAAACTTGCTACTTTAGTAGCTGATGCTACTGTCATAGTTCCATAAGGAACTAAGTTTATAACCCATAATTCTGTATTTACAGAAGGCGAATAATTAGTTACATTGGATGCAGTATTATCCGCAGCTAAAAGTGCTCCCCCATATAAGAGGGAGCACAAAAAAGATACAAGTAAAAACTTTTTCATAGATTTTCTCCTTAAACTAAAGTTTAATTTAACTTAAGCTACAATATTACCATCAAACTGCCTATCATCAATAATAGCACCATTATACAGATGTCTCCATTTGTAAGTGATTTTATCATGTGTAAACATAGAACCCGCAGTTTCCTGATCTTGAACAAAGAATTCGGGATTTTCATTACCGTCTAAGAAACCTATCTCAAGTCCCTCAACATCTGATGGAGATGCAGCCAAATACCAGTTATTAGTATCTGTCCAAGGATGAACTACAATCAATTCAAGCTGTAAGGTCCTGGTAAACTCTGCAGAAGTAGGATCAAAATCACTATTTCTAGGAGCTGCAATTAAATCATACCCTGTTTTATCCTGAGCTGTAGATACGATTAAATACTTAGCTGGAATTCCAAGTTTTTTACCAGAACTTAATTCTGTTCTGCCTATTAAAGCCCTTCTTCGGGTATTAAGAGAGGTCACATCTAGGGCTGCTGTTCCTAAATTACCCTTACCTGCAGTAAACAAAGCTCCGGTTGTATATATAGTAGGATTGTCAGCAAGAAAAGCAAATACAAATTCATACAACTGTCTTGCACAAGCAGCTGCTACTTTACCTGGAATTCGTCTAATAGCTCTAACATCGTCATTCCTAAGCATTTCCCACGTTACATCTTCTGTATAACCCCTTTTCACCATAGCATACGTTGCTTCTTCATCGGTAGGGCTAGTAGCTGCCGTATATGCAGCACCTTCAGCTACAATAGGAAGATCCCCATAGCCTCCTATTCTAGTAATATGATTAGTTCTGAAATCAAATCTAGGAACAACAGACGCAATCTTTCTCCAATCCTTATTATAAGCATTAGCGCCATATTCTTTTACCATCTTTTTATTCAAGGAATCCTGAAGAACAAGACTTAGAGATGTCGAATCCATAGATGCAAGTAATCTCTTACAATTTTTCTTCAAACCAGATAAAGTTTCATCACCAGTATAATTAACATACGTAGACTTGAAGCTTTGCACCTTACCATCAAAGAAATCATCAAACATCTGAATTCTACTTTCATGGTCGTCTTTCGTAAGACGGATTCCTCCTACACCCGAAACGGTTGCAGCTACTATCTTATCAAGACAATCCTTTTCAGCTTTAATTGCAATCACAAGTTCAGTATCTTCAAAAATTTTGTCTTTCCAAGAAGCTGTGATTTTCTCACAAATTGGATTAGGCAATTCAGATTCTTTCAACAACGTCTGAAGACGAGTAGCGCAAAGAATCTTCTGCAAATCTTCTTTTGCTTTTTTCATAACCAATCCCTGAGCTATAGCAGACTCTGTTGCCTCCTGTGCAGCTTTAATCTGCACATCCAACTTCTTCTTTTGATCTTCAAGTACTATTTTTTCTTCTTCTATCATAATAATCTCCTTATTTTGTATTGCAGCAGCTATTTTAATAAAGTTACCTCCTGCTGCAGGTTCATATACAATATCTACAGTAACTTTATCTATACTCGTGATTTCTGTAAATCCTTCTTGTTCATTTTCCGATCCGTAAATATCAACAGATAAACCTAAGAAATCTTCTTTTCCTGACTCAAACGCTGAAACTAAAGTATCTCTAAGCTCTGTTCCTCTTGTATTTTTTACGATAACTAAAGTTCCATATACTCCATCACCAGTGTAAGAAACAGATTTCAACCAACCTATCAATTCTAGAGGAGGTTTACCATAAGGATGATTTTCTGCAGAATGTTGAGCTTCTGAAAGTACAAACACTCTACTTCCCTCAAACTTATCTAAACTACTTTTAAGTAGTCCCTCTGACCAATTCCTCTTATTTTTATCCAAACCCTCTTTAATTATACGAACATTCCATTTATAACCATCTCCCTCCTTAGAAGATTTAATAGAAGTTTCACTATAATTAATAACAGATGTTTTCTTATATCCTTCTTCTATTTTTTTGAGTATTTTTTCGAGCATATTACCCTCCCGATTTACTTAGTTTAGACTTATTATACTTTTTTCCATCACTAGTAACAAAAACAACTTCATCTTCATATTCTTTATATGAAAGAATATCGGAAGATAAAAGCTTCCTAGAAACTTTATCATAAAGTATTTTTCTTTTACCATCCTTATCTTTTTCTTTAGAAACACTGGTTTTAACATCGTTCCACATAAGACCGTCTAAATATCTCGAATCAATTTTTACAATCTCTGTCATTTGTTACTTCCTCCTTAATAAATAAGTTAAAACAAATCCCATGCGGGGCGTTGCCCCGCTACTATACATCCTATAATAGGGTTCATTAATCATTAATCACCTCTTTAGGTGGTGATGCAGGTTGATTTTTCATTCTTTCTTTTATCTCTGCTACATCTACTTTTTTACCTAAATAAGACATAACTACAGAAAAACTTTCTAAGGCAGCTTCTTTATCAATCCACATATTGCTTTCAGCAACTGAAAGTCCATCAGCAACATTTTTAATAATTGCTCCGAATTTTGTAAGGTCTTTAACACTTAATTCAGGTGTTATAATAGTATATTTTATATCTTCGTCTTTTAGATCACCATAAGAAGTCTTATTATATTTTCTAGCACAGAATATTTGATAATCAAATATACTTGATAAAATATGCTTAAAATAGTTTTGCTTTTCTGTTAAAATTTTCATGGTTGGAGTTGTCATTTCATCTGCAGATGATTTATTTACATCTTCTGCTCCTCCATACCAGTTAGTTGGAAGACCGACTCCACCTAGAATATGGTTTCTTATAAGTCTAGCTCCTGTATCGACTTCGAGACTCTTCAAGTCTGGTGTTATAGCCTTCAGTTCAATAGAGTCATTATGCCCATAAATACTTCCTGGATTTCCGCTTGCTCTATTTAATTCTGCAACTTTATTACGAATAACAGATTCATCTGCATCTTTTATCAGTAAATCCCAAATAAACACATTTGTTTGAGACCACTTTTCAGCATAGTCATAGAGAAAATTCTCATACGTATCAATCCAATCAGCAACTGTAAGTAACTCACTTCTCCCTCTGGGAGAATTGGTAACATTGTTAATAGAGAAGAAGAAGCATTCTCCACTTTTAAATGAATTTCTTAAAGTTTTAGCCTTTACACTTAAGAAATTTTCTATATCATTATCTAAAACCGTTTTATAATATCTTGCATCTTCTCCAGCAGGAGATTTTAGTTTTACACCTATTTTAATTTTACAATTTTCAGGATCAATTATAACTTGTTCTATTTCTTTAGGATCGATATACCCCATTCTAACTCGTCCATTTGAATGAGAAACTTTTACAGGAAACATTAAATCTCCGAAAATATGAAGTTCTGTTACATGCTTTCGGAGATATAAATCCATTCTATTAACAGAATCAAACCAAAATCCTGTCAATATTTGCATAATTTTTGGGTTTTTAGACTCAAATGGAAGTCCTTCGGCTATTATAAAACTTACTATAACATTAATTATCCATTTTGCCATAGGATAATTATCCCATAGCCAATAACAAATCTCAATCATTCTATCCTGAGATACCTCAGGAAGACTTCTTGAAAGTAATTTTTCTCCTGTGTGTTTTCTAAAACCCCTTACTTCATCTAGAAGTGTTTGAGTATTTGCTCGTATAAGGGTATAAGTTATTGGAGAACTATTCGTTTCCGCTTCAGCCACTGATTACCTCCTGGTACTCTATTTCTTCTAAAGTTAAATCTCCTATTGTCATTAGTACTAATTTCTTGCTTATTTAAATGAGAATTTAAATGTTGACTTAATATTCCAGGTTCTGTAGTTACAGCTACAGAATTACCTGAAAAAGAATGTAGTTTATACGTTCTATATCCATATCGAAGTGCATCACTTCTATGGTCATTCTTTTTAAGAGGCTTATCCTCTCCTCTTAGCCGAGCTTTATCATCCCAAACATAAGAATTTGATATCTCAGATATCAAAGTTTTACAATCTTGATGAACTAAAAGTTGGTTAGTGTGAAAACCAGAACTTACTTGTCTAATTCCATCAAGAACATCGTTATTTGCCTCTACAACGCGATAGCCGAACTTTTTTAATTCGGCTATAAAACTTGTTGCAGAGGGGTCTGGAAAAATTCTCCAAATTTCTATATCTTTAGTGAACTTGTTCATAGCAACTACAAGTTCTGGATCTGTTAGTTGTTTCCTAGAGGAAACTGCTTCATGGTACCATTCTTTTAAAACATACACTTTCCCGTCTTCACCAAGTCCAAAAAGAAGATAAACTGTTACAGAAGCTGTACCATAATCTGCAGAAACCCAATACTTAGAAATTCTTGGAATCTCTATAACTATATGATGGAAACTGAACATATCATAAATGATACCTTCAGCAAGAACCCATTCACCAAGAATCATTCTTCTGTAGAAGATACCTGTATAGGTATTTCTTAATTCATCTTTATACTCTTCTGTAAGAACAGGATTATCTTCTAATTCAAAATGAAGATGGAATAAGTCGGAACGACTTTCACGTTTTTCGATATACTCTTTGTATATAGGATGATAAGGACTTTCTGGATTACAAGTCCAAAATATTCTACTTTCAGGTACTGAAAGTCTTGTTCGTGCCATCTCTGAGAAATTTTCAGGATGAGTTACTCTTTCATCTGCATACCAAGAACCAAAGGTTCCACCTTGAATACGACCTATGGAACGCTCATCTAGCGCTCCTACACAGTAAATCTTACGATTTTCCTTGCCTACTTTGTATGAAAGTTCTCCCATGTGAGCGTTATACTCACATGCATGTTCTCCTATCATTTTGATAAGGTCTTCAGTAACGTTCCGTTTTAAAGTATCCTTAGTCTTGCCTGTAAGCAAGAACTTATCAAATGCTACAAGGTAGCACTGCTCAAGAAACAGTGTATTTGCACAGAAAGTCTTACCAGACCTTACACAACCTTCAAAAAGATTAATTCTTTTTGTTGCCTTCTTAAGAGCTAATTGTTGCTTCGGACTGATTGGCACTCTTCTCCTTAAATTCTTCAGAATTTCTTGCAAAGTTTAAGGATTCTAACATAGTTTTAATATGTGGAGGGATGTCATGCTTAACATCTATCTGCTGTTTATCTCCATATCCACGACTAGAGCCGTAAGTACATAGAAGTTTCCATATTAATGTTGAGTCTCCAAATAGAGCTTTATTGAAAGCTAGATCTTCAAGAACATCTGCCCTAATATCATTCCGATATTCCTGAGCTTTGCTCACATATTCTTTTATCTTTTCATCTTTACGTATGTAAGACCAGAGAGCAGAATGTGAACACGACAGAAGTCGTGCTGCTCTACTTATGTTCCCCTGAGAACACCATATAGCTTCAAATATCACTTCTGGTGAAGCATGTAGGGCTTCCCTACACTCTGGAAGGAAATCACTGCAAGCGACTGTGGTTTCCACAATTATCGTTTCTATATTATCTGACATAGTGTCACCTTGTGATTTGAAAATATAACGTTTCGTTATATGTAGAATACAAATTTGTTTCAAATTTCAACTTATTTATTGAGAATATTTTTTATTGGCACACAAATTGCACATACCAACTTCATGAAATGATGAAATCATATTCAGAAGATAGGAAAGTGGTGAACCAGATACCAAGTTCGGCTCAAAAAGGGCGCAGATGGGTTCTAATATGCAAAGGCAGGCAGTCCCGTTGTTAAAAACAGAGCCTCCTATAGTGGCCACTGGAATGGAGAGGGTTGTTGCTCAAAATTCAAGCATGACGGTGCAGGCTGTGAACGCAGGGACAGTAACAAAGGTAACGGCTTGTGAAATTGTAATAAACGATAGGGATGTCTATGAGCTGAGAAAATTTGTAGGACTCAATGAAGGTACCTGTTTGAATCAGAAACCAATAGTTATTGAAGGACAGAAGGTAAAAAAGAGAGAGATTATTGCGGATGGCGCTGCGACATGTAATGAGGATGCAATGGTTATCAGCGAAGCGTTGTTAAAAGATGATCGATTTACTTCCATACATAGGGATGAGTTTGAAGTTGAAATTAGAGAAACAAAGTTGGGAAGAGAAGAATTTACGCGTGACATTCCTAATGTTTCAGAGAAGGCATTAAGAAATCTTGATGAAAATGGCGTAATACGGACAGGAACAAAGGTAAAACCAGGAGATATCCTGGTAGGCAAGATCGCACCAAAAAGCAGGAGTGAGTTGTCTCCTGAAGAAAAATTGTTGCACGCTATTTTTGGTCGTGCAGGCGAAGATGTAAAAAATGAATCGCTGGAAGTGTCATCTGGTATGGAGGGTATAATTATAAATACCCAGGTATTTTCAAGAAAGTCTTATCTCTCTGATGATAAAAGACAAAAGATATTGCAAGAAATAAATGATATTGAAACGAAATACGATGAACAAATCTCAAAAGAATTTGTCAAAATGTTAAAAGCAATTGATGAAGAAATAAAAGGACCTTTGGTAGATATACAGACCGGACAGACGTATGCTATTGAACGTGGTATGTCGGCGAAAGCAATTCTCATGTTAGAAGAACGTTTCGACATCGAAAATATAGAGTTTAGCAATAAAAAGAAAAAGGAAAAGGCCATAGAAGTAAGCAGTGAATATTGTGAAAAAATTGAGTTATTGAAAGACGATAGAGATAGGAAGATTAATCATTTAAAACGCGGCGATGAATTACCAACAGGAGTATTGGAACTTGCAAAAGTATCGATCGCCACAAAGAGAAGGCTGTCGGTGGGTGACAAGATGGCAGGCAGGCATGGCATTTGCAGCTGCATATTTCATACCAACACGTGGCATTAGATTTGAAGCTGCAATTTACATACCAGTCTTTGGTGTGCCATTTGAACACGCAAACACCATACCAATAATAATTATTATTTTTATGGCATTCCATTTGCTAGTTGCATACATGCAACATACGTTGCAAACCAACGTAAACCGTTACATGATAACAACTTACTACTGTTTATAAATCTAAACAATAAGTCACATGTCCATGAAGCATGGACACTTATGACCAATGTAATACACATTGCAACATTGCAAACAATTATAGCGTGCCATATTTTGCTTCAAAATAAAAGAAATCATATCATGTTGAAGCAACATGACTTATAAATTATCAAATAATAATAATCGTTCGGCACAACTAATGCTTATAAGTCATGCGTGCAAATGGCACAAATCCGTCATAACGTCCCGCAAGGGGCAAAATAAAGGAAGGAAAAAAAAAAATGATTTATGAAAAGGGAGAAATGGAAACCGTATCTAATCTGTATGGTAAAGTGACACAACAGTATATACAGGAAGATGATGGAAAGTACATTGTCCTGTATTCAGTCGCCTACAAAGGCATGACATTCACGTACAATTCGAGCGTCGAAAGAAGAACAGACGCTCGACTACTATTGAAAGGTATCCATCAGTGGTATATGGATACCGCCCTAGGCTGCAAACCGTATAGCATTGGTGCTATGAGGTACGCATTCTACACTTTTCAGGGGGACAGGTAATGAGACAAGGAAGAAGCACTAGAATTGAAGAAGACACGTACAACTATCATCAGGCCTATGAGGAATACACACAAATGCGGGATATACTCCCGCAAGAAATACGAGATATGCGACACGACACACTGTGTCGGCGTGAAATTATTCGTCGTACGGGTTCTCAATCCGTATAGCACACAATGGAGGTAATACAATGACAAAGCATGAAATGACCAATCCAATGGATTCCTGTCTGTCCCGCATGATAGCACCTGCCAGAGTCGTACGTACGGCCGCCTACACGGAACTGTGTACAATACTCCAGGAAGTATATCAAATCAACCAGAACGGTGGACCTGGAAGCCGCCGCAAGGTCGCACAGATGCTGCTAGAGCTAGGCCTGAACCCGAACAGCCGCATAGACGCATTATTTTACCCGGCACGAGTTCGGATTCTCTAGGATACCGTACTTAGAGGGGATTAAAAGGAAAGGAGAGATGGAATGATTACGAACGATGAAAAGCAGGATCAGAAGCAATCGATGTGTGATGCCGAATACTGTGATGATCCACAGGGTTGCAAAAAGCGGCATTACCACACCAGCAATTGTCGTTGTGCCGACTGTTGCGCGGAGTTTGACGATGAGTGATCACGTGTTTCGCTAGGATACCGTCTATCCCACGTATTGCTTGCTATTGCAAGTGGTGCGTGGGGTTTTTTTGCCTTTTAGGAGATACCTCAATGAGATACCTCCTAAAACGCAACAAGATGCATCAGGACACGTCCATTTGGACGTCCAACGTGGTTTTGGTCATTGACAATTTAGCCTTTTAAGCGACACACACACTAATTAGCCTTTTAACGGTACAATTGTATACCATACGGTACATAATTGCGTACAGACTGGTTCTGTGCGGTTGTACCTTTTTCCCTGGTAGATACCGCCTAAAACGCAATAGGATTGACCAGGACGTGTGCTGCAACGCGTCATCGTAGTTTGGGATACATACCGTTTTCGATATGGTCATTTAATGCTTTTCAATTCCATCGGACGGTCGACACCTCTGAAAGCCTTATTCTACGACCTTCACCTGTCGACGGGCAAAACAAGGAAAGAAAGGATAAATTTTTGAGGGTATACCTGTGCAAGTCATAAGTATGTATTTTTGAGTCATAAGTCATACTGTCCATTATTGGTCACATTTTGGAAAATTTTAAGTCGTTGTGCTGTAAGTATTTATGACTTTGGTGTTTTTAAAAATATGGGTTTAAAAATGTGTAAGTCCTTGTGGCTACAATACTTATGACTTCTATATGTATATATATATAATAAAAAATATATTTAAACAAAAAGACATGAAATCATTAGAACATGAGATCATTAGAACATCAGAAACAGCATACCCTGATAAATTTATTCGTTCTTTCCTTGTTTTTGGCATGAGGCATAGCATGCCTCGTACCATAATGTTATGCCTATTATGAATTACAGTGGAATTTAAAAGCATTAAATGACCATACTGAAACGGTATGTTTGACATTTTGGTTCATTTGAACCAAAAGGATTCTAAAGCCATCGTACGCATTATAGTGACCAATTAGAAAATTTTTTGAAATTTTAGGGAGAAAAATCATGAATAAAACAGCTAAAGAATTACTTAACTGGTATGCAGAATACATCAGAATAAATTCTATATTATAGCTTATAAATTGAAAATTTTATAAATTCTAGGAGAAAAAATGAAAGGAGAATTATATGATTAAAGAAACTATTCAAGACATAAGAAAAGCTGTACTGTACCAGCACAAGTCTCTAGCAAAAGCAGTTGATACCTGTAAAGCAGATAAGTTTATTCTGACTCTGAATAAGATAAATGTTAGAAATATTCTTGTTAATCTTAAAAGATTAGAAAATATGTTTAAGAGACACGAGTTATAATTCACATTA
>ERZ1292623.4455-Hain-H51-01um-R1-4455-length-11467-cov-42_pt1 | contig 11467 bp, 11 predicted proteins | sample MGYA00564398_ERZ1292623 | MGnify/ENA primary metagenome ERZ1292623 (study PRJEB36523, sample SAMEA6512633) | groundwater metagenome | collected 2019-01-07 | study: AquaDiva: Metagenomics assemblies of 32 groundwater samples | reverse complement strand
GCATGGGAGTTCGGTTGCAGGCGCTGGATCACCGATGCCAGCGGCACGCCCACCCAGGGAATGACCATCGACCAGGCCTCGACACAGCGCATGCGGTAGATGCGCTCCTCCAGCGCGAGACCCTTGATCAGGGTTTCCAGCGGATAGCGGCCGGGTTTGTTGACCTCGCCATCGACCTGCACCGACCAGGGGGTGGTCTTGAGTGTGTGGGCTTCGCGCGCGGGGTCTTCCTTGTCCGTTCCAAATTCGTAGAAATTGTTGTAGCCGGTGACGTGCCGGTGTTCGGTCGGTTTCTCGTCGATCCGGTAGGCGGTGCGTCGCACCCCCTCCAGCTTCCGGCCGGCGGCGGCCGAGGGCAGCCACCAACCCGCCGTCCCGGCCAGCGCCAGGGCCCCCATCCCTTTCAGGAAGCGGCGGCGATCGTCATAGACAGCCCGATCGGTAATTTCGCTCGGTACCGGTTCATTGCGGTCTTGAATGCGGATCAACATGCCTCACCCTGTTTTTCTGGTGTTTCGCTGTGGACCGGCGTGGCCGGATTTAGTTGCGGAACCCGGGGGCGTTGGCGGGCACCAAGCTTCTGACCCGGCCACCGAGAAAACCCCCACAATGAAAAAAACCACCATACTCCTGTGCCTCCCCGCCCTGATTCTGCTGACCGAGCCGGCCGCCGCGGCCGAGGCCCGGCCCTGCACGGCCCGCAGCGGACCCGGGACCGTCGCCCTGCTCGAACTCTATACCTCGGAGGGTTGCAGCAGCTGCCCACCCGCCGAACGCTGGCTGAACTCGCTGGCCCCGGGCGGACTGGCCCCGGGCCGGGTGGTGCCGCTGGCCCTGCACGTCGATTACTGGAACCATCTCGGCTGGCGCGATCCCTTTTCGCAGCAGCGTTTCACCGCACGCCAGGTGGCCTACAAGACGCGCGCCGATGCGCGCAGCGTTTACACCCCGCAGATGTTCTTCAACGGTCGCGAATACCTGGGCTGGTACCGGCGCGAGGACCTGGCGCGCACGCTGGAAACCGTCAACCGGCAAGCGGAACGCGCCAGCATCCGTGTGCACATCGCGAAACCGGACCATCGGTCAATCGACATCAAGACCGACGTCGTCCTGCGTGAAAAAGGCGCGCACGACCGGATGGAGGCCTACCTCGTGCTTTATGAAAATCGATTGGCCACCCGCGTCAGCGCCGGTGAAAACCGCGGCGAGCACCTGCAACACGATCACGTGGTGCGCCATCTGCAAGGCCCGCTGGCCCTGAAACCCGATGGTCGCCTGACCGTCGCGCACCGCTTCCCGATCGGCGCCGGCTGGAAGCCGGCGGATCTCGGCGTCGCGGTGTTCGTACAGGACCGCGCCAACGGCGAGGTATGGCAAACACTCGCACTCGCGAATTGCCGATAACGTCAGAAACAACAAGCCCGCCAAAGGGCGGGCTTGTTGGGAATGCCGGGACCGCTTAGTGTCCGCTCTTGAGCGCGGCGATACGCGCATCCAGCGGCGGATGCGACATGAACAGCTTCTTGAACCCGCTGGCGAGTCCGCCGTTGATACCGAAGGCGGCCATCTGTTGCGGCAACTGTGAGGGTTCGTGTGCGCGCTTCAGCGCTTCCAGCGCGCCGATCATGTTGTCGCGCGAGGACAGCTTGGCACCACCGGCGTCGGCGCGGTATTCGCGTTGCCGGGAGAACCACATCACGATGGTGCTGGCCAGGATCGCCAGCACGATCTCGGCGACGATCGAGGTAATGAAGTAGGCCGGGCCGAAACCGCGTTCGGTCTTGAACACGACCTTGTCGACGATGTGGCCGATCACGCGCGCCAACACGATCACGAAGGTATTAACCACGCCCTGGATCAGGGTGAGGGTGATCATGTCGCCGTTGGCGACGTGCGTGACCTCGTGACCCAATACGGCCTCGACCGCGCTGCGATCCATTTTCGACAGCAGTCCGGTGCTGACCGCGACCAGCGCCTTGTTGCGATTCATGCCAGTGGCAAAGGCATTGATGTCCTCGGACTCGTAGATGGCCACCTCCGGCATGCCGATGCCGGCCTGGCGGGCTTGACGGCGCACGGTGTCGAACAGCCAGCGCTCGGTCTCGTTCGAGGGCTTCTCGATCACCACCGCGCCGGTGGAACGCTTAGCCATCCACTTGGAAATGGCCAGCGAGATGAAGGCGCCACCGAAACCGAGCACCGAGGCAAAAATCAGCAGCGCCGTGATGTTCAGACCGGTACCGCTCTGGTCGAGCAGGCTGTCCACGCCGAGCAGCCGCAGGGTGATGCTGAGCACCACGAGCACGGCCAGGTTGGTTGCAATGAACAGGAATACGCGCTTCATCATGGGTATACGACTCTCCGCTTTACGTCCGGGTTGAATGAATAGGGTTGGACCGCCGGCCCTGTAGATGGGGGTCCACCAGCCGGGTTCAATGCCCTTGGCTGGCGCCTATTTAGGCCATAGCCCGGCCATCGTCGTCAAGTTTACCCTGCCCGCCGCAAGGCCGATGCTATAGTTGATCCTCTATCCTCTCACTCATGGATCTCAGCCACCAACAGCTCGCCACCGCCAAGAAAGAGGCGCTGGTAACCCTGGTCGGGCTTCTCTACATCGAGGAGAACGGCCTGTTGTCGCGCGAGTGGCTGGGCGATGCCAAGGCCAGCTTGCAGGCGCTGTTCCTGCGCACCAGCGGCGAGGAGACGATGCTGCGCAAGTTGATCGAGATCCTCAAGACCACGCGCCAGGTGCAGGGCACCTTCACCCGCATTGCCCAGACGCTGGAGGGGGTACAGAAAAGCGCCTCGGCGCTAGAGGCGCGGCTCGGCTCGCTGCGCAACTATTTCGACCGCATCGGCCTGAGCGCCGAGGAGAACGCCGACTTCGGCGGGCCGTTCCTGGTCTTCTCGCAGCAGTTCCAGCGCCGCATCGAGTCCCTGGCCCGTTTCATGCGCCAATACCTGGAGGCGCGCGAGACCGAGGCCAAACACGCCAACATCTACCGCATCGCCAAAGACGCGCGCTCGCGGCTGCGCGAACGCCTGTCCACCGGCATCGCCGCCGAGGCGCGCAGCGAGGTGGAAGGACGCATCAAGAAAGAAATGGTGGCGGCCTTCGACTACACCGACGCCGAGTCGAACTACAAATTCGCCCGGCGCGATTCACGCAACGCGGCCGAGGACGTGCGCCAGGAGCTGGAGGAGATCCACCTCATGTGCCAGATGGCCATGAACCCGACAGCGCGCGACCCCGCCCCGCCGTCCGCGCCCGGCGCGACCCCGCGCTACGAAGATGTCTACACGCGCTTCGTCAATGCCATGCATCGCCACTCGCGCCTGCGGGCGCTCAAGGACGCCATCCTCGACCTGTTCCGCCTCTACCAGAGCGCGCACGGCATGTTCCGGCACGACTTCGACAGCCTCAACCGCGCCGTCGATACCATGCTCGGCAATCCGGATTCCTATTTCGATGCCAAGGCCGAGGACACCGACATCCTCGCCAAGCGCCAGAAGCTGTTCCGCATTGAACGCCTGATCCCGTTCCTGGAACGCGGTTCGGAACTGGCGCGCGACGAGGAGCACGACGGTTACCCGCGTTTCTCGCGCGCCCTGTCGGCGCAGCTGGAAGATACGCGTGCGCCCTGGGCGGACATCCGTGAAGACCTGCTGCGCGCCAAAATCCAGGCCGACGCCGACGTCAGTACCCGGCTTGAGTAACTCCGGTCAACGGCCGGCGGTGCCCGGCAGCGGGGTGGCGCAACGCCAACACAATTCAAATGTACCGGGATTGACCTCGCCGCAGGCCGGGCAGGCGCGCTCCGGCATGGCGGCGACCCGGGCGCGGAGATCCGTCAGCAACTGCTCGGCACGGGCCTGGTCCCGGTCCTCCAGCACCCAGACCTCGGGGCGGGAGTCCTGGAACGGGATATCCCCCATCGCTCCCTGGGCAAACTCGTTGAAAACCCGCGCCGGAATGCCGGCCCGGGTCAGGGTGTCGGCCAGCAGACGGGCCTCTGGCAGATCCTGAGCTGTATGAACTCTTTTCATGTGTCCTTCCGCCGTAACCCGTTGATTCGGCCGTCAGTCGCCCTAGATCGACCACAGCCGTGCCGCCCGACTGGACGGACTTGGATTTCGTCCTATTTTAAATACTTGGGACTTCACAATAACGTCGGGGGCGGGAAATCACCATGAAGCGTCAGGTCGACGTGCAGGATCTGCGCATTGGCATGTACATCTCGGACCTGGACCGTCCGTGGCTGGAAACGCCGTTCCTGTTCCAGGGATTCGAGATCCGCAACGACGAGGATCTCGAAACCCTGCGGCGTTATTGCCGTCACGTCTATGTGCTCGACCGGGACAGCCTCGGGAAACCGGGTGCGCGCGTACCCAACCGACCCGCTCCGGCACCACAGGCCGTCGACGCGGATCGCGACACGCCGGCGGCCACCGACTCCGACCTGTTGCGGCTCACCAACCATCCCTCCGCCCGGCCCATCTACCCCGACCGCACCACGGTGGAAGAAGAGATCGGCCGCGTCACCGACACGACCCGCGCCGCGCACATCTACTGTCAGCAGATGTTCGAAGACGCCCGCCTCGGCCGCGGGCTTAACGTCCCGCAGGCCAAGCAACTGGTCGGCGAGATGGTCGACAGCGTGCTGCGCAACCCCGATGCCCTGACCTGCTTCACGCTGCTGAAAAAGAAAGACTCCTACACCGCCGAACACAGCCTGCGGGTCGCGGTGCTGGCGCTGGTCTTCGGCCGCCACCTCGGCTTCGAGCGCGACATGCTGCACGTGCTGGGGCTGGGCGCGCTGCTGCACGATATCGGCAAGGCGCTGGTGCCGCTCGACATCCTCAACAAGCCCAAGGCGCTGGATGCCCGCGAGATCGAGATCATGAAACAACACGTGCCGTGGGGGCTCGAACTTCTCGACGGCACCAGCGGCATCCCGCGCTCGGCGCTGGAGGTGGTGGGTAACCATCACGAACGCTACGACGGTCACGGCTACATGGCCAAACTGACCGGGGCTGACATCGGTCAGTTCGGCATGATCGGTGCGATCGCCGACACCTACGATGCGCTGACCTCGGATCGCGTCTACCGCAGCGGGTCGTCGCCGCACGCCGCCTTGAAGCGCATGTACGAACTGCGCGCGGCCGCCTTTCACCCGCAACTCGCCGAACAGTTTATCCAGTGCCTCGGCATCTACCCGGTCGGCAGCATCGTGCAGCTGAACACGCGCGAGGTCGGTGTGGTGGCCGGACTCAACCGCGATCGCCGGCTGAAACCCCACCTAGTGCTGGCGCGCCGCGCCGACAACACGCCCTACCCGGCCATGCCGGCGGTCAATCTGGCCACGCGCACCACGCGCGAGGGCAAGCCCTGCGAGATCGAACGCGTCCTGGAACCGGCCGACTGCGGCATCAACCCGGCCTACTTCCTGCCGGTGCCGGCGGTCTCCTGACGCGCGTCAGTCGGTCAGCCGGAAACCGACCGCCAGTTTCACCTGCCAGTGGGAGATCTTGCCGTCGGCAAGATGGCCGCGCATCTCCTTGACCTCGAACCAGTCCAGGTTGCGCAGCGTCTTGCCGGCGCGGGCGATGGCGTTGCGCACGGCCTCGTCGCTGCCCTTGGTCGACGAACCGACCAGTTCGACAATCTTGTAGACATGCTCGCTCATGGGGTTTCTCCTTGGTGGTGGTGGGACGGAAATCAGAAGACGGCCTGGGCCTGCAGGCCGTTCAGCACATATTGCACGGCCAGCGCGGCCAGCACCACGCCGAGCACGCGGCTGACGACATTGGCGCCGGTCTCGCCCATCAGCTTCAGGATGCGCGTGGCCATCAGCAGCGACAGCAGTGCCAACATCAGCACCGCCGCGATCACCGCCAGCACCAGGCCGATGGCGACCAAATCGTCACCCGACTCGCCCACGCGTAGAAGCACGGTGGTCAGGGCACCGGGGCCGGCGATCAGCGGAATCGCCAGCGGAAACACCGACACGTCGCGGCGATGCACCGCCTCGTCCTGCTCGCGCGGGGTGGCCGTGCGGATACCGGACTGGCGCGCAAAAACCATCTCGACCGCCAGCAGGAACAGCAGCAGACCGCCGGCGATCTGGAAGGCCGGCAACCCGACACCGAGCGAGCGCAGGAGTGCGTCACCGAGCAGACCGAAGGAAATCAGGATCGCCGCGGCGATCAGCACGCCGCGCACGGCCATGCGGCGTCGCTGCGCGGCTGAATCGCCGTGGGTAATGCCGGCGTAGATCGGCGCCAACCCGATCGGGTCGATGACGACGAACAGCAGAATGAAGGAATCCAGCAACAGTTCGGTCATGGCGGTCGCGTGCAGCTTAGACCTTGTTTCGTCGCCTGGCGAGCGTCCCGTCTTCTCCGGGCAAAAAAATACCGCCGTCCCAAAAATGCCGCCAGGGAGAGCAGGCGGCTGCGCGGAGGAAAGAACGGCGGTTTGCCACTGAACAAACGGACTTCGTGGCGGTGTCACGCTGACACGCCGGCGACTGGTTGGCCTTGATCTGGATCAAGCGCATGGCATCCGGGCCCGCTACCCTGAACCCAGGCCCCAGGATCAGGAGGTGCGACCGATGCTGGTGGGAACCGCCTGCAACCGTGAAGTGGTGGTGGTCGAGCGCAATGCCTCGGTTTCCCAGGCGGCCCGGCTGATGCGCGACTTTCACGTCGGCGACCTGGTGGTGGTGGAGACGCAGGACGGCCGGCGCCGGCCGGTCGGTATCCTGACCGACCGCGACATTGTGGTCGGTGTCCTGGCCAGGGACGTCGATGCGGCCAGCGTGGCCGTGCAGGACGTGATGGGCGGTGAGCTGATCACCGCGACCGAGGATGAATCGCTGCCCGACGTCGTCAAGCGGATGCGCGCCGCGGGTGTGCGGCGCCTGCCGGTCGTGGACCGCGAGGGAACACTGGTCGGCATCCTCACGGTCGACGACCTGCTCGACCTGCTGTCCGAGACGCTGAACGACCTGACCCGCCTGGTCACGCGTGAACTCACGCGCGAGCAGCGCCGCCGCCCGTAACCCCGCTCAGGGATAGAACTTCATCATCACCCCGACGACCCAGTCGGGGCTGCCGTCGCTCAGGCCGCGCGAGACGTACACGGTCATGCGCTGGGCGTTGTTGAGCTTGTTGCGGATGAAGAAGGTCAGGTCGCGCGGCGATTCGGTGCCGGGCAGCAGGTTGTCCTGCATGTTCAGGGCGAAGCCGAGGGTGGTCTGGTCGCTGACGTTGAAACCGAGGCCGACCGAACCGTAAAACACGTTGTGGAAATTCACGCCCGGAGGATCGTCCGGCATGCGGTAACCGACCGAGCCGAACAGCGTCGTGCCGCCGAAGGTCTTTTCCAGATCGACCTGAATGGCGAGCTCGTCCTCGCCGGTGCCGAGATGGTCCTCGCGGTCGCCGGTGCCCAGCTTGACCTTGCCGACCAGATCGATGCGCGGTCCGCGCGGGCTTTCCTGGCTGAGGCGGTACGAACCGGTCAGCAGCACGTCGCCGATGCCGAATTCCGAGCGGTCACCGGGGCTGAACGCCGAGGTGCGCATGCCGCCCGCCTGCCCCATGCCCGACGGCACGACCGTGCCCGGGCCGTCGACGTTCACGAATGGCACCGAGACGCCGACCGAAAACTGTTCGCTTTCGTACTTGAACGCGACCGGGAAGGTCCAGATGCGGGTCTTCTGCGCCGTGCCATAGTCACCGGTGCTGTATTCACCGCCGACCGAAATGCTCATGCGGCCGTCCTGCGCCGTCGCGCCGAAAGAAGCCAACGCCAGGGCGAAACCGGTGACGATTGTCCAACGATTGATCTGATGTCGATCCATAATTTTTCCGATCCTGTAGAGAAAGTGGTTGTGGTTTTTCATTGCGGTCAGGGATATTCGGCCACGCCGTCGGGCGCGGGCGGCGCTATTCTCGCCGCACTGGGCGTCGCCGCCAAGTGGGGTATCGATGCCTGCACGATCCCGGGCGACCGGTGGTCAGCGCCGGCGGCGGGCCTGGCGGGCTGGCGCCGGCGGCCGATCGCGACGCGACCGCACCACGCTGACCGTGCAAGCGGCTTGCGCCACCACCCGCGCCGAAACACTGCCCAGGAAACGTCGCCAGGCGGAACTGCCCCGGGCACCGAGCACGATCTGGTCGACGAGATGGGTGCGGGCATACTGCACGATCACGGCCGCCGGATCGCGGCCCGGCAGGGCATGAAACACCATCCGGCCGCGCGACAGGCGCAACGGCTGCACCCAGTGGCGCATGGCCATGATCTCCGCAGCGCCGTTGCGCCCGGGCGGCACCACCGTCAGGCAGGTGAAGTGGCTGTGGGCATCGGCCTGGGCCAGGCGCCGCACGGTGGCGAGCAAGACCTGTTGCAGGGCCGCGGAGGAATGGCCCAAATCGAGCGCCACCAGAACATGCGGGGCCGCGGACAAACGCTCGTAAGGAACAACCGGCGCACCCTCGTCGAAGACAAGATACAGCGAACGCCACCACAGCCGGAGTCGCGTCCACCATCCGGCGCGTCGGGTCTGGCGGCCGCGGTGCGTCACGGTCACGCTGTCCGGATGAGCCAGTGCATAGGCCAGCTGGCGAGCGGTGGCGTAGCGCCGGTCCGGGCGGATGCGCAGACAACGCAGGATCACCTCCTGCAACCACGGCGGCAGGTCGGGACGATGGAGGCGCGGCGGCAGCGGCGGCTCGACCAGCCGCTTCGACACCGACAGCAGGTTCGGCCGGCCGAACGGATACTCGCCGGTCGCCAGCCGGTACAGAATCGCGCCGAGCGCATAGATATCGGAACGCGAATCGTGGCGCACGTGTTTGACCTGCTCGGGGGCGATGTACGGGGTCGTGCCCTCCGCCTCGCCGAACGCCGTCTCGATCAGGTCCGGCAGCGCCGCGTGGTGAGCGATACCGAAGTCGATCAGGACGATCTCGCCATCGCCACGGGCGCGGATGTTGGCAGGATTGAGGTCGAGGTGGATGACGTTCTGGCAGTGCAGTTCATGCACCGCCCGGCATACCGGAATCATCAGTTCGATGATGCGCTTGATCGGCAACTTCCCGGCGCGCAGCGCGTCTTCCAGTGGCGCGTGCTCGAGGTACTCCATCACAAGATAAGGCAGCGTTTCGAGATCGCCATGGGCGATCAACCGCGGGGCGTGGTCGGCGTGCAGACGTTCCAGGATGCGCCACTCGTTCTCGTGCGCCACCAGCGTAGACACCGGCGCGCCCGCCTCCAGGCGCGGCACCTTCATGACCAGCGGCCGGCGGTGACGCGGGTGACGCACCCGATAGAGGCGCGCCATGCCGCCCTCGGCCAGCAGCTGCTCGACCCGGAAACCGCCGACGCGCTCGCCCGGGCGCAGCGGTCGTATGACGGGCTTTTTGGTCATGGCTTAGCCAGCCTGAGCCCATCGGTCGCGGACGAGGCAGACGTCGCGCGCCGCGATGCTGCTGTGGAGATCGGCCAGGATGGCGGTCATTACCGTACCCTCGATGGCTGGGCTGACGGTTTCATCCTAGCGCGATGAGGCGCCGCTGAAAACCGCGCATGCTCAGCCCGAGGCCAACCGGTGGGCACGGCGGGTGGTTTCCGGCAGGCGGTAGCGCGGGGTGCAGCGCCGCACGTAGTCGATGGCGGTGTCGAGACTGACGCGATGGCCGATCGAGACGTAGACCGGCTTCACACCGGTGCGGGTACGCAAGAGTGCACCGATAATTTCTCCCGAATCGACCAGCGGCACCCATGATCCTTTCGCGCGCCCGAGCCGCCCTCCCGGTTTGCCGATCAGGCGCGACTTGGCGACGCCGATGGTCGGGATGTCGAGCAGCACGCCGAGATGGCAGGCAAGCCCGAAGCGGCGCGGGTGCGCCAGCCCCTGCCCGTCGCACAGGATCAAATCGGGTTGTAGTTTGAGCTTCGCCAGTACGGCCAGCGCCGCCGGCACTTCACGGAAGGACAGATAGCCCGACACATAGGGAAACTTCACCGGCACGCGAACGACGGCCTCCTCGACCAGTTCGAGCGAGGGAAAGGCCAGCACCACCGCCGCGGCCCGGGCCAACCGGTTGTCGCCCTCGTACCCGATGTCGATCCCGGCCACCGTCCGCACGCGCCCAATCCGGTCGCGGGTGATGACCCTGGCGCGCAGTTTTTCCTGTACTTCGCGCGCCTCCGCCACCGTCAACGGCCAAGCAGCTCCCCTTTGGGCCATGGCAACCTTGTCCCCCGTATAGAGACTTAATCAGAAAGATTGTCGATCGTCACCGCCGGCAGATCGTCGGCCGGGGTAAAACCCAGCACGCGGGCGTAGAAGAAATATTCCGCCTCCAGCGCGCGTTCAATGTTTTCGGCACGGCGGAAGCCGTGCGCTTCGTTGTCGAAAATGACCACGGCCACCGGAACACCCCGGCGTCGCAGAGCCGAGGCCAGCCGCTCGGTCTGGTCCGGCGGCACCACCTTGTCCTCCCGCCCCTGGAAAAAAATCACTGGCGTACGCAGGCGTTCGGCATGGTGAATGGGTGAGCGTTCGCGGTAGCGCGCCGCCTGCGCCGATGGGATCGAGGCGAGGGCCGCGGGGCATGGATGGCCTGTTTGCGGATTCGCCGGCCAGGGGCCGACCAGACGGTCGAGATAGTGTTTTTCGAACTTGTGCGTGTCCCTGGCCAGCGCTTCCAGATCGCTGATGCCGTAATAGCTCGCGCCGGCGGCAAAACAATCGTGAAAGGTCAGCGCGCACAGCGTGGTGTAACCGCCGGCGCTCGAACCGCGGATGACCATGCGCCGGCCATCCACCCGCCCCTGTGCCGCCAGCCAGCGCGCGCCGGTCGTACAGTCCTCGACGTCAACCACGCCCCAGTGCCCGTCGAGCTGTTCGCGATAGGCCCGGCCGTAACCGGTCGAACCACGGTAGTTCACGTCGAGCACCGCGAAGCCGCGGGTGGTGAAGTACTGGATACGCGGGTTGAGACCGCTGCCGGTGGCGGCCGTCGGCCCGCCGTGCGACAACACCAGCAATGGCGGGCGCTCGCCGGCCGGCGCGCGGTAGCGATGGTTGCGCGGGGGATAGAAAAATCCGTGCGCCTCCATGCCTCCCGGCGTGGGATAGCTCACCGGTTCCGCCACCGATATATCGTCATCGGCCAGCGATGTGCTCGCTGATTCACGCAGGACGGTGTGCCGACCGCTATCCAGATCGAACGACACCAGCGCCGGCATCTGTCGCGGCGAGGCGGCAATGAAGACGACCTGTCGCCCGGCGGCCCGTAGCGCGCTGATCTCGGTATACGGCAGCGGGCGGCTCTCGCATCGCCCGGTTGCCGTGTTCACGCCGGCCAGCGACCATTGCCCGTGCTCGCTGAAGGCGCAAACCAACTCCGGTCCGGCTACGGCGCAGGTCGACATGCCGAACTGCCACTGCGG
>ERZ1292623.4453-Hain-H51-01um-R1-4453-length-11471-cov-10_pt1 | contig 11471 bp, 12 predicted proteins | sample MGYA00564398_ERZ1292623 | MGnify/ENA primary metagenome ERZ1292623 (study PRJEB36523, sample SAMEA6512633) | groundwater metagenome | collected 2019-01-07 | study: AquaDiva: Metagenomics assemblies of 32 groundwater samples | reverse complement strand
AGTGATATGATTTAAAAACTGATTTCGGTAACACTTAATTATTGTCTAATAAGACACCCCACCCTGCCCTCCCCGAAGGGGAGGGTGAAATTCCCCTCTCCTCTGGGGAGGGGCTAGGGGGTGGGGTTATTTAAACCGAGAATTGAAATGGTCGATTGATTCCAGTATAATTCCCTCAATGGATCATTCGTCGCTTTCTATCCAACCCCTCAAATGGAATCAGGTGCTGAAATTTTTGCTTCTTCGTGAACAGATTGAGGCCGAGACGGAGCACTTGGCCTTGGCGGGTGATGATCGTAAAAGTGAGTCAACCTTATTTGCGATCGGCCGAATGTTTGCCAATCGCAAATGCTTGGTGACACTGGTGGCTCAAGACGGTAACGAGTTTGTCGGTTATATTTCCGTCTCTTTCGCCCGCTTTCGCAAGATGAAGGCCAACGCTTATCTCATCCTCTCGGTGCGGTCGAATTATCGCGGCCAAGGAATCGGGACGAAGCTCATGCGCGCGGCCGAGGACTTAGCCCGCGCGCGGGCGATCCGTCGCCTCGAACTCGAAGTCTTCGCCAAGAATGTCGGCGCCCACAAACTTTTCAAACGCCTCGGCTACGAAGAAGAAGGCCGCAAACGGCAAGTGGGTCAGATACATAATGGTTTCGACGATCTTGTCTTGATGGCAAAATTTTTATAAATATTCGGGTGCATTCGTAGTTAACCAATCAAAGAGTTGGCGCATGATGAAAACCCCGCCAATAGTGTTCTCTCGCCGGCCTTGTTCCATAACCACAGCGAAGGCAAAACGAGGTTGTCCATACGGGAAAAATCCAATCACCCAAGAATTGACATCGCCCTTAATTCCGCCGAGTTCGGCTGTGCCAGTTTTAGCCGCCACAGCAACATTTGAGATATTTAATCCTTTAGCCGTACCCTCCAAGACCGCGAGGCGCAGGCCTTCGCGGATGATTTGGAAGGAGTCGGGAGAAATTTGGTCAGCGAGGGTGCGCGAAGGAGTTTGAATCGGGGTGGTGCTCGCGGCGAGGATGGTTGGCGTGACGAGCGTGCCACTAGTCGCAATCGCTCCCGCCACTCGAGCCATCTGAAGCGGCGTGACCAGTACTCCGTATTGACCAATCGCCGTGTGATAAGTGTCACCGATTCGCCAGATCGGATCGTCGGGAAAATTCTTCGCCTTCCACTCCGGTGTCGGGATATTACCCACGGCCTCCTGCGACCAATTGATACCGGTCGCGCTCCCTAAGCCAAAGAGTCGCGCATATTTATTAATATTGACAATCCCGAGACCCCGCTGATCTTCGAACCCGCCGCCGATTTCATAGAAATAGACATTCGAGGAGACGGCGAGCGCTCGGCGCATATTGAGTAAGCCATGAGCTTTCCAATCAGGGAAAATCGAGGGTTGATCGGGGACAAAGGGATTGGGTAAGGTGAGCGCCCCGGTACTTAAAATTTCAGCGGCCGGATCGATAATTTTCTCATTGAGGGCGCCGACCGCGATGATCGGCTTGATAATTGACCCGGGGGTATATAGACCGGCGACGGCGCGGTTCAGGAAGGGTTTATTCGGATCATTAAGTAGCTGGTTAATTTGCTCACGATCAGCGCCGCGCGTAATGAGGTTAGAATCATATTCTGGATAACTCACGAGCGCCACCAGTTCACCCGTCTTCACATCGAGCAGGACCGCGGCCCCGCCGGAGAAAGCCCGATCCGCGGCCAAGGATTGAATCGAATTATAGAGTTTCTCCTGGAGACGAGCGTCAATCGCGAGCGTGAGATTCTCCCCCACGCGCGGTGACCGTGATAAGTACTCGGACTTAATGGCACCCGTGACATCCACTTCTTCAATCCGAATTCCCGTCTCGCCCCGCAGAGCGTCGTTGAAAACTCTCTCGACCCCGTCCTTGCCAATTAATTCTCGGGGATCGAAATTGGACGGTCCACCCGCGGGCTCGCTCGAAAGTCCGAGATAGCCGAGGACACTGCCGGTCCCCGGTGTCGTGCGATAAGTGCGTTCGGGGTTGTTCCAAGCCAATTCGACCCCATGCCGATCGTAGATCACGCCGCGGGGAGGAAAAATCGGCGTTTGACGGAGTGTGTTGCGCTCACTTCTCTCGGCGAGCGTCGCGCCCTGGCTAATTTCTAAATTAAAAATTTTCCCGATAAAAATAATTAGAATGAGAGCAAAGGCCCCGGTCAGGAGATAGAGAATCTGTTTGGCAATCGGTTTTTCCATCTGGCCCTCGAACTGCTGGGTATTGAATAGGGGGAGATTGTGAGAATCGAGAAAAATCTCGTCCGGGTCAATGATCGGTAATCCCTTTTTTATTTTCGGTAAACGCATTTTAAGATTTTAAGACTGAATGAAAAAACGATTGGCGAGAAAGCGAAAGCCGACCATCGCCCCCGCGGTGAGAAAAGTGGCGGGGTAAGCTAGCCCCAGAAATTGGGTGAGTGGCGTACCATAAGCCAGATCAGCGACCACAGCGGGAAAAAGCAATTCATAACCACTACCGAACCGTCCCAACGCGATGAGAACCAGCAGACCGCTCCCCCACCACGGGGCGTAAGCGACAGAGAAAAGCAGAGTGACAGTTATAATCAACCTACGGCGCATACATTTCTACCCAAGTTAATTGCGAAATGTTGACCGGACTCCGAAGAAAGATTTCTTGGAAGGAATCACCGGCCGCGCGCTCGATCTCACTTACGACCGCGATGACAAATTCATGCCCCGCCGCCACGATCGTCACCTCGTCCCCCGCCGCGGCGGGGAGATCCCGCGGCAAAAGACCAACGAAGTTGCCCGCCCCGCGGCCGGTTAATTCAATCGGGATGTGATTCTCTCCAAGATTGCCCGAGATCCGTTCGCCGGTTGTGGAGTAGAGGCGCATTTGAGCCGTAGCCGAATATATTTCGGTCAGTTCCCCGAGGGCCACTGTCCCCTCAACTGTTACCACCGCTCCCGCGGTCAGGTGTCCCTTGACTTCCTCATTAAGGGACCCCAGATCAATTATCGCCAACCCGAGTGGAAATTGCGCGCCGCGGGAAGCGACCCGGCCGATAGTCAGAGGCGGCGGGTCTGGCGCACGACTTACGAGCGCGCGTAAAGTAATGTTCTCTTGTCGCAAGCCAGCTTGTGCTAGGAGCGCCGCTCTCTGCTCCGCGACGAGATTTCGCAGCTGGGCATTCTCGTTGGCCAAATGAATCTTGCTAGAAAACACGCCGCCGAGATCGGTCTCGACTCGTCTCGCCCCCCGACCGATGGTCCAGAGCGGACTTAAAATTCGCAAACTGGCGTCGGCCGCTAAATGGCGAATACTTCCTCGGCTTAAGCCGAGAAGTATTGCCAAAAGCAAAATCAAACCACCAAAGGCGCGGAAGCGTTTCGGTCGGCCGGGAATTTTAACTGGGTGGTAAGCGATCATCGTCAGCGACTAGAATATCACGATGTTCCTCGAGACGCTCAAGAATAATGCCAGCGCCGCGGACAACCGCAGTGAGCGGATCAGCGGCAATGGTAATCGGGATTTTAAGTTCGTAGAGAAGGAGTTGATCCAGCCCCTTAAGCAAAGCGCCGCCGCCAACCAAGGTGAGTCCTTTGTGTATAATATCCGAGATCACTTCCGGCGGCGTCGTCTCCAGCACCTCCTTGATGGATTCAACGAGGTTAGAAACCGAGACCGCGATCGCTTCTTGAATATCGGAGTCGGTAATGATTACCTCTTTGGGGAGGCCAGTCACCAGATCACGGCCGCGGATCGTCGCCTCGAGCGGTTCGGGCTGTTTCCACACGGCGCCGATCGCCATCTTGACTTCCTCGGCCGTCTTCTCGCCGAGCAAAATTTTGAATTCATCTCGGACATAAGAAATAATATCTTTATTGAAACGGTCGCCGGCGATTCGCAAATTTTTCGATTGGACAATACCGTTCAACGAAATCACCGCGATGTCAGTGGTCCCGCCGCCGATATCGACGATCATTGACCCGACCGGATCATGGATGGGCAAGCGAATACCGATCGCCGCGGCCATCGGTTCTTCAACCACATGAACTTCCCGCGCGCCGGCATTCTTCGCCGCGTCGCGGACGGCGCGGATCTCGACATTGGTAATGCCCGACGGCACGCCCACCACCACCCGCGGCCGGAAAAATTTCCGTGGTCCCAATTGCCCCACTCGCTTGATGAAGTAGGCGAGCATCTCTTCCGTGACCTCAAAGTTAGAAATCACGCCGTCAATGAGTGGCTGGACGATTTCGAGATGCGCCGGCGTGCGGCCGATCATCTGTTTGGCGTCATTGCCGATCGCCACGATCCGACCGGTTTTCTGATTGACGGCGACAATCGAGGGTTCGACAATCACAATCCCGTGGCCTTTGACATAAATCAGCGTGTTGGCGGTCCCCAGATCAATCCCAATGTCATGGGAGAAAGCGGCAAAAAAACGCTTCAGCCAATTCAACGAAGGAAGGCGCATAAATTCTGCGAAGTGACCAGACTAATTTTCTCGTCAATTCTTGATTTCATTTCCACCACATTTTTAGCCACAGTCTTGGAACTCACCACTAAGCGATGTGGCAAACCTAGGATATCCGCTTCGGCGAGTTTGACGCCAGGACTAAGCGGTCGCTCGTCCCAGAGCACTTCAACTTGAGCGGCGATTAAAAGATCATAAACCTGTTGCGCCTGACTCATCACCGCCGGCGACTTGTCACTCCCCAAACTAAGGAGATGCGCGCGGAAGGGAGCAACGGCGAGGGGCCAAGCGAGGCCGCGAGCGTCGGCCGTCACTTCGACGATCGCGCCCATGAGACGACTAATGCCCAAACCATAGCAACCCATTAGAACCCTTTGCGGCGCGCCGGCTTCATCACGGTAATTCAATTCAAACGGACGACTAAATTTGTCACCGAGTTTGAAAATGTTGCCCACCTCAATTCCGGTCGCCACTTCTCTGGCCGTTTCCCCACACTCCGGACAAACAGGATGTTGGCCGATAATTTCGTCGTTAATCGCTAAACGGCATTTGGCGCAAATATGAATCTGATCCTCACCCGCCGGGGTCAAGGTTTGAAATTCGTGGGAAAAGGCGGAGAAAGTGCCGCCCCCCGCCAATGCTTTGATCGTCTGCTCGCCAATCCCCGCTTGTTTAAAAATTTCTTGGTAACTCTCACCGACTGCTTGGTAAAACTTATCGAGATCCGCTTCATCGCGGTGAAAAGAGTAAAGATCTTTCATGATAAACTCCCGGCCGCGCAAGAGTCCCGACTTCGCGCGTAATTCCATCCGAAATTTGGTTTGGAATTGATAAGTTGAAAAGGGCAGATCTTGATAAGAATTAGTGTGGCCCGCGACGAGTGGTGTCACGATCTCTTCGTGCGTTGGGCCGAGGGCCACTTCGCGGTCACTCCCATCTTTAATTTTATAAAGATCGGTCATTGTCGCCCAGCGGCCGGTTCGCTCCCAATTCTCTTTCGGGTGCAGCGCCGACATCAATATTTCCTGGCTACCGAGCTGGTTCATCGCGCCGCGGACAAGGCTTTCAATCTTCTTGATTACCCGCAAACCGAGCGGCAAATAAGAATAAACCCCGGCCATCTCTTTATGGATATAACCCGCGCGCGTGAGCCAAATCGCGTTCTTCGCCATCTCATCGCGGGGTACCTCCCGCACAGTCTTAGTAAAAAGTTCCGATTGCCTCATATTTGCCATCTTACGGCAAAAAGGTGAGGCGGTCAAAAAGGCTGAATTCAATATCGCCCGGGGGAAGCGAGGGCGGGGAAACGGGTTTTGGCTATTGTCCAAGAAATAAAAACGACAACACCGGCGAGGACAAAGCCGCCAAGAATATCACCGGGCCAATGAACGCCCGCCGCGACGCGCGCCAAACTGATGACGATAGCTCCCGTCGCCACGAAGCCGGCCAAACGCGGATGGAAGGGATGGAGCGCGAAAGTAAGCGCGAAGAAAAAACTGGCATGCCCCGACGGGAAAGCTAAACCGTCCGCCGTGAAAAGCGGTTCAATATTTGTCAGCGCTAAAGTCGGTCGCGGCCAAGCCAGAGATATTTTCAAAATATGCGCAATGAGCCAAGTGACGGCCGGCGCTGAAATTATAAAAGCCAAGCGACGAACGCTGTCGCGGGCATGATAATCTCGAGACGCCAAAATTATCGCCCCGACAATTGCTAAGACCCCGACTATCACCGGCAGCCGAGTGGCGCAAAAAATAATTAATTGATCTAATCCAGCCGAGCGATGGGCCAAACTATAAACAACGGCAAATAAACTTTCGTTCATAATTTATCTTTTAAGCGTATTCATTATACCCCAACTTGAGAGAGAAGCGTCTTAATGGTTTTCAGAGCGATGGTGATGTCGAGCCAGAGACTGCGATTCTTAATGTAATAGAGATCGTAAGAGAGCTTCTCGCGGGTCTGGTCAAGCGCAAGACGAAAGTGCGGATGACTCGCCTGATAAATTTGGGCCCAACCAGAGAGACCGGGGGTAATGAGATGACGCGCTTGGTAGTAAGAAATCTGTTGGTTGTAAACAGCCACATATTCCGGCCGCTCTGGCCGCGGCCCAATTAAAGACTGTTGACCCATGACGACACTCCAGAGTTGGGGTAATTCATCGAGGCGGGTGCGACGCAAAAAGTGGCCGACCGGCGTCACTTGGCGCTCCGACAAATTCGCTTCAGTCGTCATGCTCCGGAATTTGGCGATTTGGAAAATTCGCCCGCCACGGCCAACTCGTTCTTCACGATAAAAAATCGGCCCGCGGTCACCCCACCAAATCGCGAGCGTAATTAGCGGATAAAGCGGTAAGGAGACCAGAGCGAAAACGAGGCCAGTGACAAAATCCATCAGTCGTTTGAAGAGTCGGTAAGTCAAACCGGCATCATACTCGATGTAGTCGAGGAACCATTGCTCACTGATCACCGTGAGCGGAATCCGACCAAATACTTCCTCATAGAGTCGGTGGACACTCACCACTTCGACCCCCGCAACCATGAGACGATAACAGGCCGCGGCTTCCGGCGGCGTCCGGTGGTCATAGAAATTGAGGACGAGCGTCGAGATGAGCTGGGGTTCGAGCGTCGCGAGCGATCCGGAGTGGTTGACGAGCGAGATTTGATATTTTTGATTCCGCGCTAATTCCCGCTTTAACTCTTCCACCTCCGACCCGCGGCAGTGGAAAAGATAATTTTCGACCCGGCCGCGGCGCAGTGAACGACTCCCATACCGCCGCCAAATGAAGACGAGGCCGAGTGATAAAAATAGATCAATAAAGAGGGTTACCTTAGGCGTGATACTGAAAAACGGCACATAGTAGAAGAAAACGATCGTCAGCAAACTGCCAGCTAACTGCGCATTAATCACCGTCTCGGCTAGCCGACTGTCGAAGCTAGATGATTGCCGACCGTAAAGGTCGGCGATAAAAAAGACGATCACCCAAATCAGAAAAACGAAACCAAAGGGGTAGAGATGGGAGAGGAAAGCGGCCCCCGACGGGAAAGTCCAATAACGCAAGAGGAGTGTCAGCCATAGAGCCAGTGTGTAAGCCGCCAAATCGCCGAGAAGAAGAAGTAACGCCTGCTGTGTGCCGTACCGCCGAATCATAATTAATGGCCTAATCGTACTACGAAATGACAATTTATGCTATAGTCGGACGATGTCGAAACAGAAACTTCTGTTTGTCATCACCAAGGGCAAGTGGGGCGGGGCCCAGCGCTATGTCTACGATCTGGCGACCAATTTGCCCAAAAAATCTTTTGCCGTCGTAGTCGCGACGGGCGAAGGCGCGCTTCTCCCCGCCCGGCTCACGGAAATGGGTATCCGGACAATTACCCTCTCGAGCTTAAAACGCGATGTTGAAGTGAATGATGATATTTCTTCTTTTTTCGCCCTGCTCCGACTCTTCCGAACTGAAAAACCCAACATCATCCACTTGAATAGTTCTAAGGCCGGCGGGATAGGGGCTTTGGCCGGGCGTCTCGCGGGTGTGCCAAAAATTATCTTCACCGCGCACGGCTTCACCTTCAATGAGAGTCGGCCGGGGTGGCAAAAATTGCTGATTAAATTCCTAAGTTGGATCACTATTTTGCTGTGTCATCAAGTCATTGTTATCAATCGGCGTGAATACGCGCAGATTAAAAATTGGCCGGGAGTTAAAAACAAAATTGTCTTGATCTATAACGGGATTAAGTCCATCAACTTTTTGCCCCAGCCGGAAGCGCGCGACGAATTGCAAAAACTATGCCCCAAGTTGGCAGAGATTAACCGGCCCGAGACGATTTGGGTGGGCACAATTGCCGAATTGCATCGAAACAAAGGTCTAGATTATCTCGTTGCGGCCTACCCCCAAGCCGTCATTATCGGCGAGGGCGAGGAGAGGAAAAATCTGACCGGCCACGCTTATCTAGTCGGCGCCGTGCCGGAAGCCACGCGGTGTCTTAAGGCCTTCGACATCTTCGTCCTGCCGTCGCGCAAGGAGGGCCTGCCCTACTCGATTATGGAAGCTGGTTTGGCCGGACTACCCGTCATTGCGAGCTCGGTCGGCGGCATTCCGGAAATTATTACCAGCATGGAATCCGGCATTCTCATCAAACCCGATCGGCCAAACGAGATCACCAGCGCCATTCAATTCCTCCTCACCCACCGTGACAAGATGACGCAATTCGGCCAAGCCCTAAAAAAACGAGTCACTAAAGACTTCTCCACTACCCGTATGGTCAAACAAACTACGGCCGTATACAATGAAGCTAATGAGACTAAAAACTAATCCACTGCAAGCTAAAAGCTACCTGCCCGACGGCAAGGCGGGTAACCTAAAAGCTACCCATGGCTTCACCCTCATCGAACTCCTCGTGGTCATCGCCATCATCTCACTCCTCTCCAGCATCATCCTCGCCTCGCTCGGTGCCGCCCGCTCCAAAGCCCGCGACTCGAAGAGAATTCAAGATTTAAGACAAGTCCAAAACGCGTTAGAGTTGTATAAAGCGGATAATGGCCGGTACCCTGATGATTCCTCAACACTCGATGTTCCCCTGGGCTTGGGAGGCACGGGAATGGACTGCTGGGATTGCGCCGATGGTTCCGTGGGTGTTGGAGAATATTTTAGAGATTCAACTCGATTAGGCCCCCTATCGAGCTACCTAAATCCCCGACCGTCCGATCCATCGGCCCCACTAAACGGTTTTGGTGATGGTGATGCTAGGGGATATTGGTATAAATCTGACCCAAATGGTCAAGATTATAAAGTTTTGATTTATAATACTATTGAAAATACAAACGCCATACCACAAAACATGATTGACACTTATATAGATCCATTTGGTGATCCGGATACAATTCTAGTTAGAGATAATTCAATGTCAATTTGGTCATCAGACTGGTCTAAAACATGGGAAACATTCACATGTGAGTTTTCTGGAGGATTTGGTTCCTGTTAATAAACTACACCCCGCCTAAGAATTCGTTGTGGATATCGTCGCGATGAAAGGGGTTGGAATAGCGACGCATGCCGAGGAGAATGCCGAGGCCGATGAATTCAGCGAGCAAATGCGAACCGCCGTAACTGGTGAAGGGTAAAGTGAGGCCAGTGACCGGCAAGAGGCCGATATTCATCCCAACATTGACGGTGAAGTGGCTCATAAGGAAAATGGCCAAGCCAACGCCAAAAAGAATTTCGAAATTAGTGGCGCCGAACATCGCGATCTTCACAATTCGCCAAATGACAATACTAAACAAAGTAAAGAAAATAATCACGCCGACAAACCCCCATTCTTCGGCGAAAGCAGCGAAAATAAAATCGGTCTGATATTCGGGCAGGAAGCGCAAGCGGGATTGCGTGCCGAAACCGATCCCCTTCCCCATCAATTGACCCGAACCAACCGCGATCGTTGATTGAAAAGCGTTATAACCCGCGCCTTGAATGTCGGCGAGAGGATGGATAAAAGAGATAATTCGATTCTTCTGATTGCCGGTGAAGACCGCAAGCCACAAGATGCCGAAGACGAGCAGAGCGCCACCGATCACGAATAGGAGATGCCGTTTGGAGACGCCCGAGACGATAATCATCCCGAGCCAAATAATAAAAATAATTAAGGCCCCGCCGAAATCAGGTTGGAAAAGTATAAGCAGAAAAGGCAGCAGGGCGTAGAGGCCGGAAACTAAAATATGTTGGAGGTGGGCAATCGCAATGTGCCGTCGCGAAAAGTATTTGGCTAAAATGAAAATGAGAGAGAGCTTCACGAAATCCGCCGGCTGGAAGGAGACGACGCCGAAAGAGAACCAGCCCTTGGCTCCCCGCACCGCTTCGCCAAAAAGAAGTAGGGCGAGAAGGAAAACGAGAAGGATGACATAAACCGCGACCACGACACTGCTCCGACGGAGAAACCGAAAATCGAGAAGAGACAGCGCAAGACAAATAGTTAAACCCAAAATAAGCCAGACAATCTGGCGGCCGAAGAAATAGTTCGGCGTGACGAAAGAATCCATGGTAAGAAGTCCTACTGCCCCTAAAGTGAGCGCCGAGAGGAGAAGCAACCAATCAACTTGTCTAAAGAGCCGAGGGAGTGGCCACATGAGGATAAAATTCGGTGAAGGTGGGAGTGAGAGCGAACGGCCGGGGCCAATTGAAACTTATCTCCTTCGTCTCATTGGGTCCCAATTGCTCGACAAAAGTGCTGTTGACCGCAAAAGCATTGTGCTCGGCATCCGAGAGGAGAACGGCCACCTCAATTTGCGCCACCGGTTTTAGCGAATTATTGGTGAGGCGAGCATTCAGAAGCGGCGCCGGGGTCGCGGTAAAATTATCTTCCGTCACAGTGATCGCGGGGGAGGTCGAGGTTGAACGCTCGAAGCGGGCGCTACCCGTAAGCTCGAGATAAGCGCGGGCTGGAACCCGCCGCCCGACATTAATATCGGGGGCGAAAATTGGCAAGGCCTCACCCGGCCAGAGCGAGACTTCTCCCCTCACGCCATTGATCAGTACATTTTTATCATCCACAAACTTTATTTCATAAGGTAAGCGGACGGCTCGAAGATCGACATTCGGATTACTGACGAACGCGGCGAGATCGTAGGCCTCGGCCCCGAGCGGCAAGACGCGGGCCCAAGCGGCGCGGATGGGGATGGCTTCATTCGGACAAACCGCAAGACACCCGCCACCGCAGTCGGTCCCCAATTCATCTTGATTACGACGACCGTCATCACAAGTCGCCCGTGGCCAGAAATAAAAAGCGGCCAGAGAGGCCATGAGAATCAGCACGACAAAAAAACCAAAGAAGTAGGTCAACTGTCGTCTGGTACTCCAAGAGGCCATAATTTTGGGCAACTACCGATACAGTATATCAAACACTCGGTTCTGGCGGCTAGCTACTCTCCCGTTGCCAGTACCATCGCCACTACGGTGCTTAACGGCCGAGTTCGGAATGAGATCGGGTGTG
>ERZ1292623.4452-Hain-H51-01um-R1-4452-length-11471-cov-13_pt1 | contig 11471 bp, 10 predicted proteins | sample MGYA00564398_ERZ1292623 | MGnify/ENA primary metagenome ERZ1292623 (study PRJEB36523, sample SAMEA6512633) | groundwater metagenome | collected 2019-01-07 | study: AquaDiva: Metagenomics assemblies of 32 groundwater samples | reverse complement strand
CTTCTTGCGCTTGCGGTCTTGAGTGGCAATGCGGGCTTTGTTTAAGAAATCTCGGATGGGATGTGCTGGGGCTGGTGTACTGGCCGCCGAGGACGGCGGCTCGGGAGTCGGCTTGTCCTGCGTGCCCGGCGTAGCTTTAGCAGAGTCGGGAACGGAGTCGAAGGGCTCAGGTTCGGGAGGCAACGGCTCATTGGGCGGTATTTGAGCCGTTGGGGTTGCAGGTTGAGCCGTTGCCGGTACGGGGATTACTTCTGCGGTCGCAGGAGCAACTTCAGGGGCATTCTGGGCCGGTTCAGCAGTCGGAGTTTCTACAGAAGCTTCAACGGCCGGGGTCGGCGATTCCGGGGCTGGTTGCGAGGTGCTTTCTTCTGGGGGCATACCTAGATTTTAGCGCATAAATCCAGCATGGGGTGATTAACTCAAGCCGTTGAGGTATTCAGTGAAAAACCCCTTATTTTAAGCTATAAAATACGCCTTGACCGATACTGCCGTGCTGGGTTAGCTTTCCTTCTTTCTCTAGCTCGTCCAAGTATCTCTCGGCGGTCGCGTTCGAGACTCCGACTAGCTTTTCCACGTCGTTGTTTTGGATCTTGCCGTGCTCTTGCACGAATGAGAGAATTTTCTGCTTGTTCTCGGTCTTTTGTTCCATCTGCCTGGCGATAAATCCATCGTTCGCTTTTCGTCGGGCGATATACATTCCGAGCGCGATTCCTGCGAGGGCGACGATAATTAAAATAATGTAGTTCATTTTCTTATGTAAGATTTCCAAGTATGAATTTTACTCGTTCTTCAACCGGCATGACAGGCACTGTAACAACAGGGATGTTGAGTTCCTCATACGCACGAGCCAGTTCGGCGTGGATGCGCGCTGCGGTTTCTAAACTCTCGGTTCTCGCGTGATCAGTTGCATGCCCCACAAGGTCTAAAAGAAAAACTTTGCGATATGTATAGCGAGCGAGTGTCTTCTCAATTTCTTGAGTAACCGCTAAGTTGTTCGCGCGCAAGTAAGCAATCGTGTCAGGTATTCCTCGATCGAAAAAAATCATCTTATCTTTATGAAGGTTCGCATGTTGTAAAAGTTTTCTCTCGTGCACAATATATTGAAAAGATGCTTCATTCTTCCTAATCTCTGCTATCGTCTTTCCCTTTGCAATTTCTTCATCAATATACAATCGCGCTATCTCACTTTCTACATTCAAGCCAAGCTCTTGGAGTGCAACGAGAAGCGTTGTCTTCCCGGCAAAGGGCCCTCCGGTTAAAACATACCAACCTTTTTCTTCCATAGAGCCTATGGTAACGCGCTCTCCTAAAAAGAAAAGACCGGGCCACGATGGACCCGATCTCGCCGGCACGCACTTATACAACTTCTTCGATGTCCAGTTCGCGCCAATCGCTGAATATCGCGTACGGTGACTGGACCATTTGGGTGGATGTCCTCTTCCCGGGGTTATACCACCCAAACCGAATACCAGAGTTATGCGCCAACAGCCCATCTTTCACGGGGTCGTCTCCGTAATAGACGATGCTTCCCCGCGAAACCGCACGACCGAATCGCTCGAGAAGTAGATCGAACAGTAGTGGACTCGGCTTCGAGCGTTCGTGAAGAGGAACCGGACTACCGCGAAGATCGTCGTCCGTCAGCATGAGTTTCGGACAGGTACGCTCCCACAGCTCAAAGCACTGCTGGATGAATACGTCATGTCCGGAGCTGAGGATTCCGATTTCGACACCACGCCGACGGAGGCCGTCGATAAACGACAACACGCTACCACACGGATTCGGCCAGATTGTGCCGTCAGGTTGTCCGCCGATGCGAAAGGCCTGGAGTTTCGACCGAACGAAAATCTCCGTTGCGACTCGATACGGGTCTTCTTCGTTCCAAGTCAACGGCACTCCTTTACCCGCTGGCACACAGGTGTCGAGTCTTGCACGAAAGGTATCTAACCCCTCGTGTAACTCTTGTAACAACTGCGTGGCTCCACCGTGTTTGATAACTGCCTCGGTAATTTCAGCCGGGGAACGGTTTTTCAATCCACCGACACCGTCGTAAAAGCTTTCGCCGTCGACTCCAAACATTGCCGTGAACGCCTGACGACATGCTTGATCAATTCCAGGAGCAGTGGGGTGCGGCGTAAACGTGTCCCCAACCGTTCCATCAAAATCAAAAACAGCTAGTTCGATGTTCACGGTTCGCCCCTTTCGCGTCTCAGACGCTTTGATTGATGAGATTAGTGGGAACTGCTTCTTTTACGTCCTGAAGTAGTGTACGGCGTTCTTAAATATCTGCAACCCAGGCCCATACTTTGGAAGCGTTGTTCCCTCACGGTTACTTTTCTCCCTCAAATAAGTATAGTTCGGTAACTGCGTCGTAAATAATGCGCGCTCTGGATGTGGCATCATACCCAGCACACGCCCTTCGTAGCCGAGAACTCCCGCAATATCTTCTAATGCACCGTTAGGATTGGGAGGTAGATTCTGATACCGGCAAATCTCGCCTTTTACATACCGTGCAGCCACATCATTTTTCTGATTCAGTGCAGTAAGTGCTTTGGTGTCGGCATAATACTTTCCTTCGCCGTGGGCTACGGGGAGCGAGAGCGAGTCGATGTTGAAGAGCCAAGGGCTTTTTTGTTTTCCACTATTCTGAATCTGTATGTCCACCCACCGATCGACATAGCGAGCGCTGTCGTTAAACGTTAGTGCTCCTGGCAACAATCCGAGGTTCGTTAGAATCTGAAAGCCGTTACAAATACCGATGATGAGTTTACCTTCTGAAATAAACTTCTCGATGTCACTCATGAGATGGTTCTTTACCTTATTTGCATACGCCTTGCCCGAGCCAGTGTCGTCCCCGTAAGAAAACCCCCCGGGGAACGCGAGAACATCGTAGCTTTTTATTTTTCTATCGCCATTTATGAGATCGGTAATGTGAACAATGTCAGCCACACAACCAGCGACTTCAAATGCAAACTTTGTCTCTTCTTCGCAGTTGAGTCCGTAACCTGAGAAAATAAGTACTTTGGGTTTATAAGTTTTCATATTCAGAAGCTTTTGAACGTTGACTTGTACGCCTTGAGAGCATCCTCAACACTTGTCTTCACTACCCTAGTGCCATTACGTCCGCGTATGGAGATATGTGCGTCTCCCCGCACGTTCCCAAGACGATAGGTCGGAATGTCTTTCGTCATTATCTCAAACTTTTTCTTATGGGTCGGTGACACACTTACGACGATTCTACCCTGGCTTTCTGAAAACAGGGTGGCGTCATCTGATGGGGTGTGTTTTGACATCTGTCGCAGGGAAATGTCTAAGCCAAGCATCCCCGCCATGCTCGATTTAAGAAGTGCAACGGCAAGCCCCCCTCGGCCAACGCTTATCGCGCTCGCGAGGAGCCCAAAATCGGTCAGCTTCGCGAAGGTCTGATACATCTTTTTATTCTTCTCTCCTCGAACCTCCGGTACTGTCCCCGTATATTCTTCCTTGTCTTGCTCGCCTAGAAACCTTATGTATTCCGATCCTCCTAGTTCGTCGTAGGTTTCTCCAAGCAGGTAAATCAGGTCGCCATCAAACTTAAAGTCAATAGAGTGCGCCTTGCGAACATCTTTAATCACACCAATTGATGAGACAAGAAGCGTCGGCGGGATAGAGATGAATACCGGATTACCCTTTGCATCAAACCCTTTAAAATCGTTGAACATGCTGTCCTTCCCAGAGATGAGTGGGGTGCCGTACAGGACGGAATAGTCATAACACGCCTTCACCGCTTGTTTTAGTTGACCCAGTCGAATTGGGTCGTTTGAGCTACACCAACAGAAGTTATCGAGAAGCGCGAGCGTATCTATGGTTGCCCCTGCAGCGACGGCAGCTCGTATCGCCCCGTCGATGCATGCGCCCGCCATTTTATAGCTGTCCAGTTCTGAATATGTTGGGTTCAGAACCGAAGAGAGTACCACGCCTTTGACTGAGTTTTGGATTGGCCGTATGACAGCCGCATCTCCGTTAACTCGCCCCCGTCCCTGAAGCGGCTTTATGACCGAATTTGCCTGTACCTCGTGGTCATATTGATTGGAGATGAATTCATAACTTGTTATGTTGAGTCGCTTCAGTATTTCGCCCACGATGGGGGTTAGGTTCCGTGTCTTTTGAGCTGGTGGCTTGTTCTGCAAAAGAGCTACTTCCGAGCTAACGAGCTTTTTTTCAGGAAGACCGTCATGAAGAAATGCGAGGTCGATATCAAGAAGAGTCTTATCCTTATAGGTCACCACACACTTTCCTGATTTGTTAAAAGTACCTATGATAGTCGCTTCGACACCTCGGTCTTGCATGAGTTGTGAAAACTTCTTCCATTTGTTTTTCGGCACAGCGAGAGTCATGCGTTCTTGCGACTCCGAAATCCAAATTTTCCACGGTTCAAGTCCGGGATACTTCAGTGGCACCTTTTCAAGATCTACATGACAGCCGTTACACTCTTTCGCCATTTCAGCGACTGAACAAGAGAGACCTCCAGCACCGTTGTCGGTGATGCTGTGGTACAGCCCCGCGTCACGCGCTTCTTTTACTATCGCGTCGCTCAACTTCTTCTGGGTGATTGGGTCGCCGATTTGCACGGCAGTGGCGGGACTCCCGGAGTCCATGCTCTCAGACGAAAACGTCGCTCCGTGAATACCGTCTTGCCCCACTCGTCCTCCTATCATTACAATATAGTCTCCCGACTCCGCACGTTTCTTTGTTGAATCTTTTCTGCAGACTTTCTTAGGGATGAGACCAACGGTGCCCACAAACACGAGCGGCTTGCCGCGAAATCGATCGTTGAAGTAGACAAACCCATTGACGGTCGGTATCCCTGAGCAGTTACCTCCCACATTCACGCCCTGTATAACCCCATCCATAATTCTTCTTGGGAGGAGCATTTTCTGTGTGAGCGCTTTGTCTCGATAGAGCACTCGCGTATCTTTTGGATCAGCAAGACAAAAGCCGTAGACATTCGCAATCGGCTTTGCCCCCATGCCGAATCCGATTGTGTCTCTATTAACGCCAACAATGCCCGTGATAGAACCTCCAAAGGGGTCGAGCGCAGAAGGACTGTTATGCGTCTCGACTTTGTGGGAAACAATGTAATTCTCATCGAACACGATACCGCCTGAGTTATCGGTAAACACCGACACGCAGAAATCTCTCTTTCCTTTCTTTGCGCGAATGACACGCGTAGCCTCCTTAATGTACGACTTGTAAAGGCCTCCTTTGATATCATCCAGTGGATTAGCAAAAATAGTGTGTTTGCAGTGTTCTGACCAAGTCTGTGCGATGGATTCCAGTTCGATATCAGTCGGATTACGTTTTTTGGATTTGAAATAATCCCGAATTGCTCTCAGGTACTCAATATCAAGTGCTAGCGGGCCACGACGAGTTCCGTCTGGATCGAGAATTCCTTGTTTCCCTATTTTCACGAGCTCATCATCCTCTACCTGTAAATTGACCGTTATGACAGGTCGCTTTGCGGCAAGCTTTACTTTTGGAATAACTATTGGTAATCCCCTTTCTTGTTCAAATTCTTTTCGAGATTTAATTCGAACCCGCTGGATGAGTGGATTATGGAGAGAGTAGGCGATTTGCTGAATGTCATCTTTGGTCAACTGCCCAGTGATGAAATATATTTGTGATGTATAGACCGCCTCGTTTTTCTTGAGCCTCTTTTTCAGCATATCTTCAATAGTCTCTTTTGCCGTAGTTCCGATATTGTCAGTCACGCCAGGTAGATAACCCACCTCTATGAGCCAATTGAACTTGTGAGGGACTTTTACCTTATTAAGTGCATAGCTCTCGATTGTAGAGTTTGTGAGAAACCGTGCGGTCAACCGTGTCTGTCTGCTAGCGAGTGTGGCGTCGATGACGTAGGAATCGACGATAGAGACTTTTTTGATTTTGCTATTACCGACAATGCCTTGAAATTGCCGTTCTTTTACGAAAGCCCTCGCGTCGGGGACTGTGTAAGAGATGGTGATACGAGAGGCCATAGGACTTATTCTGACAGTATACTCGCGAGACCGATATATGTCGTCGGGGATATTTTCCGAAGTTCATTTTTGACCTTACGACTAACCGTAAGACTTGCGATGAATTTATTAAAATCTTTTTTCGTCACCCTTCGCCCGCGAGTAAGCCTTTTCAGGGCCTCGTAGGGCATCTCTGCCCCTTCTCGACGAAGAACGGTTTGAATCGCTTCTGCTATCACTTCCTGATGCAATAAGAGCTCGCGAGAAATAGTTTCCGCATTGGCACCTATCTTCTTAAGTCCTTTACTGATAGATACGTATGCGACGAGGCAGTATGCAAATGCCGAGCCAAAGTTTCTCTCAACAGTAGAGTCAGAGAGATCGCGCTGGAGTCTCGAGATGGGCAGCTTCAAACTAAAGTGGCCGAAGAGTGCGTTCGCGATTCCCAAGTTCCCTTCGCTGTTCTCAAAATCAATAGGATTTATCTTGTGCGGCATGGTCGACGAGCCCACCTCGCCTGCTTTCGTCTTTTGACTGAGCCAGCCGTCGCTAACGTAGCGCCATACGTCCTGGTCAAAATCAATAAGTATCACATTTATACGCCGGATCATATCAAAGAGTTCGGCGTAGGTATCGTGTGGCTCGATTTGTGTCGTAATGAGATTTGGAGCCAGGCGAACGCTTCGTCGTGAGCCCAGTCGCGTGACAAACATGCGGGTAAATCTTTTCCAGTCTATCTTTGGATACGCCGCTATATGCGCGTTATAGTTCCCCGTTGCACCGTTAAGCTTCACAGAAATACGGTGCGCTCGCAGAGCCTTGAGCTGACGCTCCAGCCTTACTGCAAAGACTCTAAACTCTTTACCGAGCGTCGTTGGAGATGCGCTTTGTCCATGAGTCCTTGCGAGCATCGCGAGGCCCTTGTGTTCTCTCGCAAATGCGTTAAGAGTTTTTACAATAGCGGCGAGGGCCGGTATGAGCACCTGTTGTACGGATTCGCTAAGTATGAGTGCGTATGCCAAGTTGTTAGTATCTTCTGACGTCAGTGCAAAATGAATCCATTCCAACTCATTTTTGAGGGACGTCCCTTTTAACTTATCTTTCATGAAGTACTCGACCGCTTTTACATCGTGATTCGTTATCGCCTCAAACTCCTTCACCGCGTGAGCGTCTTCGAGTGTTATGTGGTAAAGACTTCGTACCAGTTTCTTCTCTGCCGGCGTGAATGCTCTCAGTCGAATCGATTTGTGCTCAGAAAGCGCGATGAAATATTCACCTTCAACTATTACTCTATAGCGAATCAGTGACTGCTCGCTGAAGTACGCTGAGAGCGGCTCAACCGTTTTGCGGTATCTTCCGTCGATAGGTGTGATGGCTTCAAGCGGCATGGTATGACGCAAGACTACCCTCGATTCGCGCCACGATGTCACTATCTTCAGGAGTTGGCGTTCTAAATGGCGTCCCGGTAATCTGCTCATATATCTGCCTATAGCGACGAGAAAGCTCCGTAACCATTTCTTTTGGAGCTTCGGGCAATACAGGGTCGCTGTAAGGGTCACAGTTCTCTTTAAACCAGAGCCGCAGGAATTCTTTGTCAAAATTCTCTGGCTCTAAGCCCTGTGCAATACGGTCCTGGTACGTTGTAGCTTGCCAATACCTCGAAGAGTCAGGCGTATGGACTTCGTCAATGAGCAACACCGCACCGTCTTCGTCGATACCAAACTCGTATTTTGTATCGACGAGAATGAGACCTCCGTCGAGGGCTACCTCTTGACCGCGAGAGAAGAGTTCAATCGCCTTTACTGCTATCGTATCCCACACCTCTTCGGGTACAATTTTCTCGTCAAGAATCTCTTGGGGCGTAACTGGTCTATCGTGTTCGTCTGACTTCGTGGTTGGGGTAAGCACCGGTTTATCGAGTTTCTGATTTTTGTGCATCCCCTCCGGTAAAACAAAGTTGCCAAAGTCTCGTTGTCCCTTTTGGTATAGCGTCCAGAGCGATGTGTCGGTCACGCCCGTGATATATCCCCGCACTACCATCTCGACTGGCAGCGGTGTGCATTTTTTCGCCACAACCACGTTTGGGTCGGGAACGGCAAGCACGTGGTTGGGAATAATGTCTTTAGTCTTTTCAAACCAAAACGCACTAATCTGATTGAGTACCTGCCCCTTGTACGGAATGTGCGCAATGATACGGTCAAACGAGGAGTGTCGATCGGTGGAGACGAGAATGACTTTATCTTTCTGAGTGTAGATGTCTCTCACCTTACCTGTCTTCTTTTCTCCCAGGTTCTTGAAATTGGTTTCTTTGAGAATGTTCATATGATGAGCAGTTATTCTCCCGGAGGAGCGAGGGTGATGTTTTCTGGTTCGAAAACAACTTTGCGTTCACCCTCTTCTACCATACCTACATCAAGAAGGTCGTAGCCCGCCGCCTTACCGATGGACAGAACGCGATCGACCTCAGTAGCCGGCACAAAGAAGTAATAGCCTACGCCCCAGTTAAATGTTTTCAAACAGTCTACGAGCGGGAGTTTAATGACCTCTCTAAAAAATCGAAAAAGCTCTGGAACAGCTACCCAGCTATGAATCCGATAACTGAGGGGGCGTTTATCAAACGCGATTTTCCCAACGCCATCTCCGGTTCCGGGTAAAATCGCGTTAATGGTGACATTGGCCTCAAGCAACGCTTCAACTAGTGCAACATAGGAGCGCGTGGGAATAAGCGCCTCCGCGCCGAGCGTATTTCCGTTAGGTAACTTAGTGAGGAACTTGTCTGGTAATTCAAGCGCTTTCTTGATAACGAGCGAAATGCCGTTCGCGTGCAACCCCGTCGACGTCACGCCGATGATGTGATCGCCTGCTTTAAGGTTCCTACCTGTGATAAGGCGCGATTTCGGTGCGATGATACCCGTGACCGTGCCAGATAAAGATGGTGCACTCTTTATCGGTGCTTCTGACTTCAAAAGATAACGAAGAGAGGGAGACTCTCCTGCTGGTAGCGCCATGCCCACTTCCTTACAAATGGCGACGAACCCATCGGCTAAATCTTTACTTCGTTTGCCGTCCTCGTACCAACTACTGTCGCCAACGGCTACTTCGTCGGTAAATACCACTGGCATTGCGCCTTGTGCAATACAATCGTTGACCGCCATTAGTGCCGTGTCGATAGCAATGCCGTGATAATGAGTCTCGCCGGTTCCATCATATAAATACATCCACTCCGCAATCCAATTTTTGTTCCCTAACCCTTCCTGCGTATTGCACCAGATATGTTCTTCAGTGCCTCGATATTCAAACACTCCTCCGTGGGCGTGGAGCACGTCTTGATTGATGTAAACGCCGCGCCGGTTCGGAAACGTGACTGTCCGTTTCCCCGCAGCAATCATAGCCTCTTTAAAAGGTTCAAGCTGAGTATAATCCACTCCGGATTTTGCGTATTCGCTTTTTTCTTTTTGTTTTTTCATATCAGATAGTTTTTAAATATGCTTCGGCTCCGACCTTTTCAAGCTTCTTTGCCTTGTCCTTTACTTGTTTATTTTGAGTATCCGAAAACTTCTGAAGTTGTTTTGCGATTCCCTCGTTTCCGGTGCCCAGGATTTTTAAAGCGAGTAGCCCGGCGTTTTTCGCTCCGTTGACGGCCACAGTAGCCACCGGGATGCCCGGCGGCATTTGCACGATAGAAAGAAGAGAGTCCATACCCTCAAGACTTTTACCCTTAATCGGCACCCCGATGACCGGGAGCGTTGTGAGTGCGGCCGTCATACCGGGGAGGTGTGCCGCCCCTCCCGCGCCGGCGATAATAACCTTGAGCCCTCTCTTCCGGGCATTTTCTGCATAGGAATACATTCGGTCAGGGGTGCGGTGGGCAGAGACAATAGTAAGCTCGTAGGGAACGCCAAACTCATCTAATACCTTTGCCGCCTCTTGCATAATCGAGAGATCTGAATCCGACCCCATAATAATCCCGATGAGTGGTTTTTTCATATAGTTATAAGGGTGCGAGCGTATTCTGCCCGCGCCCGCACTTCGCTAAGGGTATCACCAATTGCCGTGATGTGTCCCATTTTCCTCTCTGGGCGCGTCTCTGCCTTACCGTAGATGTGGACAGTGAGTCCCGGTATATTCTCTACCTCTTCGAGTCCAGCAATCTCTGCGGGACCCATGCGCTCTCCGAGAATATTAATCATCACCGAGGCGGGTGCGATACGAGCGATACTACCGAGTGGCATGCCCATAATAGCCCGTATATGCTGCTCGAATTGGGAGGTCTCGTGCGCTTCGATAGAGTGGTGGCCCGAGTTATGGACGCGCGGAGCTATCTCGTTTACGAGAATATCTCCGTCTGCTGTTACAAACATCTCGACACAGAATACTCCGACGCCCTTCAAGTGCCCCATGATACTCACGGCGAGCTCTTCAGAGCGCCGCGTAATACTCGCATCAACGAGAGCGGGCGAGAGAACCAGATGGCAGATATTATTTTTATGAATCGTCTCGACTGGCGGATACGCGAGAATCTCGCCACTCTTACCGCGCACGACGACGACCGCGAGCTCTTTTATAAACGGCACGAACTTCTCGACATAGAGCATCCGGCCTTTTAATTTTTCAAGTCCAGAATCAATCTGTGACTCATCTTCAATGAGCGCATTCCCGCGTCCGTCATACGCGTCGCGGCGCGCCTTAAGCAAGAACGGATAGCCAAATCTCTCAACTGTCGCGAGTATCTCTTCGCGACTATTCGCGTCAATCGAGTCGGCGACCGGCACAGTATGTTCTTCGAGAAACTTCTTCTGGAGATACTTGTCTTTAATGAGCGCAAGTGTTTGGGGCGAGGGGTTGATGTCGTGCCCTGCGGCGAGTAGCTCGTCGAGCGCGTCGGCGTTCGCCGATTCTATTTCAAACGTCATCACGTTAACCTGCTTCGCCAACTCTCGAATCGCCTCCGCATTCTTAAAATCGCCAACGATTTCAGCATCTGCAACCTGCGCAGCAGGACCGTTCGGTGTGGGGTCAAGTACCGTCGTATGAAATCCTAATTTCTTCGCAGCTTGTGCGAGCATTCTCCCCAATTGTCCTCCACCGACAATACCAATACGGTCATTCATTGCTAGATACTAACTCGTTTTCGTCCAATTTTAAACAGCAATCGCCCAAATGTAGCCAAAACCCTCGCCCTGCCGCTCCATGCATTCCGAACACCCCCCGCGAATCCAGTCCGGACAGAAGACAGGAAAGTGCGGACAGGGCTCGGGGCCGCCGTCCGCGGCGGCGAGCGGGCGGTGAGTAGCGAGTCGACGTTTCGTCGTACTGTCGAGTACAAAGCGAGCGGGCGAGTAATCATTGGGTCGAGTGTTTGGCGAAATGGGTCCTAGCGTGCTTTAATAGAGACTCCAGAATCAAAACAAGGTTAGTTTCGTCGTCAGAAAATTTCGCGGCGCGGAGCGCCGCATAGGGGGAATGCGCATTTCCGCG
>ERZ1292623.4449-Hain-H51-01um-R1-4449-length-11473-cov-4_pt1 | contig 11473 bp, 12 predicted proteins | sample MGYA00564398_ERZ1292623 | MGnify/ENA primary metagenome ERZ1292623 (study PRJEB36523, sample SAMEA6512633) | groundwater metagenome | collected 2019-01-07 | study: AquaDiva: Metagenomics assemblies of 32 groundwater samples | reverse complement strand
CTACCGTTGAGCTAAGCGGGGTATAAGAATTACAGAATTTTAATTTATAAAGCTTATGTTATAGGTAAGCAAAAGAGATTTTTAGTCGTATTGACCTTTAACTTTGTATTTACTAGAAGTCAAAATTTCTCTATATTCTTTATCAAATTTACTTTCTCTTTTTTTAAACTTATTTAGAATATATAAAAGTAGTAATAATCCAAGACCAGCAATTATTATGTTTTTATTTATCATGCTAATATAATACTATACATACTTATAAATTTTATGCATTACTTAGATAATAATACAATTCTATTAGATTTAGCAACTATACTTCTTCCAGCTTTGTGATATTTAACTGCTGTTGGCGGGATAACTAATTTTCCTATTGCCTCTAAACCAGATTCAACTTTATAGGATAATAATCTTTCTTCATGTTTACCGATATCAATAATCCATATTAGATTTAGTCTATTTCCAAGTTTTACTATTCTATTTGGAGTAAGTGTTCCAAATTCAGAGGGATTTTTTGCTATCGATGGAATAGATTCCATGATCTTAACATTTTTTAATTCTCTGCCACTCTTATTTCTAACAGATACAGATACTCTTAATTTTGTTATTCCTTTTTCTGTCTTTATTGTTGTAAGAACTTTTTTCTTAACTTCTATATCTTTATGAATAAAATAATAATAAATTATTCCTAAAATAATAATAATTACTATTAATGATATCAAAGGATATCTATAGTTAATTTCTACTATTATGGTTTTTTCTTCTCCCGGATTTAAGTTAAGATTCCATTTATATAAATAAACTCCATTTTCGTAGCTAATAGAATTTGGCAGAGGATCTGTTGATGTAACTAATTTTTGTAATCCAGAAAATTGTTTGACATATATTTCATTTATAACTGCATTTCCATCATTTACCTTTTTAATTGTTTCTTTAATTACTAAAAATGAACTTTCTGGTGTTATTATTTCTCTTAATCCAGGATAGTAAGATATTGTAATATCTTTTTTTGTTTCGCTTATTAACTTTTCTGGTGTAGAAAGTGTTATAGTTATGCTATGTTTTCCTTCTTTTGTATTTGGATTTAAATTTACTTTAAATTCTTCAACTTTAGCTTCAAATTCTTCAAGATTAATTGTTCTAGTAATATCTTCAAATATATCGCCGCTTAATTTGATGTTAACATCTTCTAATCTTATATTATAATTATTTTTTAATTGTAATCTTATAAATGATTCTCTTCTGGGGTCTATCTCTGGGCCAATAAATGATGGGGTAATTAGGTTACTAAATTCTATAAGTGATATTGGAATTATTCTTTCTGTTTTAACTCCGTCTTCTATAACCAATTTTACACCATAACTTCCTGGTTTAACATCACTTAATGAGGTAAATACTATATTACCTGAAGCTGTTTTACCTGCTTTAACAAATAAACTAGTTACACTTGCATCATGAAGTATCCAATTTAAATCAGAAGAGGATATTTTAAAATCATCATCACTAGCTTGATTATTGATTATTGTTATTTTGAAAATAGCTTGTTCACCCTATAAACAGCATCTTTTAAAGGGTCTATATTTATGTCAATATTTGCTGCAATTGTAATAGAAGATAAAAGTATTATAAATAACAAATATACACCTTTTTTCATGATATTCTTTATACCGATTTATATTTAAAAGCTTTTCTTTTTATACAGATTCAAAAAGTATTTAAATTTTATAATTATATCTTAATAAATTGAGAAATCTACTTATAGTAGGCATAGATCCTGGTAGTACAAAGGGGTGTGCTATTATAGATTTGAATGGGAATTTAATAAGACTTATCTCCTCTAAACAATTGTCTCTAGATTCTTTAACACAAGAAACAACAAATATTGGTAAGGTTTTAGTTGTTGGGACTGATACAAATCCAGTTCCAGCTTTTGTTGATAAATATTCTAAACAGGTTGGTGCTAAACTTATATTACCTAATAATAAACTATCTTTAAAGGGAAAGAGGAGGCTTGTTGATAACTTTCTTAAGGGTAATAAGGAGTTTATTAAGATAAGAAATAAGCATGAGAAGGATGCTTTGGCTTCTGCTTTATACGCTTATAGAAGATTAAGAAGCTTATTTATAAAGATTGATGGTTATTTAAAGAAAATAGATAAAGAGGATTTATCAAATAAGATAAAAGAAGATGTATTACTTAAGAATATACATATAAAACGGGCTATTGAATTAAATAGAAAACTATTTTAATTACAAATTATTTTAATATTCATGTTAGCTGAGTTATTTAGCAATAATATATTTATTTCTGGGGTAATAGCTGGGTTGGTTGCTCAATTCTTAAAAATGGTTGTAATTTCAATTGAAAATAAGAGATTTGTGCCAATTGCATTTCTTGAATTAGCAGGCATGCCAAGTGCACATACTGCAGTTATTATTGCTCTTACATCATCTACTTATTTATCAGAAGGTATTACAACTTCATTTATAGTTTTTATATCTTTTAGTCTATATGTAATTATTGAAGTCTTATCAGTGGAAAGAGATATAGGAAAACATGCAGAGCGCATAGATAGATTGATAAAAATGTTAAAATTAACCCAATATTATAAACCATTAAGAGAAAGATGGGGTCATACTGTAGCAGAAGTAATATTTGGATTTATATTGGGATTAGTTGTAGCTACTTTGGTAAATGGTTATTAGGTTACACCAAGGAATTGCATATAACTATCGCATCTTTCCTTAATAGTTTTATCAACTACTTGTGTACATAAACTGGCATCCTTTTTTTCAATTGCAAGTGCAGTTAAACATGTATCTCTATCTATACCCGTTAAAGCATTACAATCACCTTGTTTAATATCAGAAACTAATTTTGATTCAGCCTTACATGCTCCAATAAATAAAAGTGATAAGATTAATAGTATAGTGATAGATTTTATGTTCATTTTTAACTTGCAACTCCATAATATTCTGCATAAGCATCTTTAAATAGTGCTTGAATTATTGCTGCAGCTTCAACTGTTTCTCCTCCGAATACAACTGCAAGTGCACCTTCAGATGCATCAATTTTATTATCCGCATTTGTATCTATTAAAGAACCTGCAATGCCAACATTACTAATAACTCCATTGATAGGATCAATATAAACTACGCTTATTGCTAATCTATCTCCATTAACAATACCTGAAAATGTAACATTTTGTTCAATAACTGAATCATCATTAGGATCTGCTGGGTCATTAATGGCTATAAGACTTATACTACCCGTTAACTTAGAAACAGAAGTACCATCTGGTACTGGTGTCTGCGTAATTCCTGGCGGGTTATCAAATTTAATAATTAACGAATCTAAACCTGTTGGTGCTGGTTCTGGTTTACCATTTTTATATGCATTTTTAAGTTGTGTTAATTGTAATTGGCTTGCCCATGTTAAATCTAACCCTAATTTTGTTGGAGTAGTAGAAATATCCTTTGTTAATTCTGAATCACAGGTAGCTATTTTACCATCGCTTGTCATAACTTTTGGAAATACCCCTACTTTATTTGGAATACCTTTATTATAATTAGTTAATATGGTAAATTTTCTAGATCCTAATTTATCTATGCTCATTGGTATCTCTGTTGTTATTATATCATCACCAACATAAGATCTAAATATAAAGCCTTCTAAGGCTACATCATTGTTATTATTTAATCTTATCTCGCTAGGTGATAAGGGAACTATTTCTAGATTTGAAATACCAGTACATGTTATTTTTAATTCAGCTGTTTTTCCAGTTTGTTCTTGTATACCTTTAAGTAAAGTAGTACCCCATTGCATAACCATTGCCGCTAATACAATAGTAAAACCTATAATAAGTATAGTTGCTATTAATGGAGAAATACCTCTTTTTTGCATATACCTTAATAAAATTTAGCATTTATAAATTTTTCTTATATGCTTATTAAGGATAATGATGTTTCTAAAAAATGGTAACATTTAAATAAATCTATTTAAAATTATGATTATGGGAAAGTTTGAGGGATTAGAAAATTTAGTTATAGAAAAATATAAGGATATAAATTATGGTTTAAAGGGATATCTTGTTGATACCTCATCTAGGATACTTTTTTATGTTCCTGCTATAGGACTATGGGAAAAATTTGTTGCTGGAATGGATGATAATGAAGTACTTAAATCGCGTTGTTTAGCTTTTCTTACTAATTCTATAGGTGTAGGAAAATTGCATACTCTTTGTAGACAGTACCTAGCAAAATTAACGCATACGGATGAGAATAGTAGCAAGTTGAGAAAACAACTTATTGATTTTTCAGCAGGATTTGTTATTGGAATACCTTATAGTGCATCTTTATACCTAATAGAAGCATCTTTTAGCGAAGGAATTAAAGCAGCACCATTTGTAGTTGGTTTTGTTTGTCTTACGGGTAACTTTTATGGAAAATTTAATGATTGGTATAGACAAAAATTTAATATCCCCCCTATTTTAAACAAATAAAAAGCTTTTTAAGTACATTAATTTTATAATTTATTATGTCAGAGATAATACAACTTATTACTAATAAGATATTTTTATCTGCACTTATAGCAAATTTATCAGCACAATTCTTAAAAATGGTTATATTATCTTATAAAGAAAAAAGACTTAATTTATTACATTTTTTTGAATTAGCTGGAATGCCTAGTGCACATACATCAACTGTTATGGCAATAACAACTGTTGTATATTTAGAGACTGGGGTAAGTACGTTATTTGTATTAATGCTAGCACTTTCTTATTATATAATAGAAGAGGTGCTATCTATGGAGCATTCTATAGGAAAACACGCTAAAATTATAAATCAATTTATAAAATTATTCTCCAAAAAGATAAAATTTAAACCAATAAGAGAAAGATGGGGTCATACTGTAGCAGAAGTAATAGCTGGATTTATACTTGGGGTTATAGTAGCTGTTTTAGTTTATAGTTACTAAAATGCTTAATGATATAAAATATGTTAAATCAAAAATTGACTTTAAAGAATAGCACAGAAATTTATTCTGAACTCTATAAAACAGTTTCAAAACAAGGAACATTAGATAGATCATATGGATATTATGCGATATTAACAATTTTAATATTTGGCGGATTTTTCTTTAGCACATATAATATTATATTTACAGACAATTTACTAAAGCTAATTCCATGGATAGTCTTATTTGCATTTTTCAATGTTCAATTAGGCGGTTTATTTCATGATGCAGGACATATGGCCGTATTCAAATCTAAAAAACTTAATAATATTTTTGGCTTTTTGTGCGCTATACCAACTGCAATTTCATTTAGTTATTGGAAATTTTTCCATAGCAAGCACCATACGTATACAAACCAAAAAAATATAGATCCAGATCTAAATTTTCTTTTTGCATTTGAAAGAGGCTCATCAAAAAGCAATAAATTACTCAGATCTTTATGGCAATATCAAACATACCTTTACTTTCCAATAGGTAGTATTTCTCTCATTATTAGACAATTGAGTAGTATGATTTATATTAAAAATAACTTAAATAAAATTACTTTATTTGAAATTGTTGGTTTTTTTACAGGACTTTCAGTCTTATTTGTTTTACCATTTTTATTTTTTGATTTGACAAAAGCAGCCTTATTCGTTGTTGGTTACAATTTGATAACCGGACTTTACTTCTTCAATATTTTTTCTACTAATCATAATGGTATGCCACAAAATGTAAGTCGAAAAAAGTTTTCATTCTTAGAGCAACAAATTATAACTACACGTGACATTAGTGGAGGTTGGCTTGTTGATTTTATTTTTATGGGCTTAAATCGCCAAATAGAGCATCACTTATTTCCTAATTGTCCTAGGAATAAATTAAAGCTCATAAAGCCTTATGTTAAAAAGATTTGCAATAAATATAAAATACCATTTACAGAAGTTAGTATACTGCAGTGCAATAAGGATATATTATCTAAATTGTACAATGTAGCATTATACTATAGGAAAAAAACAAAACTTTTTGTTTGATTAGAGAATATGAATGTAATCGCACGATTGAGGGATGGAAAAATGGTAGGTAAAATGGGCTTAGACCAACAAATTAAAGAGCTATATGAGGCCAAACCAGCCTACAACTTGATAATTTTGGTCTTTGTGGTCATTTGGGGAGTAGCAGGATATACCGTTTTGCAACTTTCCAACTTTTGGCTAAAGCTACCATTTTATTTTATTATTGGAGCAACATTAAACTCTTTGAGTATTTTGATGCATGAAGCGATTCACGTCAAGCTATTCAAGAATCTAAAGTTGAACCGCTGGGTCGGCTTTATTTGTGCTGCCCCTTCCTTTACAGTGGCGTCAGCCTACAAGGCAGTACATATGCCTCACCATCTCTACGTCCGCGGGGCTAATGACCCTGACGAATTTGAAAACATTACTCGTCATCCTATATTGATTCGACTGGTACTTCTGGTATGGTTCTTTATAGGTTCCTACTTCTACCTGTTTCATATGCCCATAACTGGCTTGAAGCTAGTTGAAAAACAAGAACGCCAAAGGATTATCGAAGAATACTTAGTGCTCTTTTTACTTACTATATTAGTCTTCTTCTTAGTTCCCCTAAAATTTTTGATACAAATTTGGTTAATACCTATTTTGTTCTCAGCACAGATTGCCAATATTCGGGGGCTTTCCGAACATGCCTTTACTTCTGGAGACAAGCCGATGACTTCCTCGCGAACCATTACTAGCAATTGGGTGGTTAGCTTTTTTATGTGTAATCAGAACTACCACTTGGCCCATCATATTTATACGGGCGTCCCATGGTATAACCTAAAAAATTTGCATCACCTTTTGGCTGACAAATTCATCAATGCAGGTTCTTCCATTTATTCATCTTATTTCCTTTATCTTTGGGACGTGTTCAAAGTTTTGCTGAAAAGAGTACATCCCCCCACACATAAACCAGTAACTGGCTATTATCATCACTGGTTGCCAGCTTTAAGTGGAATCATAGAAATTTCAAGTGGAAAGACTTCGCAAAGGAAATAAAACCACTACATTAGTACAAAATCTATATACTCTATTGTTAAGTTTATTTAGGTTTATATATTTAACTTTTAAATTATTTCTGTAACATGTTCTTTCTTATTAAGCCTTATTATATTATCACAAAAGCTTTCTATCTTTGGATCGTGGCTTACAATAATAACCTGTTTTATATTTAACTCATCTAAAATTAATCTCATTCTATCTAATTGTTCTGATGAAAATCCATCTGTTGGCTCATCCAATATTATCAAATCCTTAGTCTTAATATTACTCATATTATTAATAACTTGATTTAAAGCTAATCTATATGCTAATGCAGCAGCTGTTTTTTCTCCACCGCTTAAGTAATTATAATCAATATCATGGCCATTTTGTTCTATTAAGGGTGTAAAATCTTCATACAGCTTTATCTTAATAAGTTCATTATCAACCAACACATCAAACCATTTTTCAAATAAATCACTAAAATCATTATGTACTTTTATCATAATGTTTTTTTCTATAATTTCTATTAATTTAATAAAATCATCTTCGAGCCAATACTGCAAGCTACTTATGTATTTTAACTTATCTTTTAATTTCAATTTCTTATCTATTTCCTTATTTAATTCCAAGCAAATTTCATTATAATTACTAATATCTTTCTCAAGCTTAGCTTTTTCAATTTCTAATCCAAGTTCTTTATCCTTTAACTCATCTAATTCTTTTTTAATATTTTCATAAACTTTTTCTAAATTTTTGAAAGTTTCTAATTCTTCTAATAACTTAATTTTATTATTATTTATATTGCCTATATCATTTTTAAAAATGCTTACCTGCTTTAGAACCTTTTCTTTAGATTCTTTTTTTTCATTTAATGCATTAATTTTTAATTTTCTTATATCTATATTATATTCTTCTTTTTTTAATAATTCTGAATGTTTTCTTAAATCTCTCAATTTATTTTCGGCTTCTGTTTCTCTTTTTGCAAATAATTTTATATTGTCTTCAAAATCTTTTATATCTTTATTTTCTTTATGCAGCATATTATGTTTGTAATCTTTACTGATATTCTGTTTGCAAATAGGGCATATGTCTAGTTTTGTTAGATTTTCTTTTAATCTTTCAGAATTTTCTTTATTAACTTTAAATCCATTTAATTTATTCCTAACTTCTTTTAATGTATCCTCCATAAATTTTATTTCATTCTCTTTAATAGGAATTAATTTTTTAATATCTTCAATGTTTTTAACAGAATCTTCTTTTAATTCTTCTTCAAGTTCTTTGATATAAGAGTTTAATTCTTTTAAATAATTATTATTTATGGTAATTTGTTCAGACTTATTTTTTAATTCGAAATCTTTTAATTCTATATCTTTATTTATTTTGTTTAATTTTGTTATATCATCTTCTTTTGCTTTTATATTATTTTTATATTCTTTTATATTATTTTTAAGTGTATTTAATTTATCTATAAACTTATTTATATCTGCTTCTTTCTTAGTTAATTCTTTTTGCTTTTCATCCCTTAAATTAATTTTTTCATCTAAATCACTAATTTCTATATCAATTTCTTTTTTATTTTCTTTTAGATGGCCCATATATATCTTTGAATTCTCTTTTATCCTTTTGTATTTATCTATTCCAAAAACCTTTCTTAAGATGTCTAATCTAGATTCTCTATCTGTTAGAAGGACGTGCTTCATCTCCTCTTGGGGGGTGTAAACTGTATATCTATAAATTAATGATTTTGTTTTTGTAAGAAGTTCTTGGGGGTAATTAAGCAAATTTAAAATAGCTTGCTTTAATTCAACTGCAGTAAGTTCATTCTTTTCATTGTTAATGGTAATATACCCAAAATCTTGCTGGATGTTGTTTTTTATTCTTTTTAGTGCCCTCTTTATTGTTACATCTTTATTTTCTATACCAAAATTTAATTCAACATAACCGCTGTTCTTACCATTTCTTAATAGGCTATGCCCACTTAGATTATCTTTCTGCAATCCAAATAATGCAAAATCTACAGCTAAAAGAATACTACTCTTACCACTCCCTATGTCACCGCTAAGCAATGTTCTGCCAAGAGGAAAATTAATTTCTTGATTTAAGTAACTTCTTATGTTTTCAAGTTTTATATTTTTAATTATCATCTTTTAATATTTTATCTACATCTTCTATTATTCTATTCTCGAATGTAACATTTGTTTCCCCCTCATTTTTATCCTTATTTAATATATTTATAAGTTCTAAAATTATTTTCTTTTCTTCATTTTTGTTCATAATTTTTAATTTTCCTAAATTTTCATTTATTATTTCTTCTTCTATATTTTCTCTAATACTAGTTTTGGTATCTTCAAATTCTTTTGCCTTTAGCTTTGTTGTATTTTTTAAAATATAGTAAACATCAAACTTGTTTAATATTTCATTAAAATTTATATCAGATGGCTTGCCTTCTCTTAAAATTCCGGCTATCCTTAAAGTTACTATCTTATCTTTTACATTTTTCTTAGATATATCTAATACTTCTTTTTCTATATCTTTAGGATTCTTATTATCAGCATTTATATCAAAGCTTAGAACGTCTTTTATCTTGATTGGTATGTGTTTTATATTAGTTTCTTTTCCCTTAACCTCAACTAGATACATTCCACCATTTTTTAATTCCTCTAATTCCTTAAAGTTATTTGGAAATAATGGACCTGGATAATTTATAATTCCATAACCTTTATGTTTCTTGCTATAAACAAAATGAGGATGCCCCCCAGCATAATAATCAAAATTTTTTGGTAGAATTGAGATGCTATCCGCTTCAACCATTTCTAAATCTTTCGGTTTTAATTCGTTAAGAAGCGTATGAAACATAAATATTTTAAATCCTTTTTCCTGCTCTAAATTTTTCTTATCTAAATTCTTATAAGTAAAACTTTCTAATGCTCCTTTCTTTCCATATAGCCCAGTTATCTTTATACCTGTTTTATCAAGGGTAAATTTAAGTTTGTTTTTATCTAGTTTAACTACATTCTCAACTAATCCTGCTTTTTCTAAAACATCTAACATAGTTTTACCAGAAGGACTGTAATCATGGCTTCCTGGAATTATATAACAGCTAATTGCTTTATTTTTTAATTTCTTTAGTATAGATGCTGTTCTTTTTATTAAATCGATTGAGGGCATGGATGTATTAAAAAGGTCTCCAGCAATTAAAAGAAATGCTGTATTTTCTTTGATGCAAATTTCAATAACATTTTCAAAAGCTAGTATACCAAGCTCTGTAAGCTTTGACTCTCTCCACCCACCTATATGTACATCAGAAATATGTGCAAATTTCATATTTACGCTATACCCTTGTGTTATTTTAATATTCTTATACTTGAAAATATATCTACTTAAATAATGATAATAGCATACGAAAAAGCTTAAATACCAAATAATATGCAGTATATTGACTTGAAAGAGGTTAAAATTATGCAGAAGAAGGTGTTTTTGTATGTACTTAGCTTATTATTTTTAGCTAGTTTGGTTTTTGCTGCACACTCTACAACAGTTTCTATTAGTCCTGGAAGTTCTTACGAAACTGTTAGAACTACTTATACATTAACAGTACAAAATAATGCGGGTAGTTCTGCTATAAATAATGTAAATATAAGTTTAAATGGTTATAATTTTAATGAAGTAGTATTTATTCCCTTTGGTTGGTCTTTTAGCATAAATGGAAATACTTTAATATTTTTAACAAGCTCTAACCAAATAGGTCCTTTGCCGGGAGATTTAGGAAGAAGTTTTATTTTTAATGCAACAGCAAGCTTAGTTAATTCAAATACAGCTAATACGTGGAATGTTTTAACTAGGGACATAGTTAATGGAACGTTTGCAAATTCCGTATCTGTTACATCTTTAAATGATTCAATTCCTCCACTACTTTCAAATCCAACTCCAAATAATACAACTATAATAAAAAATGAAACACGATTATTTACTGTAGGTGTTACAGAATTAGAGACTGGAATATTAGATGGAATAATACAATGGGACTTTTATACAGCTTATGGTGTCTTAAGTAATTTAACTAATTCACAAGGCATGAGTTGTTCTAGCACTTCTTGTAGCACTACTTTAAGCCTTAATAGTCCTCCAGCAGGTAAACCATATCTTGCTTATATAATAATAGTTAGAGACAATGCACTTAACTCGAATGAAATAACAAGATTTATTGCAGTAGATAGTTATTTTCCAATAGTTAATTTAACATCTCCTGATGGAATATTAACAAATGGTCAGGGATTTAGTTTAAGTTTTGATTCATCTGATAATTCATTTGGTTTTGATCCTCAACTAAATCGTAGCCTTAGATGTGAATTATATGTTGATAGTGTATTAAATAATTATAGTTATACAACAATATCAGGAATACAAGTATTAAATATTAATACTTTAGGATTATTAGATG